>Ga0116164_10000427_pt1 | contig 37209 bp, 36 predicted proteins | sample AD_UKC109_MetaG_FD_89888 | JGI IMG/M metagenome (GOLD analysis project Ga0116164, IMG submission 89888) | Active sludge microbial communities of municipal wastewater-treating anaerobic digesters from Hong Kong - AD_UKC109_MetaG | ecosystem: Engineered > Bioreactor > Anaerobic > Digestate... | reverse complement strand
TTTCATACTCACAAACCACTGCAGGCTCGTAATCGGGTCCACGGTGGTGTGGCAGCGGTAACAGGTCCCCACATTGTGCTTATATTCTTCCACTTTCACCAGAACACCGAGTTCCTGAAGCTCGTCAGCGATCAGGTGGCGGGCTTTTTTCTCCGGGATGCCCTGGTACTTGCCCGCCTTCTCGTTCATGGTGCCGTCCGGATTGGTGACCAGAATGGCCTCCAGGCCGTGGCGCTGGGCGACTTCAAAGTCGTTGGGGTCGTGCGCGGGGGTGATCTTCACCACGCCCGTGCCAAACGTCATGTCAACATACTCGTCGGCGATCACAGGGATTTCACGGTTCATGATGGGCAGAATCACGGTCTTGCCAATCAGGTGCTGATAACGCGCGTCCTCGGGATGAACAGCCACCGCCGTATCGCCGAGCATGGTTTCCGGCCGGGTGGTCGCAACGACCACACCGCTGCCTCCGTTCTTTTCCGCGTAGCGGATGTGCCAGAGATGGCTGTCCTGCTCCTCGTATTCCACTTCGGCGTCGGAAAGCGCCGTCAGGCACACCGGACACCAGTTAATGATGCGGTTGCCGCGATAGATATGCCCCTTGTGATACAGGTCGACAAACGCGGTGCGAACGGCTTTGTTGCAGCCCTCGTCCATAGTGAAGCGCTCGCGTTCCCAGTCACAGCTCGCGCCAAGGCGGCGCTGCTGGCGGTTGATTTTTCCGCCGTACTCTTCCTTCCATTTCCAGGCGCGCTCCAAAAACGCGTCGCGGCCGATATCATCCTTGGTGAGACCCTCGGTTCGCATTTGCTCAACGATTTTCACCTCGGTGGCAATGGATGCGTGATCGGTGCCCGGCAGCCAGAGCGTCGGCCTGCCGTTCATGCGGTGGTAGCGCGTGGGAACATCCTGAAAGAGCACGTCCATCGCGTGGCCCATGTGCAGCTGCCCGGTGATGTTTGGCGGCGGCATCACAATGGTGAAGGGCTTCTTCCCCTCCACCCGCCTGGCGTGAAACGCGCCTGAGCTTTCCCAGGTATCATAGATTTTGTTCTCAATCTCACCCGGAGCGTAGACCGTATCCATATTCAATGCCTTGCTCATCTTTCTTCACCTCAAAACAGCGTAATCAGCGCGCCGGCACAAACCAGTGCAAGCCCGGCGAATTTCATCGGAAGTACCTTGTTATCCGGTTCTTTGAAAACAAGCGGCGCCAGCTTCTTCGCGCCAAAGGATACGCCTGCCCCGACCAGTACCAGAATAGCACCCGGAATGTTGATCCGTGCCAGTACGCCTTGCCAATAATCCATCATAATCTCCTTAAACGCAAAGGAACTGCCTCGTCCGAAGGACGGAGCAGCTCCGTGGTACCACCTTGCTTTACGGCGGTTTCCCGCCGCCTCTGCGCGCTGTATCGGGCGTACCCGGCAAAACTAACGGAAATTCCGCTCATCTCGCACCCTCCCGGGCGACTTTCCGCGATCCGGTATCCGAAACAGCCTTGCAGCCAAAGGGCCGTTCTCTCTGCCGGACGGGCCGCGTACTCCTCCCGTTCATCGGTATTGACGTATTCCAAATCCCAAATTCCAAAATGCGCGTGTGGCGCGGCGATGCTTACAAAGCTTGTAAACGATGCACGCGCCATCACACAGGTGACAATGGAAGCGGTTCTTGGAACGCGCCGATGATTATTCTTCCTTGTTTCCCTTGTCCTCGGTCATGTCGATGACCTGTGCGCCATTATAGGTGCCGCAGTTTTTGCAAACACGGTGTGCGAGCTTTTTCTGGTGGCATTGCGGGCATTCCACGATGCCGGGCAGCGTGAGCTTCCAATTGGCACGGCGGCTACGGCCGCGAGCGCGCGATACTTTACCTTTAGGCAGAGCCATGTTCTTACACCTCCTCGTCCTCTTCAAGCAATCGCTTCAATGCTTCAAAGGGACGTTGTGTGTCCTCTTGGCATGAGCTATTGGTATCTGTTTGATAGGGCTTGAGCGCTTCGTCGCCCGTACAGTTCTCCCGGCACAGAAACCGCATCGGGAGCTCAAGCATCAGAAGCGTCAGGGTCATCTGGTCGAGCGAAACCTCGCTGCCCTCGTAGCGGAATGCTTCGTCCTCGGTCTCAATGGCATCCTTGTCGAACATCTCCCGGAACGCAAGCTCCATGGGATGATCTACATCCTTGAGACACATTGCACAGGAAGCGTGCGCTACAGTTTGCAGCGTACCTGCGAGCTGCACCTTGCCATCCATTGCGGTTACCGTACCCGCCAGCATGACGGCGTCGAACGTGATCTGTTCGCCGTCCACATCCTGGGGCGGAATCGTGACTTCAGCCTCGAATGGAAAGGGGTCTCCCGGCCTGAGCTGCGCTTGGGTCACATCCAGCTTCATATAGATGCCTCCTCAAAACGCGACCATGCTACATTATATGCGCTGAACCCTTGGTTGTCAATCGGAAATTTCTTTGCCAGTAACGATTGCAAGGGTGTCGCGGGCGATAACCAGCTCTTCGTTGGTGGGGATAACACAGATCTTCACCTTGCTGTCATCGGTGGAAACCACAGCCTCGGAACGGGTCTTGTTCTTTTCGGGATCAATCTTCGCGCCGAGGTACTCAAAGCCTTCCATGATCTGCAAGCGGATGTCCGTGTTATTCTCCCCGATGCCGGCGGTAAACACGATCACATCGACGCCGCCAAGCACCGCCGCATACGCGCCGATGTACTTGCGGATGCTGTGCACCAGCATTTCCTGCGCCAAAATGGCGTTTTCGTCGCCCTTCTCGGCAGCGGCGTCAATATCGCGCATATCGCTGGAAATACCGGAGATACCGATCAGGCCGGATTTCTTATTGCAGATGTTGATGACTTCATCGACCGTCATATTATCCGAGTTGGCGATAAACTGCACAACGGCCGGATCCAGGTTGCCTGAGCGCGTGCCCATGATCACGCCTTCCAGCGGAGTCAGGCCCATGCTGGTGTCCACGCATTTCCCGTCCTTAACGGCGGCAAGGCTGGAGCCGTTGCCCAGGTGGCATGTGATGATGCGGCTGCCATCGCGGGGCATGTCCAGAAACTCGCGTACGCGCTTGGACACATAACGGTGGCTGGTGCCGTGGAAGCCGTAACGGCGGATTTGCAGGCGCTTGTAATAGTCCTGCGGAATGCCGTACAGAAATGCCTTCTTGGGCATGGTCTGATGGAAGGAGGTATCAAACACCGCCACGTTGGGCATGCCGGGCATGGCTTCCTGGCAGGCTTCTATCCCCATCAGGTTGGGCGGATTATGCAGCGGGCCAAGCGGGAAGTATTCCCGGATGGTCGCCTTGACCTCGTCCGTGACCAGAATACTGCCGGTGAACTTCTCGCCGCCGTGCAGAACGCGGTGGCCGAACGCCGCGATTTCGTCCAGGTTCTGAATCGCGCCTTTTTCCGGATCCATCAGCGCCTTGAGCATCAGGCGAATGGCGTCGGTATGCTTGGGAATCGGTTCGCTGAGTGTGTAGACCTGATCTCCAACCGTTTGTTTGATTGCGCTGCCGGGGATGCCGATGCGGTCCACAATGCCCTTGGCAAGAATTTTCTCGCCGTCCATATCCATCAGCTGGTATTTCAGTGAAGAGGAACCTGCGTTCAGTATCAGTATTTTCATCCGCTGCGTACTCCTTATCCTTGTGCTTTGACCGCGGTGATCGCGACCACGCTGATTATATCGTCCACCGAGCAGCCGCGGCTCAAGTCGTTGACCGGTTTGGCAAGACCTTGAATGATAGGCCCGACCGCTACCGCGCCAGCCAGCCGCTGCACGAGTTTATATCCGATGTTGCCCGCCTGCAGATCCGGGAAAACCAGGACGTTTGCATGGCCCGCCACTTTGCTGCCGGGGGATTTGAGCGCGCCGACGCTTTCCACCAGCGCGGCATCCGCCTGTAGTTCGCCGTCGCAGGCCAGGTCCGGCGCGCTTTGGTGCACAAGGGCAGTTGCTTTTTGCACCTTTTCCACCAGCTCATGCTTGGCGCTGCCCTTGGTTGAGAACGAAAGCATGGCGACCTTGGGGTCCATGCCGACGAGCTGCTTGCCCGTCTGCGCGCTGGATACCGCGATGGCCGCAAGCTGCTCCGCCGTGGGATCGGGAATCACCGCGCAGTCGCCAAAGATCATAACGCCGTTTTCCCCATAGCTGTGGTTGGGTATTTCCATAATAAAAGAGCTCGAGACTACAGAAATGCCCGGCTCAGTTTTGATGATCTGCAATGCGGGCCGAAGAACGTTTCCTGTCGCGTTGATCGCGCCCGCTACCATGCCGTCCGCGTCGTTGGCTTTCACCATCAACGCTCCGAAGTAGAGCGTATCGCCGGAGGCAAGCTCCCTGGCCTGCTCCAGGGTCATTCCCTTTGCTTTGCGAAGGTCGTATAAAAGCTGCGTATAGGCTTCCAGCTTCTCGCTGGTCTTGGGGTCTACAACCGCTACACCTGTGAGGTCCGTACCCGTTTCACCGGCTGTTTTTTTGATTTCCGATAGATCTCCCAGCAGCGTTACCTTTGCGATTTTCAGATCCGTAATGCTGCGTGCAGCCTGAACGGTACGTGGCTCCGAGCCCTCCGGCAAGACGATATGCTTGATGTCCGCCATAGCCTTCGCCCGGATTTTGTCGATCACAGACATAGCGATTTCCTCCTCCATGTGATACACTACATTTGTCATATTAATATACAACTAATGATTATACACGTTTCACGCTGAAATTGAAAGGGAAATACGGGATTTATTCCAAGAAACTCGAGAAAAAATGAGCATGGAAAATGTTGTTGGAATCATATGTGAATACGACCCGTTTCACAGGGGACATGCCCGCCAGTTTGCGCTGATCAAAGAGCAGCTTCCGGACGCGGTCATCGTATGCCTGATGAGCGGAACCTTTACGCAGCGCGGCATGCCGGCACTTTTCCCGCCCGCCTTCCGGGCACGAGCCGCCCTGAAGGCCGGCGCGGCGATGGTTTTGGAGCTTCCCTGCGCCTATGCCGTGCGCGATGCCGAGAACTTCGCGTCGGGCGCCGTGAACATCATTCACCGAATTGGGTTCATATCCCGCCTCTCCTTTGGCGCGGAGACGGCAAATATACAGCCGCTGTATACCGCTGCGCATATAATGGAGGCGGAGAACGGAGCCTTCCGGGACGCGCTCAAAGCCGCCCTGTCCGAAGGAAAACCCTACGTTGCCGCACAGGCGGCAGGCCTTGCGGCTGCAATGTGTACGGACGACGCCGACGAGATCCTGTCCAAGCCCAACAATATCCTGGGCATCTGCTACCTGCGCGCGATCAAGCGCCTGCATAGCAACATCACTCCCCTGCCGGTTGTGCGCAACAGTGATTACCACAGTCCCGATCTGGCAGATACATATCCATCAGCGAGCGCGGTGCGAAAAGCCTATCTTGCGGGAGACCTCACCGCTGCCCAGGCTGCCTGCGGCTATTCGCTGGAAAACACAATAGCGCACCGGCCAGAAGCGCTCGATACCGTACTGCTGAACGCTCTTCGCTCCTTGGCACCCGATGCGCTTCGGCAATTGCCCGATTGCTCCGAGGGACTTGAAAACAGGCTGCTTAAGTATGCGGCGATGGCCACCAGCCGCGAAAAGCTGCTGGAGCTGATGAAAACAAAACGCTATACGCGGGCAAGGCTGAACCGCCTGCTGACCCATGCGATGCTCGACATGCGCGCTGATATGCTATCACAATACTGTGAGCCTTCCTACGTGCGGCTGCTTGGGTTCCGCAAGGAATACGAAAGCGTTCTTTCGCTGTTTAACCAATCGGATATCCCGCTGATCGCCAAAGCGTCGGACGGCGATTTGAATGACCCGTTGTACCGGCTGGACGAGCGCGCGTATGACCTGTGGGCGCTTGGAGCGCAGCTTCCGGCGGGGCTCATGTTCCGGCAGCAGATTGTGATAGAATAAACCCCTCCGCAGGCTTGCAGCGGAGGGGTTTGGTTATGGTATCAAAGGTTCGGAATCGGTATCAGGTTTCGCTTCCGGCAACGGCGGAAGCTCGCGGATATCCGTGATGCCGAAATGCTCTAAAAAGAAGTCCGTAGTCGCGTACAGGAACGGACGGCCAAGCGCTTCCTTGCGTCCCACGTTCTTGATCAGGCCCTTGTTCAGCAGCGACTGAACGGAATAGTCGCACTTCACGCCGCGGATTTCCTCAATATCCAGCCTGGTCACAGGCTGGCGGTATGCGATGACCGCCAGGGTTTCCATCGCGGACTGCGAAAGCGACTGGCGCTGTACAGGCTGCAAAAGCCGTTCCACATACGGGGCATACTCCGTGCGTGTTTCAAGCTTTAGGTGGTCGCCATAGCGCGCGACGCGGATGCCGCGGGGCAGCTCGTCGTATTCCTTTTGCAGCGCCTCCGCCGCGCTTAGGGCCTCCATTTCGGTCACTTCCAGGGCCTGGGCAATATCCCGGATCTCCACAGCGTCTCCCGAAACAAACAATATCGCCTCAATGGCGCGGCACGCCTCACGGATTTCCACTGGGCTTCCTCCTTCCGGGATGCAGGATAATACGGTCGAACGTCGCGGTCTGCGACACATGCGCTTTGCCGCGTTTGAGCAGCTCCAGCAAGGCAATAAACAGCGTCACGGCCTCCTGACGGCTTGGCCTTTCACCAAATAGCTCATCAAAAGGCACAGGGCCCTTTTTCAGCCGGTCGCGGATGGAGATCATGCAGGTTTCCACCGAATAGTGATCCCGCCGGATGTCCCTGAGCGCGTGTTCTTCCTCCACCCGTTCCTTGGGCTTGCGCTCCGACAGCCGCAGCAGCGCATCCCAGAGCATGTCCAGCGTCAAACCGTCGATCTCCAGCGTTGGCGGCGGGAGCGGGATTTCCTCCGGCAGCTTGCCAAACGCCTGCCGGGCGCTTTTCTCAAACTCCGACATAAGGGAGGTGCTTTCCTTGAACTGCTTATAAGCCGTTAGCCGGTCGATTAACAGCTGTTCGGGATCCTCTTCCTCGTCCTCCTGCGGCTTGGGCAGCAAGGACCGGCTCTTGATTTCCACCAGCAGCGCCGCCATGGTAATGAACTCGCTGGCCTCATCCATATTGAAGTCCGGCGCGTTGCTGATCGCCTCAATGAACTGTTCGGTGATCTCGCTGACGAAAATATCCTGAATGTCAATCTTCGCTTTGCCGATCAAATGCAAGAGCAAATCCAAAGGACCGTCGAACTGTTTGAGTTGAATATGGATGGCCATTGCTATTGCTGCCCCAGAATGAGCAGGAACAGGTGGAGCACACCGCCATGTACCGCTGTGGTTACGGCAATCAGCACCGAGCCGACAGCGCCGGAAAACAGCAGCAGCAGAAACACAATCTGCGCACCGCGCATAAACTGCGGCGTCACATTCAGCCTGCCCTTGAACGCAAGGTCGTTTAAGATATGAAAGCCGTCCAGCGGTGGAATCGGGATGAGGTTGAAAATCCCGATGGTCAGGTTGAAGGTCAGGAACATCAACAGGAAGCGCTGCACGTGCATCAGCCAGGGTGTTTGCATATACTGTACATAATTGCTACCTGCTCCGCTGAACAGAATATTATAGCCAAGCCCGTAGATTTCCAAAAAGGAGTTGGCTCCGCCGTTGACCGCGATGACCTCCGGCTTCCAAAGCAGCGGATTGATTATCACGGTTAAAAACGTGGCGACAATGAATAGGGTCAGGTTGGTTACCACACCGGCGATGGATACCAGAAAATCCGCCCTCACACGGTTGCCGGTAAAGTTGCGCGGGTTGATGGGAACCGGTTTGGCCCAGCCAAACCCGACCAAAATCAACGCAATGGTACCGATCGGGTCCAGGTGCTTTCTGGGGTCAAGCGACAGGCGGCCAAGCATTTTCGCGGTCGGGTCGCCATGCCGGTAGGCAACATAGCCGTGTGCGACTTCATGCAGTATCAATGTCAGCAGCACAGCCACTGCGAAATACAATATATAAATAAAGAATCCAATCGGATCCGTAGTCAGCCAGTTCCCCCAATACTGCAGTCTGTTGATGATTCCCATACGTGTACCGCCTTCCGAAACTCATTGAGCATATTATATCATAAATCCTTTGTTTTTTTGTTGCGCGAGTGTAAACTATCGCGCTATACTGCGGCTATAGGAAAGGTGTGAGACAGATGGATGAGGTACAGCTCAAAGTGGTTGCGAGGATACGCAATGATTTCCCTTCCAAGTTCGGCCTGCCGCGCCAAAGCGGCATGATCTGCACGTTGGAATCGACGGTAGAGTTCGAGCCGGAGTTCCGCAACACCGATCTGCTGCGCGGCCTGGAAGGGTTTACCCACCTTTGGCTGATCTGGGGCTTTTCCAAAAACACCAAGGCAGACTGGTCCCCCACCGTGCGTCCCCCAAGGCTTGGCGGCAACACACGGATGGGCGTATTCGCCACACGCTCCCCCTTCCGCCCCAACCCGATCGGGCTTTCGTGCGTCGAACTGAAAACAATCCATCTCGAAAACCCATCCGCCCCCACTTTAACCGTCATCGGCGCAGATATGATGGACGGGACGCCCATCTATGATATCAAACCGTATGTACCCTATGCCGACAGCCTTCCCTTTGCGCAAGGCGGCTTTGCGCAGGATGCGCCCGATACCGTACTGTCCGTGAAATTCCCCGCCGAATGGCTGGCCCTGATCCCCATAGAAAAACACGCAACGCTGATGGCCGCGCTGGCTGGCGATCCACGGCCCGCCTATCAGGACAATCCCGAGAGGGTTTACGGCTTCGGCTATGGCGGGTTCGACGTTCGCTTTCAGGTCAGCGGCGAAAATCTAACCGTGGTCGAAGTCGTGAGACTCTAAGCAAAAACCCGGACACGATGGTCCGGGTTTTGGTTTGAAATAAAACGCGCTTAGGCCGCCTCGGCCAGCAGATATGCCTGCGAGCCCTTTGAAAACAGTCTGCGCAGCAGCCAAAAGTCGGCAGCAAGCGCCAGCGCGCAGAGAACGGGATACGAAAGCGACAGCGCAATGCCAATGGTGGTGCCCAGATAGAGTACAACCGCACAGCTGACGACAATCGCCATTCCGCCGAACATGGACATCGCCGCGACCCAGTTTTGCTTGATGGCTTCCGTTTCGCTCTTCCAGCCGAATTTCGGATGCTTGATATCGCGATGCAGGCCGATAACCGCGTTGGAGAGCATGAACAGCTGCGCCAGCACAAACCCAAGGATGATCGGCAGCGCCAGCGACGGCAGCAGCACAGCCAGCACAATAGCCATGGGCAACGAAATGAGCAACGCAATTGTGACGCCCATCAGAAGCTTGGAAAGCAGAATATCCTTGGTCGGCACAGGCAGCGTTACATAGAACGAGTGCCGTTTCCCTTCACGCGAGATCGCCGTTGCTACCCCCATATTCATCGACCCGGCCAGGGCAAACAGCGCCGAGCTGCCCGCAACCAGAAGTATGGGGTTTAATCCCTCGATCATCGGCACAATGCCGGCCAGCTCACTCATACCGCTTTGCTTGCTCAGCGAGAAGAACAAGATCATGACCGGAAACATAATGCCCCCGACCAGGCAGTTGAGCGCATAGGTCGGCGAGGAAAAGATCTCCTTGAGCTCTCTGCGGTAGAGCGCGCGCAGCGGTGTACGCACAGCCTGGATGCCGCGTACGCGCTTCAGGCTGGCATCGGCGCGAACACGCGCCTCGCTTTGGCGGATTGCCAGCTGCTGATAGCTGCCGCCCAGCACGTAGGTCGCCAGCAGCAGCGCGCCGACATTAACCCCGGCAAACAGCACCCACTGCAGCATGCCATCCAGGCCGCCATTCATCAATGCGCCGGCAAACCAGGCAGCCGGCGGATAGAAGCTGGACATGCCCTGTAGCATCGCGTGCTGGCTCTGGGCCAGCTGCTGCATAATATCGGCAGGGTTTCCGCTGTTGATTGAGGACGTCAGCTGCATTTGCCCAAACACGACCAGAAAGATAAACGCAACGCTGAAGACCATCGTCAGCGCTTCCCTATGCTTCCACAGCGAGGACAGCCTGACCAGCACAAACGACAACAGCGTGACCACAATCATCGGCAAAAGCGGAATCGCGAGCGTTAGGATTGTGCTGAACAGGTAATAGGCGATGCCTTTCCCGGCATGGATGCCGTACATGATGATCACCGGCAGGCACATCGCCAGCGCAATCAATGCTTCTCCCATCCACACGCGCAGTAGCTTTGCCAGCATCAGCTGCCGCGAGGAGATCGGCAACGCGGATACGAACGCCAGATCTTTCGTAAAAAACAGTTCGCTCAGGAGGTAGAAGAAGCCCAAGAATACGATCAGCAAAGACGAAATCACGACCACAACCGCAAGCATGGTTTCCGGCTCGCCAAGCTGCACAAAGGCCTGGAACAGGTGATATTCCATGAAAATCAGGTATCCGGCCATCATCAGCCCATACAGCAGCAGGCCGAACGCCATGAATACTTTTTTCTTTTTCGTTTTATCCAGGCCGAACAACGCAAACGGGTTGAACGATTTCAGCCTGGTTTTCAACAGCAGTTTTACATACGGGGGCATCTTCACTCACGCCTCCTTTGAGGTCAGGTCTAGGAACAAATCCTCCAGCGTTTTGGAATGATCACCCTTCATCAGGGCATCCATAGCGCCCTGGGCAATCAGCGTTCCCTTGCGGATGATGCCGATTTCGTCGCACAGGCGTTCGGCGACGTCCAGCACGTGAGTGGAGAAGAACACGGTTCTTCCGTCATCGCACAGCCGCTGCATTTCCTGCTTGAGTACGTGCATGCTCGCGGGATCCAGCCCCGTCATGGGTTCGTCCAGAATCCAGATGCGCGGCTGATGGATGAGCGAGCCGATAACCTGAAGCTTTTGCTTCATGCCGTGGGAATAGCTGCGGATCTGCTGGTTGACTTCCTTCTCCAGCGAAAACATGGGCAGCATCCGGTCGATATGCGCTTTGCGCTCGGCTTGGCCCACCTGGTACACATCCGCCAGGAAGGTCAGGTATTCCATCCCCGTCAGCCTGTCGAACATCTCAAAGCTATCGGGAACAAACCCGAACATCCGCTTGGCTTCGAGCGGGTTTTTCTCCAGATCGACGTTTTCCAGCCATATATGGCCGGAATCGGCGCTCAGGATTCCCGTCATTATGTTAATGGTCGTGGTTTTTCCAGCGCCGTTTGGACCCAGAAAGCCAAAAACCTTGCCGCTTTCCACTGTCATAGTCAGTCCGTCCACGGCTTTCACCTTGCCGCCGCCATAGGCCTTGGAAATATTCTCTAAGCGAATCATACCAGCACCTCCGTACTTACAGTTATTTGTTAAGGATATCACAAACAGACAAAAAAGGAAGCGGACTTGCTCCACTTCCTCATTTTTTGGGTTGAAATCCGCGTTATTGCGCCCGTTCCTGGATCATATCCTTGACCTTCATCAGGCGGGTCAGGTTGCCGCGTTCGTTCTCATCGAGCTTCATGGTGATGAAACGGATGGTTTCCTGGAACTGCGGAATCATGACATATTCCAGCGCGTTAACCCGGCGGCGCGTTTTCTCGATCTCATCAGCCAGCAGATCGCAGGTCTTTTCCACCTCCGCAAGCTTGATCAGCTTGGGCAGAAGCTCCGCAAGGCTTTCAATCGCGCCGTCCAGCTGGGCGGTTGTCTCGGCCAGGCCGTAGCTCAAGGTAGTCTTGCTTTCCTCTTCTTTGGTGGTCAGGGTCGGCACTTGGACGCTCAAGATGCTCTTGATGCCCATATCCACGGCGATGGTGCGCGCGGGGCTTAACAGCGCCTCTTCCATAAAGGCGGGTTCCACCACGGCGCGCGCCATGGCAAAGCCGGACAGGGCAAACCCAAGCTCCTGCTCCACTTCCTTGCGCAGGCGGTGGTTTTCACGGATAAGCGCGATAAACTGGCGTACCATCTCGTCCCGCTTGTCCTTGAGCAGCTTGTGCCCGCGTTTTGCGGTGACCAGGCGGCGCTTGACGCGCGTTAATTCCATGCGCGTGGGGTTCACGCGCAACGCGGCTGCCATCAGCTATGCTCCTCCTCGACTTCATCGCGGGTCTCTTCAATGGTGTTGTCGTGCAGGTATTTATCCAGCATATCGTCGCGGATACGCTTGAGCTCGTTTCGCGGGAGGATGGATAACAGCCCCCAGCCCAGGTTCAGCGTTTCCTCGATGGAACGGTTGGTTTGATAACCCTGCGACACATACTTTTTCTCAAACTCATCGGCAAACGCGGCGTATTTTTTATCCACATCCGTCAGGGCCGCGTCGCCCAGAATGACCGCGAGCTCCTTGGCGTCCTTGCCGCGCGAATAGGCGGCGAAGAGCTGGTTCATGGTCGCGGCATGGTCTTCGCGGGTTTTACCCGCGCCGATACCCTTATCCTTCAGGCGGCTCAAGGACGGCAGCACGTCAATCGGCGGCGAAATGCCCTTGCGGTGCAGCTCGCGGCTAAGGATAATCTGCCCTTCGGTGATGTAGCCGGTCAGGTCGGGAATCGGGTGGGTTTTGTCGTCCTCGGGCATGGTCAGGATCGGGATCTGGGTGATCGAGCCCTTTTTGCCGATCACGCGGCCCGCCCGTTCGTACATGCTGGCGAGGTCGGTATACAGGTAGCCGGGATAGCCGCGGCGGCCGGGCACTTCCTTGCGCGCGGCCGAAACCTCACGCAGGGCCTCGGCGTAGTTGGTGATATCGGTCAGAATGACCAGAACGTGCATATCCTTTTCATAAGCCAGGTATTCCGCCGCTGTAAGCGCCATACGGGGAGTGGCGATGCGCTCGATGGCAGGGTCGTTGGCCAGGTTCATGAACAGCACCGCACGCTCGATAGCACCCGTGCGGCGGAAGTCGCTGATGAAGTATTCCGCTTCCTCAAACGTAATGCCGATTGCGCCGAAAACAACGGCAAACTTTTCGTGCGCGCCCAGCACCCGCGCCTGGCGGGCGATTTGCGTGGCGAGCTGGGCATGCGGCAGACCGCTGCCGGAGAATACAGGCAGCTTTTGGCCGCGCACCAGCGTATTCAGGCCGTCAATGGCGCTGACGCCGGTTTGGATGAACTCGTTGGGATAGTCGCGGGCGGCAGGATTGAGCGGCTCGCCGTTGATATCCATGCGCTTGTCGGGTATCAACTGCGGGCCGTTATCGCGGGGGTTGCCCATGCCGTCGAACACGCGGCCCAGCATATCCATGCTGACGCCAAGCTCGATGGAATGGCCCAGAAACCGCGCGGATGAGGACTCGATTTGCAAGCCGTTGGAGCTTTCAAACAGCTGTACCAGCGCTTTGCTGCCGTTGATCTCCAGCACTTTGCCGCGCCGGATCTCGCCGTTCGCCTGCTTGATTTCCACCAGCTCGTTATACGATACGCCTTCGACCTGATCCACGAGCATCAGGGGACCGACGACCTCTCTAATGGTGCGATATTCTTTGAGCATCGTTTACGCCTCCCCTTCTTCTGCGATGGCTGCGATCTGCCCGGCCAGTTCGTTTTCAATGTCCGTAAACTGCGCAAGCTTGTCTTCGGGAATGTACTTCGCCCTGCCGATCTTTTCACGGACAGGCAGCTCGATGACGTCGGACAGATTCGCGCCGGCATCCAGCGCCTGCCTGCCCTTTGTGTAGAACTCCAAAATCAAACCAAGCATCAGGAACTGCTTTTTGGTGGACGTAAAGGTATCCACGTCGTCAAAGGCGTTTTGGTGCAGGTAATCTTCACGCAGCGACCGGGCAACCTCCATGGTCAGCCTGTCCTTCCAGCTCAGGGCGTCCATGCCGACGAGCTGAACAATTTCCTGCAGCTCAGCTTCCTCCTGCAAAACCAGCATGGCGCGCTGGCGCAGATCGTTCCATTCGGGGGCAACGTTATCGTTGAACCAGCCCTCCAAATGCGTGGTATACAGCGAATAGGACTGCAGCCAGTCGATGGCCGGGAAGTGGCGCTTGTACGCCAGCTGTGCCGACAGACCCCAGAACACCTTGACAATACGCAGCGTTGCCTGCGAAACCGGCTCGGAAATATCGCCGCCCGGAGGCGACACGGCGCCGATGGCGGAGATACTGCCCTGGCGGCCATCGCCGCCCAGACACTTCACCACGCCTGCGCGTTCGTAGAATTCTGCGATACGGCTGGACAGGTAGGCCGGGTAGCCTTCCTCGCCGGGCATTTCTTCCAGGCGGCCGCTCATTTCGCGCAATGCCTCGGCCCAGCGGCTGGTGGAATCGGCCATGATGGCGACTTTATACCCCATATCGCGGAAGTATTCCGCAATGGTGATACCGGTGTAGATGGACGCCTCACGCGCCGCCACGGGCATATCGGAGGTGTTTGCGATCAACACGGTGCGCTTCATCAGGCTTTCGCCGGTACGCGGATCATGAAGCTCGGGGAACTCCATGAGCACGTCCGTCATTTCGTTGCCGCGCTCGCCGCAGCCAACGTACACGATGATATCCGCATCCGCCCACTTTGCCAGCTGGTGCTGCACCACGGTTTTGCCGGAACCGAACGGGCCGGGTACGGCCGCAACGCCGCCGCTTGCAATGGGAAAGAACGTATCAATAACGCGCTGGCCGGTGATCATCGGCGCGGCGGGGCTTTGCTTTTCCTGATACGGACGGCCGCGGCGCACAGGCCACTTCTGCATCATCGACACGTTATGCAGCTTGCCGTCCTCGCCCTTGACAACGCAGACGGTATCGGTAATCGTAAATTCGCCGGTCTTGATCTCCGTCACTTCGCCGGAGATGCCCACGGGCATCAGAACGCGATGTTCGACAACGGAATTTTCCTTCACCGTGCCGATGATCGCGCCCTGCGAAACCGTATCGCCGACCTTCACCTTGGGCTCGAAGCCCCATTTTTTATCGCGGTCGAGCGACGGCACTTCCACGCCGCGGGTGATACGGTCGCCCACCTTCTCGCGGATGACTGTCAGCGGGCGCTGAATGCCGTCAAAGATCGATTCGATCAGGCCCGGTCCCAGTTCCACCGAAAGCGGCGCGCCAGTGGATTCCACCGGTTCTCCCGGGCCCAGACCGCTGGTTTCTTCATAAACCTGTATGCTGGCGCGGTCGCCGCGCAGCTCGATCACTTCGCCGACGAGGCGGTGCTTGCTGACGCGAACTACGTCATACATGCGCGCGTCGGCCATATTCTCCGCCACGATCAGCGGTCCCGCGACTTTGACTATCGTTCCCTGTGGCATGTCTACACGTCCTCCGTAGTGTTATTTCCGAACAGAATATCCGCGCCGATGGCCTTTTCGACGTTGGCCTTGATGCGCGACATGGCGTACCCGCTGGAGCCTGTGCTCCCCGGAATGGGGATGATGGCAACCTGCGGATCGGTTTGGTAACGCCTCAATGCCTCTTTAGCGTTTGCGGCGGTGCTTTCAGTGATAAATATCAGCCGCACGCCGCGCTTGGTAAGTGAAAACAGCGCCTTGGCCGTTTCCTCCGGCGTTTCGGTGGGAATCACGGTCATGCCGAGCGCTTTGAAGCACAGCACGGCATCGCGTTCGCCAACGGCTCCCATACGGACATCAGCCATTCAACTCACGCACCCTTTCCTGCACGGCCTCGGCGGGGAAGCTGTTTTTCTTGCCCGTTAAAATCAGCCTTACGTTGGCGGCTTCCCGCTGCCGCTGCAACAAATAGGCAAGCAGCACTTCGATGGATGCCGTTTCATACCGATAGGGCTTGAACATGGCAAACAACGCGTCGTCGGCGACCTTTTCAAAATACGGCAGCTTCTTAGCGTCCAGCACGGCCGCCTGCGCCGCCTGCTTGACCGCCATGCCATACCCGCTGACCAACCGCACCAGGCGGTCGTTATCGGCAAAGCCGCTGACAAAGCTGCGTATTTCGGCCTTGCCGCCCGGCAGTGCGAGCGATTCGAAATATGCGGCGTCCTCCTTGAGCGCTTTGACACGCAGGAGCATCGCCAGGTTGTGCAGATCGGCCTTCGCCTGGAAATAGCGGTACGCCAGGGTGTTCTCCCTGCCCCTGAGGTTTTCAAAGATCTGGCGATACATAGCCTGGTCGAGCATCACATCCACCAGCAGCGGATCAAACTCCACCGCGATGCGTTTCTCGATCTTTTTCAGTCCCTCCGCAAGCTCCTTGGGCAGCAGCGCATAGCTTCGGTCCGCAACGCAGTGCTTGAGCATGTCCAGGTCTAGCGTTCCGTTTTTAGACAGAAACTCCGGCTCGTGCGCCAGATGGCGGGACTTGATGAGAACCTTCAAATTATGCACATCATAGCGCAGGAAAAAGCAATCCGTCATTTTTGGATCCGTGGTAACGGATTTGATCAGCTCGCAGGCCTTGCGGATATGGGTATCCGCGGCCGCCTGAAAATCGACCTGCTCCGTTCCCGCGAAGCCGATATCCGCCAGCACACGCTGCGCTTCGGCAAACTGCGGTGCGGCAAACAAGCGCTCAATCTGCGCTGTGTGCAGTTCGGTCCGCCTGAGAACGCCGACCCGACCGCAAGCGTAGGCTATGCTCATCTGCGGCATGCGTTGCCCTCCGTTTGTGTATTATTCATCGAACAGTACCTGCGCGGCAGCCTGTTCTAGTTCGGCCCGCGCTTCTTCCAGCAGGGAATCAAAGGTGATGCGCACCAGCGCGCCCTTATGCGAAAGCAACACGCCCGCGCAGCCTGCCTCGGTCTCCTTCTGCAGGGTCAGCGATGCGGGCTTGCCAGCGCTTTTCAGCGCTTTGTTGGCATCCTCCAAAAACGCGTCGTCAACAAACGCCGCGTCGTCCGCGCCGATAATCAGGGTTTCATCCCCGGTGGCATATTCCGCGATTTTACGCAGATAGAATGCCCGCAAATCGGCCGGTTTCGCCTTTTGCAGCTTATCCTTGGCCAGGGCAAAGGCTTCGTCGATCACCGCGCGTTTTTTGGAAAGCATCACCTTGCGGTCGTCCAGCTCCGCCATACGATGCATGCGTTCTTCCATCTGCGTGCATTCCTGATCGGCCTGGGCCAGCATGGTGTTATTGAGCATGGAACGGTTCTGCTGCGCTTCCAGCGTCATGGTCTTCGCTTTTTCCTGCGCGTCGGCCAGCACCTTCTGCGCGGCCTGCGCCGCGTCCTGTTCTATTTTGGTTAAAATCGCCTGTGCGTCCATTGCACGCTCCTTACAGTTGGATGGCGTTGACCACCAGGAAGCTCACCAGCAGTGCGAGCACGGCGTAGGTCTCGACATAACGGTCATGGTGATGCCCTTACCGCTCATTTCCGGACGCTGCCCGGTCATGATCATGGCGGCGGCGGCCACTTTGCCCTGCTTTGCGCCAGAGAAGTAGCCCACAAACCCGATCGGCAGACAGCCCATCAGAATGCCAAGGCCCTGGTACAAGTCCACAGCAACCATCGAGCCGCCCAGCACGTTGGTGTTGATGAGCACGATAACCGCGATCAGGAAGCCGTAGATGCCCTGCGTGGCCGGCAGCAGCTGGAGCACGAGGAGCTTGGAGTTAACCTCGGGATTCTCCGTGGATACTCCCGCGGATGTTTCGCCGGCGATACCCACGCCTTTGCTGGAGCCCATACCTGCGCCGATAACGGCAATAGCCGCGCCGAGAAGTGCCAGAATTTGACCGATTGTCATATTGTATTCCTCCTACCGTGTGTTTAAATTCATGTTTATCTTCACGTCAGGACTCTTGCGTGTCCCGAACGTAAACATACCTTGAGGTTTCCGACAGGGGCATAAAGGGCTTACCGCCGTCTTCATAAAACTTGGAAAAGAACTCGATGTACTGCAGGCGGCAGCTGTGCACGTATGCGCCAAGCGTGTTGATGGCGGCGTTGAACAGGTGTCCGCCAACAAACAGCGCCGAACCGAGAATGATGCCGACGATGCCCGACTGCATGACCATGCCGATCAGGATGTTGATGACCATGCCGATGACACCGGTGGCAAGCCCCATGCCGAACAGACGCATATAGCTGAGCAGATCGCTGATCCAGCCCGTGATGCCGTACAGCGCGCCAAGGCCGCTGATCAAACGCTTAAAGGGGTTCTTGCTCTTGTGCCGTCCGGCGGAGTAGATCACCAGCGCCACGCCCGCAAGCGCCATCCACTGGCCGATTTTCGTACCCAGGATGAGCAGCAGGCCTGCGCCGACAATGATGAGCGCCCAGCTCAGCTGATCGTACACCGCGTCGAGATACTTCTTCTCCCGGATGTTCACATACGCGGCCACGAACAACCCGGCGAACAGGTGAACGGCGCCAAGACCGATACAAACAACCATGACCGGCATGGCGTTCTTCACCGGATCGAACACCGACGGGAACGGATTGAAGCCAAACCACGAGTTGTACATCGCACCCCAGAACAGCGAGGCGATGCCCGCAGCCATCAGGATCCACATCAGCCGCTTGGTGCCGGGTGCGGGCTTGCGTGCAATGATCAGGATGGGAATGATCAGCGCCATCATCAGGCCGTATCCCGCATCGGAGATCATCATCCCCATGAAGTTGACGAAGAACGGCATCATGATGGTGGTCGGATCAAAGCTGCCGGACTTGGGCAGCGCAAATCCCGATACAATGGACTCAAACGGAGCTGTGATCTTGGGATTGTGCAGTAGTACTGGCGGTTCCTCACCCTCGAGCGGATCGTAAAACTCCAGCGCGACGGTCGGTGAAACCTTGCGAAGGGCCGCTTCCGCCTTCTGCGTCATCGGCGCGGGAATCCAGCCCTGCAGGAAAAATGTCTTTTCCGATTCGGTCATCTGTTTGGCGGCCAGCAGGCGATCCCGCCGGGATGCGAGCAAGTCGTACAGCTTGCGCAGGGTATCCATCTGGTCGGCCAGCGCTTCAATTTGCTTGTTGGTCTGCGCACGCTGGGTTTCCACGTCGGCTTGTTCCTTGTCCAGCGCAGCGATGCGCTCGGCGGCCGTTACATACACATCCCGCAGGTTGATCTGCGCAAAGCCGAGCTCCTTGAGCCTGGAAAGCGCTGCATCCTTGCAGGATTTATGGAATATCAGGTACACGCAGGCCAGGTCGCGCTGCTGGGATACCTCTTGCAGATAGCAAAGATCTCCGGGGTTCTCCTCGGCAAGCCACTTGTCCAGGGCTTCCTTGGGAACGGTGCCGATCATCTGTACGGTTGTTTTGGTATCGTGCACCGTATGCAGTGGCACATCCAGGTTGGTCCAGGGTAAAAGCTGCTCTCTGGCCGCGTCGATGCGCGCGCTCTGGCCGCGCAGGTCGCCTGCCTTGCGTTCAAAGCCTTCCAGCATTTGAATGGTCGACATCATCGAGGGCAGCTTCTGCAGCGTTTCCTCCGCCTCGTGCTCATCAATGGCGGGCTTATCGCTTAAAAACGGCTGCTTTGTTTTATCATAGCGGTGGAGCTTGCTGATCGCCCATTCGATGCGCGTCAGGGTATCCTCCAGAGAGGGCAATTCCTTCTCCGCCTGTGCGGGGCTGAAGGTATTCTCGCCGGTTTCCTGCGGCGTGATCTGGAAGCTATGGAGTTTTTGCAAAGCGCGCAGCAAGGCATGCTTGTCGCGCTGGAGTGCAAGCATGTCCACATGCTTCATCTCAACGATCGCCATCGCTCCAGATCCTTTCAAAAATCATTTCCGCCGCTTTGTCCAGGTTTTTGCGCGCGGCAGCCAGGCTTTCTTCCTGAGCGGAAAGCACCTGCGGACGATTGTCCTCTATGCTTTTTTCAACGGCCTTGCGCTTTTTCTCCAGAATTTCCTGATACTGCTGACGGTTGGACAGCGAAGCCTTGCGCTCCTCAGCCTTGATTTCGGCCTCGGTTTCCTTGATCAGCTCACGCGCTTTTTGCTGCGCAGCCTGCAGGGTTTGATCCGCCTTCTCCTCCGCCTGCTGTACCCAGAGAAACAGTTCCTGTGCCATAGTATCTCCTTTACGGCCGCTGTTATTTCGTTCCAAAAAGCCTGTCGCCCGCGTCGCCCAGGCCGGGAACGATATATCCGTGATCGTTGAGATGATCGTCGCAGGCTGCAATATACACGTCCACGTCATCATGGTCCTTCTGGATGCGTGCAATGCCCTCAGGCGCCGCAATCAGGCAGACCAGGTGGATATTCTTGCAATTGCGCTGCTTTAAAAATGTAATCGCCGCCGAGGCGCTGCCGCCCGTTGCCAGCATCGGGTCGAGGATGAACAGCTCGCGCTCCTCGCTGTCTACGGGAAGCTTGCAGTAGTACTCCACCGGCTCCAGGGTTTCCGGGTCGCGGTACAGGCCGATGTGGCCGACGCGCGCTGTGGGAATCAGCTTCAGGATGCCCTCCACCATGCCAAGGCCCGCGCGGAGAATGGGGATGATGCCGATTTTGTGCCCGGAAAGCATTTTTGTTTTCATCGGGCAGATCGGGGTTTCCACTTCGACTTCCTCGGTGGGAAGGTTGCGCGTTACCTCGAACACCATCAGCATGGAGATTTCTTCCAGCAGCTCGCGAAACTCTTTCGCGCCTGTATTTTTATCGCGCATGATGGCCAGCTTATGCTGGATCAGCGGATGATCGAAGATATGGATTTTCGCCAAAGTAGGTCCCCCTTCGAGCAATATTGACATTCGGATTGGAGACTTTCATCTCATACTTGTCTATTCTACCGCATAAAAAAACCGTTGGCAATACAAACGCCACGGTCTTTGCTGTATTTCGTTGGTATTCATTTGGTGTATACCTGACTGAACCATTCTGGCATAAGCGCTTGGCTACTCCTTCCCGTCCGCAAAAATGATATCGTCTCTCAGGCGGTAGAGGGTCGCGCCGCGGCTTGGGTGGCAGAAGGCATCCACAAACCAGTCGATGTTTTTTTCGGCGTTGAACTGCACCAGTCCGTAGCGAATGCCGTCTCGTTTCTCGCCCTTCATGTTGGAGTCCGTCCAGTGTACCGTTTGGAACTCCGGGTCGTAGTTTTCGATGAAGATCAAACTGTGCGCGCCAACGCCGTAATAATAATCGGCCGACATTTGAAAATAGTCGCCGCGCATTACCTGCATCATCAATTCTCTGGCGATTTCCCTGTTATCCTCCATCGACAACTCGTCGTTATAGCGGAACTCCGCCGCTGCATAAAACGGATTGCCCTGCGATGCCGCGACTTCCTCCCACACCTGCCCGTAGGCGAAATCCACGCATTCGTCCGGAGGCAGATTGTTGGGAATTCTCAGTTCCGTATCAGGATATGCGGCCATGCGATAGCGATCCGCGTTCTGGTTGAACAGGTATACCGTGAAATTTTTGCATACATAAATATCGCCGGAATACTGCGCGCGCTGCAGCCTGCCGTTTGTTTTCTCATACTGGCTCTGCGCCGTATTGATAATATCGTCAATCAGCGCATCCCTGGCCTGCTGATCGGCTGCGGCAACCCCCGCTCCCGACCACAGCAGTAAAGACACCGCAAGGATTCCGGCGGCGGTCAGTATTCTCTTCAATCGTCGCATATCAATACTCCAGATCTTCAAAACGCCTGCAAATGCAGTATTTGGATATTGCGCTGCTCTGCGCGCTGTGTACGTAGGTGCACAGCAAATCGCGGATGAACGGCGGCAGGGTACGGTCGTACTTGACTTCCAGAATGATTTTTTGATCGCCGATCGGCGGCACCGTAGGCACATAGGGGTTGAACAGCTCAATGGAGTTCACCCCGGTGCGAAGCTGCTTGTCAAAGGTGACGCGAACCTCGTCGACCGGGTACAGGTATGCCTCCCGCACATAATCGACGATCACCACCGGGTGGAGAAGGTTCAGTGTCATCTCCCGGAACAGATCCTGCAAAAGCCCGGAACGCGTCCTCTCCAGCCCTGTGGGGTCGCCTGCCATCAGCTGTTCGGCCAGGGATCTGGGAATGGTGATGGAGCGCTTGGATATCAGGCTGCCGATCTTGGATTTACACTCCATGCGGATGAACGTATCCGACAGGTTGTAGATGCGCAGGCGGTACTTGTCGCGGTCGCGCACGCCGTTGATTTTATCCAGCAGGGCCTGGTTGTTATAGGTATCGAAGTACAGCGAACGGATATGGTACTCGTTGCGTTCTTCATCGCCGTTGGGGTCGCGGAACAACACGCGGTCCAGCGCGCGCGACAGCAGATTGTATTCCATCGTGTTGATATAGAATTTCAGTTCATGCCGCAGCGGCAGCGCAACAGCCAATCCGAGACCTCCTTATCATGCAGATAGCCCATTGGTCCTGCTTCTGTTATACCCCCACGTCGCTCTGGCAGGCAACCAGCGTGGCGTCGTGTACGCCTTCGATATCAAGCATGCGGGTGACGATCTCGTGTCGGTCGCTAAGCCGTACTTCGTAAGTCATCTCCGCCCCGGCACGGGTCAGGGACTTGGAACGCAGCTTGAAGTTCTTCGCGCTGCGGCTGAGAGCGGTTTTGATGGCCTGCTCGGAGTACTCGTCGTAGTGGATCACCAGCAGGTAGGAGTTGGCGTTATTGAATTTCACAAAGGACAGCACAAACATCAGCACGCCGATGCACAGCACCGTAATCAGCGCTACCAGGTACAGCTGCGCACCAAGCAGGATGCCCATCGTCAGCGCCCAGAACATGTAGGCCGTATCCATCGGGTCTTTCACAGCGGTACGGAAACGCACGATGGACAGCGCGCCGACCATACCCATGGAAAGCGCGATATCGCCCTTGATGACCATAACCACCGGCGTGGTGATCAGCGTAAGCATGATCAGCGTGATCGCAAACGTCGGGCTGTACAGCACACCCCTGTAGGTTTTCCGGTACACAATCGCGATGATCGCGCCGATGATAAACCCAAGCCCAAGCGCCAGGAACAGATCACCGGGAACGATGCTTTTAAACTGCGCGGCCAGCCCTGTTCCGCTGACGATATCGGTAATGCTGGTCAGCTGTAAGAGAGATGAAAACATGGCGTATTCTCCTTCTTCCTGTCAATTGCTACTTATGATAATTCGATACCGGGAGCATGTCAACCTCGCGTTTTTATCCCCACTTAACGCCTTCCTTAAATTCGGCATCGTCGGGCAATGGTGGCTTTGGCCCGAAATACGGAAGCATCTGGGCGTCTGAAAGCCCGAACTTTTCCTGTATCATCTCGAAGAAGTAGGTCGGGCGCTTCCGAATTACGTTGCGCAAGCGATCCAGCCGCTGGTTCCAGTAACGGTACGCGCCTTCCGGCGTGGAAGGATTATCAAACGTAATCGCTTTGTCGGTTTCCTCCGCCCAGCGGGCGAAATGCAAGGTCATTTCAGGTTCGATTCTGGCAATCATTAACTCCAGCTCCTGGAGCATGAAATCCGTTGTGAACACCTGATAAATTTCGCCCAGCCGCGTCAGGAACTTATCGAGCATTTGATCATTTTCCAACAATTTCAGAATCAACGTATTATTGATTAACTGTTCGCCCGCTCCCTTTTCCTTCAAGTAACTGTAGGGGCTGTTAAACCCGCTATTGAACAGGCCGTAATCCAAATCGTACACAATCCACTTCCATTTACTGCCTTCGGCATTCAGCTTGTAAAAGCGGATATTGCCCGGATCGGAGTTACCAAGGAACATCTCAAACGCCATGTAGTCCATATAGTTGTCCACGTCAATGCGATCCAGAATATATTGCAGATCCTCCGGGTTCTTGCCGGGAGACAAGGTTTTGACTTTTTTAATCATAGCAGTATATTCTTCGTTGGAACCGTAAACCACCGCTCCGCTGGCTTGCAGTAAATCCATACCGTCAGCCTCTTCAAGGCTCAGGCCTTCATGCTGGGCTACAAAATAACGGTCCACCCGTTCCCGCATGTTGTAGTGACCCCAATACGCTCCGTTCAAGTAGACAGCCACAGGCCTCCAAGCCTGATGGATCAACGTGGTCGGTGTACTCGAAATTTCGTTAAAACGGTCGATCAGGTGATCCTGAAACCCATCAACCAATCTCGTCCATGCGGTATCATTGCCGCCAGAACGAAGGACAAAACTCTTGTATTCCGTAAAGATTCGGTCTTCAAACAGGCTTGCCGCAAAAACCTTTTCACCGTACTTTGATTTTGCCTTTAACTTGAAGGATTTTTGCGGCATGTCCAAGCTATAATCCCCTTGGAGCTTGAACTCCATACCCTGATCCAACAGCTGCGTGCCATCCTCCAGATAGATTTCCACATTGCCGGGGCTTGCGGGCAGATTCTCTTTCACTTGCCGATACACTGTGTTCTTAAAGGGAATCTTTTCTTTATTGACGCTATCGCCGACTGTCAGCATACCAGTTTCCGGATTCCATAAGTTGTCTGGCTCCGTTACAACGCTGACGACGGGCAGTTTGTGGTAAACATTCACAAGATAGGTCTGCGTGATCACCGTGCTGGGCTGCAAAAGGCCTGTCTGGTCAAACGCGCGTGCACGCAAAGGGGTGACACGGTTAAACGAAAGCACATCACCTTGCGTATAGGGCAAGCTATCGGTGGTCGGTATGGAGCCGTCGGTGGTGTAGTACACTACCGCATTGGCGGGGACATCGATGGTAACCTGAACGGTTCCCGTATATTTACCGCCGTTTTGCGAAAACGACGGATTGCTTACATAGCCATAGTAGCCCTGGCCGTTTGCGGCGGCGGGCGTCGGAGAGGAATAGTAGTAGAAGCCCGCATAACCCTGCGAGCGGCCGTAGCTGTTGTCGGTAGGGATATCGTTCGGTACAGGAATTCTGTCCAGTACCTTGCCGGTGGGATCGCAGAAAGAAACAACACTGTCGTCGGTTTTGGAGAGTTTGAAGTTGGTATGAAGCTCGTAGAAGCTGGAAAGCTCGGTTTGCCCGTCGAGGACGATGGTTTTATACTCGCCGGGCTCGATGGTGATCCCCTGGGGAAATTGCCATTTGCGCGGCCTGCCCAGGTTGTCGCTCAGGCCGTAATTGGAAAGGTCCACCACAGCGGCGGACGAGTTGAATAGCTCGATATAATCGGCCGTCAACCCCGTCACGCCGATGGGTACGCTGCTATTGGAGACCATGATTTCGGTGATATACACGCCCGTCGGGTTAAAGGCGCGGATCAGCTGATCCACCTTGCTTTGACCATCCGGCGTATTGGCAAACCCGGGGGTCGCCTGCTGGAAGAACGTCCAGCTTCCGTTCTTGTCCAGACCCACGGAATAGTCTATGGGCACATTTTCGATGGTCACCCTGTCGACCAGCCTGCCGGCACTGTCGCTAAGCACAATCGACTCTCGCTCGGCGCTGATGGAGAAGTTCGTGTGCGGGATGCCGTTTTGCTGCATCCTGTCCTCGCCCGAGCAAAATACCAGATAATATCCATGCGGGGCTACGGCGGCATTGTCCGGGAATCTCCATTTCAAGGGCTTGTTTTCCTTGTCGCTGAGGTAATAGCCCGCCAGCGAAATGGTTTGATCGGTCGTGTTGTAGATTTCGATCCAGTCGACCACCGTGCCGTTATCATCCGGAATGCCGACCTTTGGGTCGGGGCAGATTTCGTTGATAATCAAAGCGCCGGTCTCCCTGGCGTTATCCGCGCGATAGCTGAGGAAACCCTCTTCGCTGTTGACAAAGCCGGGACTGTAGAAATCAGTGACCTCGTAAACCCTTTCGCCGTCCTGCGTAAGGCCCGTCAAGGCATAGCTCTGGTCTGCAATCAGGGTCGGCACCGTGATCTGGTCAATCAGGTACAGATCGGGATTGTACAGGTACAGCGTCTCCCCTACGGAAGATATTTTGAACTTCCCGTGGAACGGCTTGGAAGGGTCAAGCTGATAGCTGTTGGTTGCGAATACGGTTACAAACTCGCCCGCCTTGAGCACATAGGACGGAAACGGAAACGTAATCCTGTCGCTGCGGTTGGTGATCATCACGCCTTCCAGGTTCAGGTCGGCGCCTGTTCCGTTGTAGATTTCCACCCAATCGGAAAACTCGCCGTTTTCGTCGGGCACAGCGGTGGAGTTTGCCGACATCACCTCGCTGAAGACCAGACCGTCGTAGATCGACGCGCCGATGGAACGGCCCGCCGACTTGGGAAAGATGACGTACATCAGCGCCAGAAGCGCGACAAACAGCACCGTAAGCGGCAGGATGGACCAAAGCTGCGACTTTCGTTTGCGCGGCGCGTAATCCTTGGTCGGTCTATGCTTAAGCTGCTCGCTCTGGGGCATTGCCTTCCCTCCTTTTCCAATGACTTTTCACAGTCAGCATTTAACAGGATTATAACACATCAGGCCTTGCCTGCATACCGCAGACAAGGCCGAACTTGTTCAATAGCTGTAAAACTTATACATTCTGCGTTTGCTGTATTGCGTATGGATTCTCCCTGTCCGGTGCATATGATTCCCGGCTGATTGCAAAAGGCACGAAACAACCACGCGTTATACAGCGAGTTTCCATTATTGATCAATCGCGTGCCGGATCAGCTGCACAAACAACGGGTGCGGGCGGTTGGGGCGGGACAGGTATTCCGGGTGATAGAGCACCGCACAAAAGAACGGATGCCCCTCAAGCGTAAACGCCTCGGCATACTGCCCGTCTTCGCTGACGGCAGACTGTTTGAATCCCGCGGACTCCAGCTGCGCGATATACGCCGGGTTGACCTCATAGCCGTTGGAGTGGCGCTCCCGCGCCGTGTCGCAGCCATAAGCATCCCGGAGCGTCCTCCCGACAAAGCGCACCTCCATGCCGCCCATGCGGGGTACCGGCGCTTTGGTTCCGTTCAGGCGGCGGCCTTCGGGCAGATGTACCACAGGGTGCGGCGTTGCCGGATCTATCTCCGTGGAGTTGGCATCCAGCCCAAGGATCGTCTGCGCCGCTTCGGCAAGCGCAAGCTGCATGCCAAGGCCGATGGCAAGCACCGGCACCCGGTTCTCGCGCGCGTACTTTGCGGCAATCATCACGCCATCCGCCCCGCGCGTTTCAAACCCGCCGGGAAGAACAAACGCATCGAACGCCGCCAGCATCTGCCCTGAGGTTTCGTCGTCCAGGTCCTCAGCGCTGATGGTGGCAATATCGGCCTTCACACCTTCCGCCGTCGCCGCGTGGTGCAGCGCTTCGAGCACCGACAGGTAGGCGTTGGAGGAATCCGGATAGGGGCAGACCAGCGCGAGGTAAACCGTTTCCTCCGCCGCAGCCTTGCGCTTGAGCATGGCATCCCAGGCGGAAAGATCCGCGCCGCGATCCTCCAGCTTCAGCTCGTCCAGCACGATCTTGGCAAGCCCTTGCTTTTCCAGGCTGACAGGCAGCTCATAGAATCCGTCGGATTCCAGGTTTTGAATGACGTTTTGGGTTTTGACGTTGCAAAAAAGCGCAACCTTGTCCTTGGCCTCGGTCGTCATGTGCTTTTCGGTGCGGCATACGATGACGTCCGGCTGAATGCCCATGGAGCGCAGCACCTTAACGCTGTTTTGAATCGGCTTTGTTTTGAGTTCGCCCGCCGTGGCGATGAACGGCATGAGCGTCACATGGATATAGCAGCAATCGTTCAGGCTCTCGCATACCCAGCGCATTTGGCGGATGGCCTCAACATAGGCCATCACCTCCATATCGCCTACCGTGCCGCCGATCTCCACAATCTGGATATCCGCACCAGATTTGGCGGCGACCTCCTGAATGCAGGCCTTAATCTCGTCCGTAACGTGGGGAATGGCCTGGATTTTAGCACCTTCGTACTCACCGCGCCACTCCTTTTCCATAATGCGGCGGTTGATGCGGCCTGTGGTGAAGCTGGACTCGCCGGAGAGCGTCACATCCACAATGCGTTCGTAATGGCCGATATCCAGGTCCGCCGCCGTGCCGTCGTCGGTAATGAAGCTTTCGCCGTGCAGCAGCGGGTTTAAAAGCGACGGCTCGGCATTGTAATAGATATCCAGTTTCAGCAGATTGGTTTTATATCCGCGCGCATGAAGCAGTTTTCCCAGCGCAGCCGCCGTTATTCCCTTGCCGATGGATGAAACCACGCCCCCGGTAACAAACACATACTTCATGTTGCGCACTCCTTATGCCTGAAAATCCATGACCAGTAATTTCGGCAGCGTATCCAGCGTTTCCTGTTGCAATCTGTACTCCATGACCGGCTCCGTACACGCACCAACGATGCTGAGGAAATCGGTCACAGGCGCGATACCCAGATCTTCGCTGAAACGCGTCTGATAGTGCATCGGCACGGTCATGCGCGGTGAAAGCATCTCCACACAGCGCGCCGCCCGCTGCGCATCCAGCGTAAAGGTGCCGCCGACCGGGATGAATAGCACGTCCGGCTTTCCGATGGCTTCCAGCTGCGCTTCGTCGGGAAAATGCCCCAGATCGCCAAGATGCACCAAACGCACGCCCTCGGCCTCGATCACAAACACAATGTTCTGGCCACGCCGTGAACCGGTATGGTTATCATGGAAGGTCGGCACGCCGGTAACGATGATATCGCCCGGCAGCAGATAATACCCCGCCTCATCCAGCACCGTGGGTCTCCCTTTGACGATCTCCAGCGCATCGTGATCATAATGGTGATGGCTGATGGTCACAATGTTCGCATCGAGCTCCCGCCGCGGATAGCGGCAGAACTTGTTGTAGGGATCCGTGAGGATGACCGTACCGTTTTGAAGCGTCACGGTGAAAAGAGAATGCCCGTAATAGCGAAGTACCATTGTCGCACCTCCTATGATTGATCTGTGATCCAGGCACCTAAAACCTTCTCAAGCGCATACGGCAGGGCTTGGCCTTGCCTGAGGCGCTGTGCGCATTTTGCATGCAGCTGCGGAGCAAGTTTTGTGAGTCCGTCCTTCTGGGCATAGCGCTTCAAGGCTGCACGCAGCATATCCATTGGCTGCTGTTCAAACGCAGCGGGATGCCGCTGCAAAAACCTGAAAAGCGCATACACACCGTGCAGCGTTTCATCCAGGGGAAACGGGACCGGTTCTTCCAGCATAAACATATCCAGCAGCGCTTTCCAGCGTGCAGGCTGTAAATCAATCAAAAGCAGGCTATTGGCGGCGACAGTAGCGGTAAAACCGTGCGCTAACAGCGCATGTTGTACGCATGCGAGCCGATCCTGCGAAACCCTGCGGGGAGTATCACTGACAAAAAGGTGTGTATTCTGTCCGTACAGGCGTAAAAATCCGCTGTCTCCTAAAAGCTCCCGGATTTCCGCTGCAGGCAGTGGACTGTTCATGAACTCTTTTTACGCATGAAGTGGTAATTCATATTATGCATTGCCGCATACTGGTTGCCCAGATCCAGCTGATATTGCAGCGCGATCTCGCCTCCGTCGCGGTCGACGGTATACGCGGCCTTGGTGCAGAACACCGCCATGTCCATCGCTCCGTATGGCGTGCGGTAGCGGCTTTCAAAGCGCTTGCCCTTCTGGAACACCATATCGGCCTCAATGCTGCCCTTGCGGTTCATGGAAATCACATCTTTGCGCATGGCGATTTCTACCTGATGGGGCGGCGAATCTTCATCAATGCTTTCTTCATACCGGATGACATATCCTTCCGCGTTCTTCTCCAATTCTCCGGTCGTGATCAGGCGCATGGAATCTTCCGCCTGTCCTTCGGCGGTAAACCTTGCATCCAGCGAAATGAGAATCGGGATCCCTTTGGGCGCGTTCATTGCCATCCTCCAAAAACCTGTTATAATAAATTCAATATAGCACATGAAGGGGCTGTGCGCAATGCTCAAACTGACCGCCCGGGCGAAGGTAAACTGGTCGCTGGATATCCTGGGGCAGTACGATAACGGATATCACCGGATGGATATGCTGATGAGCAGCGTAACCCTTGCCGATGAACTGATTTTTACACCCAGCGACAGCCTGACCCTGACCATCGAAGGCAACGGCAGGATTCCGGTGGAGGATAATCTTGTGCAGCGCGCCGCCAGAGCCCTGCAGCGCGAAACTGGCTATACAGGCGGCGCGGAGATTATGCTGATCAAGCGAATCCCCCACGGCGCGGGGCTTGGCGGCGGAAGCGCCGATGCGGCTGCCACGCTGATCGGCCTGAACCGGCTATGGAAGCTGGGCCTCCCCAGGGAGACGCTCCTCAAACTTGCGGAGACGCTCGGGGCGGATGTGCCCTTCTTTATCACGGGTGGCTTTGCCCGGATTGGCGGCTTCGGCGAGGTGGTTTCGCCGCTTCCCCCGCTGCCGGAGATTCCGCTTGTTATCCTCCAGCCCTGTGGACCGCAGCCCACCCGGGAAGTATTTGCCCTGTTTGATACACTTGTAAAAGTTTCCCATCCCGATACTGATGCCGCCCTGCGCGCGCTGCAATCCGGAGATTTTGAAGCGCTGTCCAGAACATCCGGCAATGTGCTGCAGCAGGCGCTGGAACCGCATTTGCCGCCCATCAACGAGGCCATCGCCGCGCTGGATGCATGCGGTGCTAAGTTCGCCACAATGTCCGGCAGCGGTTCGGCGGTGTTCGGCGCGTTTACCGATTCGCAGAACGCTTTGCAAGCCCAGCGCGTCCTGCACAAACGATGGAAAAAATGCTGGGCCTGCCATACCCATACAGAGAGCATCACGGAGGAATAACATGCAAAAACGCGCGATTGCCATCCACGATATTTCCTGCGTCGGCCGCTGCTCGCTAACAGTAGCGCTGCCGATCCTTTCGGCGGCCGGCATCAATACCGCAGTGATCCCCACCGCGCTTTTATCCACCCATACAGGCGAGTTCTCCGGATACACACACCTTGACCTGTCCGATCAGCTGCTGCCCATCGCCGCTCATATTGAAACGCTGGGGCTGCACTTCGACGCGTTCTATTCCGGCTATCTGGCATCCGCCGAGCAGGTCAGGCTGGTGCTCCAGGTTGTGGATATGCTGTGTGATCAGCAAACCCATATTTTTGTAGACCCGGCTTTTGCCGATCACGGGAAGCTATACTCCCACATGGGCGACGATATGCCGGCGCAGATGCGCAGGCTCTGCTCCAGGGCGCATACCATTGTACCCAACTTCACAGAAGCATCCTTCCTGCTGGAAAGGCCTTATCAGGCCACGGGATACGGCGAAGATTATGTGCAAGCATTGGCCGCCGAGCTTGCAGCTCTGGGCCCGGAGTGCGTTGTGATTACGGATGTGCGCATCAGGGACGGTCAAACGGGCATCGCCGTGTACCGGAAAGCCAGCCGGGAGTTCCGCCTGTTCTTCAAACCGAAATTCGACGATATTTTCTATGGTACTGGCGACACGTTTGCCAGCTTTCTGATCGCTTCCGTTTTAAGCGGCCAGCCGCTTATGCTGGCGGCACAAACAGCGCTGGACTGCACCAACCAGGCCATCCAGCTGACATTGGATGAAGGCGAACCCCTGCGTTACGGCGTACAGTTTGAACGCGTTCTGCCTACGCTGATCGAAGCGCTACAAAAGCATAAATGATTGAAAACACCCCATGCAATGCATGGGGCGTTTTTTTGTGATCTCGTTATCGGACTCGCCATGTCAAACGCTAGAGCAGATTCGGCAAGAAGGTTACAATCTGCGGAAAGGCGATTAAAAGGGCGATACAAGCCACCAGCGCGATGACAAACGGCCAGACCCCTTTGAAAATCGTTTCCGTCGGTATATCGCCCGCAACGCCTTTGACGATGAAGACATTCATCCCAACCGGCGGCGTGATCACCCCCATTGCGACCACGAGAACGATAATCACGCCAAACCAAATCGGGTCATAGCCAAGCGTATTGACAGCAACCGGGTAAAAGATGGGAATCGTCAAAAGAATCAGCGCCAGCGCATCGATAAAGCAGCCCAGAATCAAATAAACGACCAAAATCACACCAATGATGGCAAAGGACGGCAGGGGCAGCCCGGCAGCCCATTGCGCAAGCAAAATCGGCAAGCGGCTTACCGCAATGAACCTGCCAAAGAACATCGCGCCCGCAACCATCAGCATAATCATGGCCGTTGTACGCACGGCATCGATCAGCGATTTGCGCAGCTTGGCCAAGCTCAGATGCTTCCTGAGCACGGTGACAAGCAGAATACAGGCTGTGCCGATGGCGCCCGCCTCCGTGGGCGTAAACCACCCGGCAAACAAGCCACCAAGGGAAAACAGAAAGATGAACATCACTTCAAACAGACCGTCGCCCAGGGTTTGAACCCTTTCCTTCCAGCTGGCCTTCTCGCTGACAGGACCATATGACGGTCTGCGCTTCACGACGATATAAATGGCAAGCATATATAACAGCATCAGCAAAATACCGGGGACAATCCCTGCGATGAACAGCTTACCGATGGATTGCTGTGTGGCAATGCCATATACGATAAAGATTACGCTTGGCGGGATGATGACGCCCAAAGCGCCTCCGGCGGCAATGCTTGCCGAAGACAGCGAATCATCATACCCGTACTTACGCATCTCGGGAAGCGCGATCGCACCCATGGTAGCGGCTGTCGCGGTGTTTGATCCGCAAATTGCGCCAAAGAGCGCGCAAGCCGCCTGTGTTGCCATGGCGAGGCCGCCCGGTTTATGCCCCACCATTTTGTGCGCAAAGCGAAACAGACCCGCGCCAATGCCGGAATGGTATGCAATAAACCCCATCCAGATAAACATGGGGATTACGCTCAGCGAATAGGAGGAAAACGTGCTGTAAATCTCTGTCGGCAATAGGTTGATGGCAGCAGGGAAGGAAATAATCGTTCCAAATCCCAAAAATCCCGAAATGATCATTGCAAACGAAATGGGTACTTTCAATGCAATCAAGACAAGCAATAAGGCGATTCCGAGCAGGCCGACCACTTCAGGACTCATGATGATTCTTCCTCCGAACGGTTTTATAAACATCCAGCAAGAGCACAGCCAGCAGGAAAACAAACCCGACGCCAGCTATATACACAAAGATATAGAACGGTATTTTTGTCGTCGGCGAGACCTCGCCTGCCAGCGAAAGCTTGTTGGCATACAGGAACATGCTGACCGCCACGCCGCCCATGACAAGGCATGAGATGCCGCCGCATATCATGGCGATCATCCTTTGCACACCGGGTTTCATTTTATTGACGATGAAATCGATGGCGATATGGCCCCCCACAACGGCGCAGTAGGCAAGGCCAAGGCTGATCATGACGGCCGTGAGGATTCCAACCCATTCATACGTACCCAGCAGCGGGCTGTTGAATACCTTACGCAATATGACGTTCAGGGTTACGATGACCATACAGGCGAACAGAAGCCACCCTGCAATTTCCGCAAGCGCTTTGGAAGCCTTTTTAATCAAATCATTGATGCGGTCGTACATCTTATCCTCCGGAGATTCATATCATTTGGCTTTATCCTGGCACTTCATGCAAGAGCTTTGCCTTTATTCGCAGACCGCGAATAAAGGCAAAGCCGGATGCGCAAAGTTTTGTGATTCAGTAGATGCAATCGGCAATGGAACCCGATCAAGCCCAAGCGTATACAGGATGCTCCTGATTAATCGTTGGGATACATCTGGTTGTACTTCTGGGCGAGCTCTTCCACTAAGGCAATCACATCACGATCCGTCAAGTCTGCAACACCCTGCGTATATTCTTCCTGCAGGGGTTTGACCTTTTCGATCCAGAGCGCTGCCTCCTCATCGGAGAGCGTGATGACTTCCATTTTCATGTCGTTGACGGCATAGTCCATGGCCGGTGCGTTTTGCATATCCCACAGGCCGATACCGACCTCCTCATGGAATTTTGCCGTTGCGGCCGTCACCTTATCGCGCAGCTCCTCAGGCATGGCGTTCCACTTGTCCTGATTGAACGTCACAAAGAACAGCGTATTGTATAAGAAGGGCGTGACGGTGATATACTTTGTAACCTCCGCATGCTTCCAGCCCTTGAGCACCTCGTCGGGAGACAGGTTGCCTTTGACGACGCCCTTTTGCAGCGACTCATAGGTTTCCGCCTGCGACATTGCAACCGGCGTTCCACCCAGCAGAGAAATGGTAGTGGCGCTCAGCCCTGTGGCTCTGATTTCCATTCCCTTGAGGTCGTCAAGCGTCCGTACCGGAGTCTTGGTGAACAGGTCTCCGGGGCCGGTGGCGACGACCATCATCAGATGCGTATCCTGAATTTCGGGAGGATTCAGCGTTGTGATGCCCTCCCAGGCGACCATGCTGGCAGACTTGGAGTTCAAATAGGTAATCCCAGGCAGCTCGAAGGCTTCCAGGACCGGGAAACGGCCCCTTGTATACGAGAAGCACGAAAGTCCGATATCCGCGATGCCCTGCACTACGCCGTTATAAACATCTGCCGCTTTGAGCAGCGTTTCACCGGGGTAGCTTGTAATTTTCACCTGTCCGTCGGTCGCTTCGTCTACGGCCTGAATCCAGCCCTGAATGAATACGGTTTCAGCCGGATGTGTGCCGGGGAAGAAATGCGCCAGGTTGAACTGATACGTCTTCTTGGTCTCGGCCAAAGCCGTTGACGAGAGGGAAACGAGCATCAAGGTGCAGAGAAGGATGACCGCGAGGATCCCGGACAGAGGCTTTGAGAGCTTTTTAGACACAAAAATACACTCCTTTTTGTTCGTCGCAGATAGCCTGCAAATGACCAACAAAAGAGAAGTGCTCTTCGTGCGTCTTTGCCCTACTATCCTACCGTGCTACATTGCAAACAGATACGTTTCTACATTGCCAGCCCGATCAACCATGGCCGGCAAACTTCACCCATAGTATAAAGGGATCGTTATGGATTTGTCAACCGATAAATGCAAGATAACTCCGCTATTTGTCCATATATTCCATGTTTTTTGGGGCTACATCTCGTCCAGGCAGGCAAAGGCGTTTTTAAAAATGAACTCGCACACCTGATCGTTGCGCGTCCAGCCCTCGTCGCCCGGAACGTAGCGGTAATACCGCTCCACTTCCATGATGACGCCAAGATAAGCCTGCGCAAACGCGTTGCGGATCTCTTCACCACGGCCAATGGTAACAGGCTGCTCGGCCAGGCTATTATAAATGTGAAGTCCATCCTTCTTTTCCCGCAGGGGTTTGCCAAACCCGAAGCAGTTGAAATCCATGATGGGATCACCCCAGAAACCGCGTTCCGGGTCGATTATAACAAAGCGGTAGCCGTTTGCCGCCGGTTCGCAGATGATGTTGGCCTCCCACAGATCAAAGTTCACCATGCGAGAGGGTACGCGTTCCAGTACCGCCTGATGCTTGCGGATGAACGCGAGCGTTTTCTCTCCGTTTTCGCAGAGCTGCCCCATGCTGGCCGCATCTTCGACCATCGCTTCCGTCATAGCATACAGCGCTTTGGCCCAGGTTTCGTGCAGCCCGTTTTGCGGATAGCCGAATCCATTGTTTGAAACCCGGTGCAGCTTGGCCGCGATTTGCGGCATCAACGCCGCCGCCGTTTCCTTTTCCGCTTGCGAAAACTGCGTCTCGTTCATCTGTTTGCCCGCAACGCGCTGCATGATAAAGAAATCCGACGGCAGCAGTGTACGGGAAAGGTCCGAATACACAACCTCGGGATGTGCCAGGTTCGTATGCGCTCTCAATTGCTCGTACCAGAACAGCTCGGAACGCATCATATTCTTTTCATAGGTCATTACGGGCGTATCAACGGACGGCGCGATTTTCAGCGCATAGCCTTTCCCATCGGCATCAAACGCATACACCGCGTTAAACTCCCCCGCGCCCAGCGCATGGATATTTTCAATGGACACAAATCCTGCCGATGCACAAAGCGTTTTGATTTCCTGTGGGTTCAGTTCCTTTTTTGTCTTGCTGATCATTTGTCTATATCCCTTGCCATTTATTTCTTGTCTTTATCCCTGTTTATTCTAGCTGGAATCAGCCTGTTCCTTGTATCCATCAAAAAAGACCGGGACAATTTGTCCCGGTCTTTTCAAGTTGAGGTTTAGTACATGCCACCCATGCCGCCCATGCCGCCGCCCGGCGCTGCCGCAGGAGCTTCCGGAACGGGGATATCGGTGACGAGGCTTTCAGTGGTCAGAATCATGGCCGCGATGCTTGCGGCGTTCTGCAGTGCGGAACGGGTGACCTTTGTCGGGTCGATGATGCCGCGTTCCACCATATCCACATACTCGCCTTTCAGGGCGTCGAAGCCATAGCCCTTCTTGCCGGAGTTTTTGATCTTGTCTACGATCACGCTGCCGTCGATGCCCGCGTTTTCGGAAATCTGACGCAGCGGCTCTTCCAGTGCGCGGAGGATGATGTCCACGCCGGTCTTGGCGTCGCCTTCGAATTTTTCAAGCTGGCCTTTCACGGCGTCGAGTACGTTGAGAAGCGCAATACCGCCACCGGGCACGATGCCCTCTTCGACAGCCGCACGGGTCGCCGCCAGGGCGTCCTCAATGCGGAGCTTGCGCTCCTTCATTTCCACCTCGGTGGCTGCGCCAACCGCGATCACAGCGACGCCGCCGGCGATTTTCGCAAGGCGTTCCTGAAGCTTTTCACGGTCGTAATCGCTGGTGGTATCCTCAATCTGCTTGCGGATGGATTTCACGCGGGCTTCGATCTCGGCCTTTTCGCCAGCGCCTTCGACGATGGTGGTGTTTTCCTTGTCAACCTTCACCTGGCGTGCTTCGCCCAGCATATCCATGGTGGCTTCCTTAAGCGTCAGGCCGAGCTCTTCGGTAATGACCTGGCCGCCGGTCAGCACGGCGATGTCGCGGAGCATTTCCTTGCGGCGGTCGCCAAAGCCCGGCGCTTTGACCGCGACACAGTTAAACGTGCCACGCAGCTTGTTCAGCACCAGGGTGGCCAGCGCTTCGCCTTCGATGTCCTCAGCGATGATGAGCATTTTCCGGCCGGCCTGCACAACCTGCTCCAGAACCGGGAGAATCTCCTGAATGTTGGAGATCTTCTTGTCGGTGATCAGGATGGCGGGGTTATCCAGAACGGCTTCCATTTTATCGGGATCGGTGACCATGTACGCGCTTGCATATCCGCGGTCGAACTGCATGCCTTCCACGGTGGTCAGCTCGGTTTTCATGGTCTTGGATTCTTCCACGGTAATAACGCCGTCTTTGCCGACGACTTCCATGGCATCGGAGATCAGCATGCCGATGGTTTCATCAGACGCCGAAATGCTTGCAACCTGGGTAATCTCCTGCTTGGATGAGATGGGCTGGCTCAGCTCGCGCAGGGCGTCCACTGCCGCAATTACGGCGCCTTCAAGGCCGCGCTTCAATACCATCGGGTTTGCGCCTGCGGCCAGGTTTTTAAGCC
>Ga0116164_10000426_pt1 | contig 37291 bp, 40 predicted proteins | sample AD_UKC109_MetaG_FD_89888 | JGI IMG/M metagenome (GOLD analysis project Ga0116164, IMG submission 89888) | Active sludge microbial communities of municipal wastewater-treating anaerobic digesters from Hong Kong - AD_UKC109_MetaG | ecosystem: Engineered > Bioreactor > Anaerobic > Digestate... | reverse complement strand
CTTACTTCTGAAAAACAAAAAGTATTCAACCGCATTGTGGATCTGAAGAGTTCATTCAAAATAAAATAAAGGAGAAAAAAATGGACTACTACAAGGCTTCTCTTATCATGCACGAAAAAAACAAAGGGAAAATGGCCACGGCAGGCAAAGTGAGGGTCAAGACAAAAGAAGACCTCTCAACAGCATATACTCCCGGGGTGGCAGAACCCTGCAGGAAAATCAAAGAATGCCCTGAAGATATTTACAGATATACAAACAAAAGCAACACAGTGGCGGTTGTAAGCGACGGGTCTGCTGTTCTGGGACTTGGAAATATCGGCGCTGCTGCATCTGTTCCCGTAATGGACGGAAAGGCTCTTTTGTTCAGAGAATTTGCAGGGATAGATGCTTTTCCGGTTTGTATAAAGACCCAGGATCCTGATGAGATAGTAAAAATAGTAAAAAATATTTCCTCCACTTTTGGAGGGATCAATCTTGAAGACATATCCGCACCCAGATGTTTTGAAATAGAAGAAAAACTCCAGGGTGAACTGGAGATACCGGTTTTTCATGATGATCAGCACGGTACTGCAGTTGTGGTTTCCGCTGCCCTTATAAATGCGGCAAAGCTTACCGGCAGAAAGCTTTGGGAAATAAAAGCAGTCATAAACGGAGCGGGAGCCGCAGGAACAGCCATAGCAAAAATGCTTATGGATATGGGTATTGAGGATATAGTTGTATGTGACAGCCATGGCATTATCGATAAAAAAAGAAATGATCTTAACGAAACAAAAAAGAAACTTGCGAGTATAACAAATAAAAAGGACCTGTCCGGAGAACTTGCTGAGGCTTTGGCGGGCAGAGATCTTTTTATCGGGGTCTCTTCAGGAGGGGCACTTACACAGAAAATGGTAAAAACCATGGCGGGATCACCCATGATTTTTGCAATGGCCAACCCGGAACCTGAGATAATGCCCGAAGAAGCAAAAAAAGCAGGTGCTGCCGTTATAGCCACCGGCAGATCGGATTTCCCAAATCAGATAAACAATGTTCTGATATTCCCCGGAATATTCAAGGGGGCTTTGTCAGTAAGGGCAAAGAGAATAACAGAGAAAATGAAAAAAGCCGCAGCATATGCACTGGCAGGTATGATAAACGAAGAAGATATTTCGGAAGAAAATATAATACCAAGTGCATTTATGCCCGGTGTGGCAGAAAAAGTGGCTGAAGCTGTTGCCAAGGCATGGGAGGGATAAAAGGGTGAGATATCTTAAGGGATTCATAAGAGACAGTAAGATATATTTTTCCAATTGCAAAAAAGACATAAAGAACGACAACATTTTTTTACTTAGAAGAAACAGTATTTCAGCATTGATGGGCCTGATGATGTATCTTTATGTAGTCTTGAAGGATTTTACTTCTGTGGAGCTTGTCATAGCATACAATTTTTTTGTGGTGGTTTTCGGAGTATTTTGTATCTTTTGCCTGTTATACTTCCAGAAAAGAGAAGGAAGTTTTTTTATGGTCCAGGCTCTTTGCTTTGTTTTTTCTGTTATGGTCCTGAGTTTTTTCATATTCATAAGTGTGTTCCCCTTCCCGGATCTTCCCGCAATATTTCTTTTTTTGGGATATACATTCCTTCCTCTGGTTTTCATAATGCCCATGAAAATATACATTTTTCTTTTACTGGCTTTCCAGGGCATCTTCTGTTCATTTGTATTCATGTTCAAGGACAGCGGCACGTTTGCCTTTGATATGCTTCAGTCTTCAATTGCATGTGGGGCCGGTATATTGATGGCATTTGTTGTGCTTGACCTCAGACTTAGAGCCAACAAAACAAAACTTCAGCTTCAGCGAATGAACGCAATGGACCCCCTGACAGGCATTTTCAATAAGGCTACAACTACTCAGAACTGCCGTTTTTATCTTGATTATTACAGCCGTGAGGAAAAGTGCAGTCTTATGGTCATAGATATTGATGACTTCAAAAAGGTCAACGATTTTATGGGGCATCAGACAGGAGATCATATATTGAGCAGCGTAGGAGAGATACTACGGGACGTATCCAGAAAGAGCGATATAGTCGGACGTATCGGCGGAGATGAATTTCTTTTTCTCATGAAAAACACATCTGATAAGGATATATTGAGATACAGAGCAACACAAATATGCGAAAAAATATCAGGGATATCTATTGATAACGAAAAAAATGTCAGCTGTAGTATAGGTGTCGCTGTAAGTCCTGAAAAGGGCACAGATTTCAAAACTCTCTTTGCCCGGGCAGACAAAGCTATGTACGATGCAAAAAGAAAAGGGAAAAATACATTCAGTATTTTCGATTAAAAAATGTACAAAAACATTCTTCTTAAAATTGAATATGATGGAACTGATTTTTGCGGATGGCAAATACAACCCGATGTACCGACAGTTCAGGGACAGATTGAAGAAGCAATATATTTCTTATCCGGAACAAGAACAGAAATAAAAGGGACCAGCAGGACGGATGCGGGAGTTCACGCCATGGGGCAGATGGCCAGCTTTGAAGGTGACATTAAAATACCCACTGAAAGACTGGCGTATGTTCTCAACAATCATTTGCCCGGATCAATAAGAATAAAAGAAGCCATTGAAAAACCTCTGGGTTTTCATGCCCGTTTTGATGCAAAAGGGAAAAAGTATATTTATAGGATAATGAACTGTTCCCAAAGAGATCCTTTCAAAAGAAATTTTTATTATTTTGTAGAAAAGCCGCTTGACCTTCCCTCAATGCAAAAAGCGGCAGCATATATAGAGGGCAAAAATGATTTCAAATGTTTTCAGGCTGCCGGGAGTACTGAAAAAGAGACTACCGTAAGGACAGTAAAAAATCTTTCCATAAAGAAAGAATCAGATGAAATCACAATTGAGATCACGGGGGACGGGTTCCTTTATAATATGGTCAGGATAATAGCCGGGACGCTGGTGGATGTGGGGCACGGGAAAATATCTCCTTTGGACATGCCCCTGATAATAAAATCAAAGGACAGAAGAAAGGCGGGACATACGGCCCCTCCCCAGGGCCTTTATCTGGCAGAGGTTTTTTACTGATTGATATTTGATATAAGGTATGATACGATTTTTTTGAGCCGATATTATTATCAAAGGAGAATGTAATGGCAAGAACCATAATTAAAGAAAGACCCGACTGGGACCACTATTTTATGAAAATGGCAGAGCTGGCAGCCACAAGATCCACTTGTCTGAGAAGGCAGGTGGGGGCGGCCATAGTAATGGACAAACATGTTATATCGACAGGTTACAACGGAGCTCCCAAGGGTGTTCCTCACTGTGAAGAACGAGGGGCATGCATGAGGGAAGAAATGAAAATACCCTCGGGAGAAAGACACGAACTTTGCCGGGCCCTGCATGCAGAACAGAACGCAATAATACAGGCAGCCACATATCCCCAGAGTATCGAAGGTGCCACAATATACATAACGCATCAGCCCTGCCTCATATGCGCAAAGATGATAATAAACGCAGGCATCAGGAGAATAGTCGTAAGAGAAGGATACCCTGATGAAATGGCAACAGAGATGCTTGCAGAGGCAGGTCTTAAAATAGTGATGCTTGATAAATAAATGATAATCATATCTGAAACAGGATTTCTGTTTTTGCCGGAAAAGCAAAAGGTAAAAAACATTTGATCAGAGCAAAGGTGACCCTTTAAAACGGCCACAATGAAATTGCCTTATGGGAATGCTCTGATTTGTTTTTTTTATAAACAAAGCTTGAAATCTTAGAATTTGAGTGTTTCAAGAGGATTCGTGTAAATTTTAACAAAGGTTTACTTTTATTTTTTTCGGCGTATAATAGAGTATATCATGGACGAGTTTGCGAAATTCAAGAACAGGATATTGTTATACGGACTGGTCGCAGCAGGTCTTTTTGAACTGATATCTCTGATCGTTTTGGGGTTCAGCACAAGATTTGTTTACGGACTTTTGATCGGGACATGTGTGGCCGTAGTTAACTTTAATATAATGATTTTCTGCGCAAAACGGGTACTTGAAAAAGGAAAACCCTACTGGTCCACTCTGGGTTATGTAATAAGATTTTTGATTTACGGGGTCGTTCTTTATATGACGTTCAGATCCTCATACATCGTAGGGATAGGCTGTGGAGCCGGATTCCTGACAATACAGACTTCGATATTTTATATTCACATCCTGAGACCGAAGATTTTCAGGAAAAAGAAAGATGGTGAAACCACAGATATAAAAGATCAGCCAAAGAGCTGATGGCAAGGAGGTAAGGGCGTGGATATAGGCCCTCAGATAGTTATTAAATTTGATAACGGCATTTTTATAACAAATACTGTTTGTTTTGGTATAATTGTTGCCGTTATTTTGATTGTCCTGGCACTGTGGTCCACAAGAAGAATGAAAAAAGTGCCGGACGGCAAACAAGTCATAGCAGAAGTTGTCGTTGAAGGTGTATATAATATGGTGAAAGCAACAATGGGACCAAAAGCAATAAATTATGCACCCTATATCGGAACACTTTTTTTCTTTGTGCTTCTCAGCAATATGCTGGGCCTTTTCGGACAGAGACCGGTTACCGCCGATGTAAACACAACATTTGCCCTGGCAGCAATAACTTTTGTACTGATACAGAGACAGGCTCTTAAGAGCTATGGATTAATAGGAAAAATGAAGGAAATGGCTCAGCCGTATCCCTTTATGTTCCCTCTTAAGATAATAGAGCAGCTTTCCTTCCCCATTTCTCTTTCATTCCGACTTTTCGGTAACATCCTTGGCGGTGTGATAGTTATAGAAATGCTTCTTGGGGGACTGGCCACCGCCAGTGAAGCCCTGCATTTGCCAATACCTCTTTTGGACGCAGTAATACCTTTGCCGGCGAATTTTTTCTTTGATGTTTTTGAGCCTGTACTTCAGGCCTTTATATTTACAATGTTGACTATGGTATTCATCACGATGGAAATAGCGACTCGCGATGAAGAACATTGACATACAAGCAATCAATTATTATTAGGAGGTAAATATTATGTCATCACAAATAACACCGGAAGCTCTGATTTATGCCTTTTCCGCATTGGGAGCAGCAGTAAGTATCGGCTTTGCCGCACTTGGTATAGGTATAGGCCAGGGTCTTGCAGCCAGCAGAGCTGTAGAAGGCGTTGGAAGACAACCCGAAGCCAAGGGTGATCTGCTTCAGGTAATGCTTGTAGGACAGGCAGTAACGGAGACTACAGGTATATTTGCATTTATCGTATCCATCGTTTTACTTTTCGCAAATCCTTTTGCCTGAGAAAACGAATAAAAAGCCAAAGAAGGGAGGAGACAGCCTATGGAATTTGCACCGCTTATCAGTTTCAACTGGACATTGCTGATGCAGCTCGTAACAGTTTTTGTCCTTTATATTATACTGAGAAAATTCTTTTTTGAGAAAGTCCATGATTTTGTGCAGAAGAGAGAAAGCACTGTCAAGGAAGCTTTTGATTCGGCAGAAGCCACCAACAGAAAAGCTGACGAAAAACTGGAGGCTTACAGTATAAAGATAGCTCAGATAGAAAGCGAAGGCAGGGAGATCATAAGGGAATCCAAAGTGAAAGCAGATGAGAAGGCAAAAGAAATAATCGATGAGGCAAATGCCAAAGCAAATGAGATCATGATGAGAGCCGAAAAAGAAATCAAAAGACAGAAAGAAAAAGCTCTTGTGGATATGAAAGAAGAAGTCGGGATGCTGGCAGTAATGGCTGCCGAGAAAATAATGGAAAAAGATTTAGAGAAAACCGACGAGCAGAAGCAGATCGTCGATAAGATAATAAAAGGAGCAGGTATCTCAGAATGGCAGAACTGACCATTGATATGACATATGGAAGTGCTCTGTTTCAGGTGGCGCAGGATCTGAAAAAAGAGAAAAAGATCCTGGAAGATGCTGAAGGTGTTCTTTCGGTACTCCAAAAAGAAAAAGAACTTAACGCATTTATCGATAATCCCACAGTTCCGGCAGAAGAAAAAAAAGAAGCAATCAAAAAAATTTTTGAGCAGAACATATGCAAGGAACTGCTTAATCTTCTTTATGTTCTGGTGGATAAACGGAGAACAAGACATTATCCCAAAATAATAAGATATTACAAAGGTCTTGTTAATAAAAAAGAAGGTTTTGCATACGGGACCGTTTTCTCGGTCAATCCTCTGACAAAGAAACAGATAAAGGATTTTGAAAGCAAAACCGAAGTACTCATGAACAGCAGAGTAAAGCTTGAAAATATAACAGACGCTTCCCTTATCGGAGGAGTAAAGATCCTTATAAACGGCAAAATAATAGATGCTTCTTTGCGGAAGAGACTCAATGATTTGGAAAACATTCTGAAATAAGCAGGAGGAAATCAAATGAATTTAAGACCCGAAGAAATAAGTGCGGTCATAAAAGAACAAATCAAGAACTATGAAAACCAGCTTGATGTTTCAGATTTCGGTACCGTAATACAGGTAGGAGACGGGATCGCCAGAGTATACGGACTTGATAACTGTATGTCCGGAGAACTTCTGGAATTTCCCGGAGGCATATACGGAATGGCACTAAACCTGGAAGAAGATAATGTGGGAACAGTAATACTGGGATCTGACAAGGAAATAAAAGAAGGGGATATAGTAAAGCCAACCAAAAGGGTGGTAGAGGTACCGGTGGGCGAAGAACTGATCGGCAGAGTAGTAAATTCTCTGGGTCAGCCATTAGACGGCAAAGGACCGATCAAAACCGGCAGGACCCGCCCCGTGGAAAGCCCGGCCCCGGGCGTTCTTCAGAGACAGTCGGTAAAAGAGCCTCTGCAGACCGGTCTTAAAGCAATAGATTCAATGATACCCATAGGTAAAGGTCAGAGAGAGCTTATTATCGGCGACAGGCAGACCGGCAAAACCGCCATAGCCATCGACACCATACTTAATCAGAAGGATGAAGATGTCATTTGCATATATGTTGCGATAGGCCAGAAAAAATCCACGGTGGCGCAGCTGGTACAGGCCCTGGAGAGCAAGGGCGCAATGAGGAACACTATCATAGTATCTGCCACAGCCAGTGACGTGGCGCCTCTTCAGTACATAGCTCCCTATGCGGGATGCGCCATGGGAGAGTATTTCATGTATATGGGAAAGCATGTTCTTGTTATATATGATGACCTTTCAAAACATGCGGTGGCTTATAGAGCCATGTCACTGCTGCTTAGAAGACCGCCGGGAAGAGAAGCTTATCCCGGAGATGTATTTTACCTTCACAGCAGGTTGCTGGAAAGAGCGGCAAAGCTTTCAGATGAACTTGGGGGAGGTTCTCTTACGGCTCTCCCGATTATTGAGACCCAGGCGGGAGATGTTTCGGCATATATACCGACTAATGTAATATCCATTACAGACGGCCAGATATTCCTTGAGACGGAATTGTTCTTCACGGGGCAGAGGCCTGCCATAAATGCGGGTATTTCGGTATCCCGTGTGGGAGGCGATGCTCAGATCAAAGCCATGAAAAAAGTTGCCAGCAAGGTAAAGCTGGAGTTGGCCCAGTACAGAGAACTGGCCAGCTTCTCACAGTTTGGTTCCGATGTGGATGCAGATACAAAAGCCAGGCTGGATCACGGGGAAAGACTTATGGAGATCATAAAGCAGGGACAATACAAACCCCTTCCCGTAAGCCACCAGGTAATGATCATATATGCGGCTGTAAACGGATATCTCAAAGATGTTCCGGTTGAGAGTATACAGGCGTTTGAAAAAGCTTTTTATGAGCACATGGACACTCATCACCCGCAAATAGGAAAAGAACTTGTAGCAAAGGGAGAACTGTCAAAGGAAAATGAAAGTGCTCTTGTAAGTGCCCTTGAAGATTTCAAGAGGATAACAGATTTTTCCGTGAAACCCGAAAATCCGGTATTAGAAAAAGAGATCGGCGATGATTCAGATGAGCAGTGCGTATGCGAGCCCGGAGCGGATGAAAAGACCAGCAAAAAAGCATTGAAACAAGCCGCAAAAGCCGAAAAAAAAGCAGCAAAAGAAGCAAAGAAGGCTGACAGGAAAAAGGAGTAGCAAATGGCATCAAGTGATATGCAGGATGTCAAAAGGCGCATAAAAAGTGTAACCAGCATGGAGCATATAACAAATGCAATGAAGCTGGTTTCGGCAGCAAAACTCAGGAGAGCCAAAGCGACTTTTGAAAAAACAAATGAATATTTTCACTTCATAACTCAGTCCATTGCAGAGGTGTTCAATAATGCCTCTGAGGTACCTGACAAATATCTTACAGGAAACAGGGAAATAGTAAATACCTGTTATATTATTGTAACCAGTTGCAGGGGTCTTTGCGGAAGCTTCAATTCAAATATAATAAAAGAAGCGGAAACAGAGATGAAGTCCGATCCCGAAAAACCTGTTATCGTGGCCATTGGAACCAAGGGCAGAGATTATTTTGCAAAAAGGGATTATGAAATAAAAAATCAGTATCTGGCACCGCCTGAAAGCATTTCTTTTCTTGAGACTAAACAGATAAGTGAGCCAATAATAGAAATGTATAATTCCGGGGAAATAGATGAGGTGGTTCTAATATATACATCATATGTCAGTACCCTCGAACAGAGAGTCAAAAATGTGACCCTTCTGCCCTTTGAAATGGAAAAGGATCCGGATATCATGAGATACGGAAAAGAAGTTGAATATGAACCTTCGGTAGAAGAAGTATTCAATTACCTGGTGCCCAAATATGTTGAAATAATGATATACGGCGCTGTTGTTGAATCAGCCACATGCGAACATGCGGCCAGAAGAATGGCTATGGAGAACGCAACAGATAATGCAAGAGATATGTTAAGCGATTTATCGCTGTTTTATAACAGGGCGAGACAATCGGCAATAACAGATGAAATAATAGAGATAGTAGCTGGTTCAGAAGCTCAAAAATAGGAGGTAGTTCAAGGTGAACAAAGGAATCATACATCAGATAATAGGTCCTGTTATCGACATAAAATTTGATCCGGAAAAAATGCCGGAACTTCTTAATGCCATAAACATACCGTTCGGTGAAAAGAAGATAGTCGCTGAAGCGGCCCAGCATATAGGAGATGACGTAGTAAGATGCGTTGCACTTTCCTCTACAGACGGTCTTACAAGAGGAATGGAAGCCCACGATACAGGAGGTCCCATAAAAGTCCCTGTGGGCAAAGAAGTACTGGGAAGGCTTTTTAATGTAATAGGTGAAACTATAGATGACAAAGGACCTGTTAATACAAAAGAGACATCTTCGATACACAGACCGGCTCCGGATTTTGAAGAGCAGGACACATCCTCTAATATATTTGAAACAGGTATAAAAGTAATAGATCTGATAGCTCCATATACAAGAGGCGGTAAAGTAGGTCTTTTCGGAGGTGCGGGCGTAGGCAAAACAGTTCTTATACAGGAGCTTATCAGCAATATCGCCAAAGAGCACGGCGGCATTTCAGTATTTGCAGGGGTGGGAGAACGTACCCGTGAAGGTAATGACCTTTATTATGAAATGATCGAATCCGGTGTAATAGAAAAAACCGCAATGGTTTTCGGACAGATGAACGAGCCTCCCGGGGCAAGAATGAGAGTGGGGCTTACAGGCCTTACAATGGCTGAATATTTTAGAGATACAGAGGGGCAGGATGTACTTCTCTTTATAGATAATATATTCAGATTTACACAGGCAGGCTCTGAAGTTTCGGCATTGCTGGGACGTGTACCTTCGGCAGTTGGGTATCAGCCAACTCTTGCTACGGAGATGGGGGCCCTTCAGGAAAGGATAACTTCTACGAAAAAAGGTTCGATAACTTCAGTACAGGCCATATATGTGCCTGCAGATGACTTGACTGATCCCGCTCCGGCTACGACATTTGCACATCTTGATGCCACTACAGTACTTTCCAGAGCTATAACGGAGCTGGGTATTTATCCGGCGGTGGATCCCCTTGATTCATCTTCAAGAATAATGGATCCCCTTATAATAGGGGAAGAGCATTATAATACCGCAAGAGGAGTACAGGAAGTGCTCCAAAAGTATAAGGATCTTCAGGATATAATAGCAATACTTGGCATGGATGAGCTTTCTGATTCGGATAAACTGGTCGTTAACAGAGCAAGAAAGATACAGCGTTTCATGTCACAGCCCTTCAGTGTTGCAGAGCAGTTTACAGGAACACCCGGGAAATATCTGCCTCTCAAAGAAACCGTAAGAGGGTTCAAAGAGATACTTGAAGGCAAGCATGATGATATACCGGAAAATCTCTTCCTGTTTGCAGGAGGGATAGACGAAGTCGTTGAAAGACACGAAAAGGGTAATAAGAATGGCTAGAAGCATAAAACTTGATGTCATAACACCTTCAAAAAGGTTTTACAGCGGAGATACGGAGCTTGTCATAGTAAGGACCCTTCTGGGAGACGAAGGTTTCATGGCAGGGCATTCCTGGGCATGCAAACTTCTTGATTACGGCGAATTGTGGATAAAGGAAGCCGGAGAAAGGGATTTCAGAGTCGCTGCTGTTTCAGGTGGATTTGTTGATGTCAAGGACAGCATAATAATATATACGGATGCGGCAGAGTGGTCTGATGAGATCGATACAGAAAGATGTATGAACATGAAAGAAATGGCGGAATCCTGGCTCTGCAGCGAAGAGGAGCATGACCCCAATGATGTGACGAAAGCCAAGATAGCCTTGACAAAGGCAATAGTAAGAATGAATGTGGCTGAAGGAGGTCGCCGCAGAAAAAGACCTTAGGGAGATGATCCTATGAAAAGAAAGGCACTTTTTATCCTATTTACTGCATTTATGATGTCGTTTATTTTGGCAGGATGCGGAGAAGATGAAGACGCAACAGAAGAAAAAGGGACACTGTCGGGAAATATAAGCATAGTTGCTCAGAAAGGGGCCCCGACAGAAACTTTGAATGCTCTGGGCAGTGATTACGATATAACATCATATTATGATCATATATCAGTAGAAGCTAAAATAGCCGACGGTGATTTTGATGCAGCCATCGTATCAACAAATACTGCCGCACAGCTTTATGAAAAAACAGACGGGAATGTTATCGCAGTCAGTCCCGTTGTAATGGGAGATCTTTATATAGTTTCAAATGGTATCAGTATACCCGATGACGGCATTTCATTTTTGAGGGGCAAGACCATAATAGGATGCTGTGAGGGAGGTACCGGAGAATATGCTCTAAAGAAGCTTCTGGAAGACAATTATATAAACACGGAATATGGAATAAGTTTCGAGTGGGTATCAAGACCGCAGGATGTAAAAGAAGCACTGAAGGAGCCATATACGGTGGCACTGCTGCAGGAACCCTATGCATCGGAAGCGGCAAAAAGCATCAAAAATGCGGAAAAAGCCGTTGAATTGGACAAACTCTGGGAGGAAACATATAATTCCCATATACCGACAGATGTTCTTGTTGTGAGCAGATCCTTTGCAGAAAAAAGGGAAAAAGACCTGAAAATATTTTTGGCGGAATATGAAGATTCCCTTGATAAAGCAATAGAAAACACAAAATCCAAGCTGGTGCTTTATGCAAGAAGTAACAGAGGTGAGATGCTTATCAAGAATTATATAAATGTCATGGAAGAGTTCGATTTGGAATCCTTGGGGGGAAAAGCACCGAAAAGTGATTTTTATTACGGCATATAGTCATTAAAGAAAAAAGGAGAATTATATATGGCAGGACCAATATCAATAAAACTTAAAGAAACCATATCAATAAATGAACTTGCAGAGCTGGTTGAAAAAAACTGGAATGAAGAAAAATACGGGAAAGCGTCTCTGGTTGAATTCAGAGACAAACCCTATATACATCTTGATGGGAGTGACTGGTTCAATGTTTTGGTATATCCGGGCAGAAAGAAAGTCACTGTACAGTCTCTTCCCGAGAATGGTCAGATAGTACTTACCAAAGAAGGGAAAAAACAAATGAAAATGGTCAACAAGGAAATCCTCCCAAAGGTCGCCGAAGGGTTCCGCGAAATATTATCTGATATCCTCAAATAAATATTTCTCCCGCAGCAAGTATCATTCCTGTGCCGCCTATTTGTATTTTGAGAAAAAAATCATCTTTTTTAGAGTCCCTGTTGTTTTCATAACGGGGCACTTTTTTGATGTGGCTCAATATCCTTGAGGGCCTTCCCATTGATTCACCCTGGATGAAAACCGAGTCCTGTCCGTCTTTTACAAGATCATGAAGGAAAAGGTAGTAAGTCAGAGCTCCGTTTGCCGTCCCGGTGGCCGCTTCTTCGTTTATATCATAAAGGGGAGCAAAATTCCTGCAGTGTGCTGTGATATCATCTTCTGCCGTATCAAGGGTGAAAGCATGTACTCCCGTCACTTCATATTCCTCTGAAAATCTGGAAAGAGCGTCAAAATCAGGATCAATATCAAAAAGTGTATTTCTGTCCGAAACCGGAAGAAGGATATCCGGAAGACCCGTAGAAATTATCATCGGAAGGAGTTTTTTCTTATCTCCGGGGCTTTGGTGAATAAAAACTTCGCCCACAGGAATACCCATAATATCAAAAAGTGTTTCAGTCTCTGTTTTCCCGCTGATGGTCTTTATGTGCTCGGGAATCGCCATTTCCATCATAATAAAATCTTTTTGTGCTGATATTTCAAGATCTCCCGCAAGAGTATGATTCATATACTTCTGTTCTTTTGATAGTATGCCTTCTTTGAGCATCACATAGAAGGCGCCGATAGTTGCGTGTCCGCAAAGATCCACTTCGGCAGCAGGCGTAAAATATCTTGTGTGGAATTCCTTTTCATTAAGTCTTTTGACAAATGCCGTCTCGGAGTATCTTAGTTCCGCTGCGGTTTTTTGCATCAATGATGCAGAAGGAAAATCATCTCCTTCAGGTATTATAACAACTCCCGCAGGGTTGCCCCCGAAGGCGGCGGAAGAAAAAGCATCAACTATGTAAAACTTCATATAAATATACCTCCAACAGAATAAACTATAAACGCAACTATCCATGCAACGGTAGTCTGAAAAAGAACCACCAGGATCGCATGCCACCATCCGTTCATTTCTTTTTTGATCGTGGCAAGAGTTGCAACACAGGGCATGTACAACAGACAGAATACCATAAAAACAAAAGCAGTCAAGGGTGTGAATATCTCTATCAACATGGCAGAAAGGGCGGCTCCGTCTGTGGCTCCCGTAAGGACTGCCATGGTGCTTACAACAGCTTCCTTTGCGGAAAGGCCGGTTATAAGAGCAGTAGAGGCACGCCAGTCCGCGAATCCCAGAGGTTCAAACAGTGGCACTGCAACTTTCCCTATGGCAGCCAGAATGCTGTCATCCGGATCTGATACCATATTCATGCCCGCATCAAAACTCTGTAAAAACCAAATAACTATGGTTGCTATGAATACTATAGTAAAGGCTTTTTTTATGAATTCTTTTACGTTTTCCCACATTCTCAGCCACACGCTTTTCATTGCGGGAAGCCTGTAGGGAGGTAGCACGAGCACAAAAGGAACAGGATCTCCCTTGTAAATAGTATGCTTGAATATAAGAGCACATAGCACGGAAACAATGATACCCATAAGATATATGGCGGCCATTATAAAGACTCTGTTATCTTCAAAGAAAGCGGAAATGAACATTGCATACAGCGGAAGTTTGGCACTGCATGACATGAAAGGTATGAGGGCGATGGTAAGATGTCTGTCCCTTTTGCTGGGCAGGGATCTTGTGGCCATTATTGCCGGAACGGAGCAGCCGAAGCCTATGAGCATTGGTACTATTGACTGACCCGAAAGACCGACTTTGCGAAGAAGCTTGTCCATTACAAAAGCCACTCTGGGCATATATCCGCTGTCTTCCAGGATGGAAAGGAAAAAGAAAAGAACTGCTATCCTGGGTAAAAAAGAAAGAACACTGCCGACTCCCGCACATACTCCGTTAATAATAAGAGAGTGCAGAGCGGGAGCGACTCCGCTGACGGAAAGGCCGTTGTCTATCAGAGATACTGTCTTGTCTATTCCCATACCCAGCCAGTCAGAAAGCCATTGACCGATGGAATCAAAAGTAAAATAGAATATAAGCAGCATGATGCCGAAAAAAATCGGTATGGCGAATATTCTATGGGTCAGTATTTTGTCTATAATGAGGGAACGATCCTGCTCTCTTGTGGTCGAAGCCGTTCTTGTTATTACCTTTGCCGCCAGGTCCTGTATAAAGGCATATCTCATGTCCGCCATGGCAGCTTCCCGATCCGTATTCAAATGATGTTCCATATCGCTGATTATATCATCTATTATTTTTAATTCGGGATCTTTGAGATCAAGCTGTTTAAGTACCGGCTCATCGCCCTCCACTATTTTTGTGCAGCAGAACCTAAGGGGAAGGTCGGCCTTCTCGGCATCATCTTTAATAAGGTGTGCTATTGAGTGTATGGCTGTGTGCACATGCCCTGAACAAAAATCTATTTTTTCGGGAACGGTTTTGTCTTTTGCTGCTTCTATGGCATAGTGAATAAGGTCGTGTATACCCCGGTTTTTGCTGGCTGAAATGGGAATAACGGGCACTGTAAGCTCTTTTTCCAGTTTTTGAAGATCAAAATCAATATCATTGTTTCTTACCTCGTCCATCATGTTAAGGGCAACAACCATTGGTATGTCCAGTTCCATAAGCTGAAGAGTAAGATAAAGACTTCGTTCAAAGCCTGTGGCATCCACAATGTTGACGATCACATCCGGTTTGCCGTTTATCAGTATGTCTCTGGCGGTGATGTCATTTAGCGTATAAGCAGAAAGTGAATAGGTGCCCGGCAGTTCTACAACTGTTACATTTTTGTGAGCACGCACAGGCCCTTCCTTTGCCGTATGGCAGCACTCAAAGAATCGGCCCCTCTGTTTTATGCCCCCGGTCATTCTGTTGAAAAGTGTTGTGGCGCCGCAGTTTGGGTTACCTATTATGGCAACGCTGACAGTATCACTTTTTTTATCGTGATGCCGGCGTCTACGCCGGTTTTCATTCCCTTTTCTGCTTTTATTCATCTGATGTTTTGTCCTCCGGTTTAGAATAGGGACAAATGTTGCAGTTTGTGTTTTCTGAACAGTCTTCTGCAGCGACTTCGATCTCAGAAGCTTCGGCTTTTCGCAGAGACAACTCAAAACCCCGAAGACAGATCTCAACAGGATCTCCCAGAGGTGCAACTTTCCTTATCATAACTATGGTACCTGGTGTCAGTCCCAGGTCAAGGAGTCTTCTGCGCAAAGCGCCTTTGCCTTTTACTGCGGTTATCCTTGCCCGGGCACCGGGTTTCAGCATGTCCAGTGTCATATGATACCTCATGATACTTTGTTTATGAACGCTAATTGCTCATATCGGTTAGCCAAAGCTAACTCAAAAAAATTATAATCCAAAACAAAACACATGTCAATTGAAACTTGGTTGAGTATGATATAATAATACCCATAAAAACACAGATAAAATCACGGAGAAGGAATAATGAAAAAAAAGTATATCATAAAAGGGATGGGTTGCGCCGCATGTGCTGCAACAATAGAAAAGAGTGTGAATGCCATGCCTTCCGTAAGAGAAGCAAGGGTCAACCTTGTTTCCGATTCAATGATAATTGATTTTGATGAAAAGCAGACCGGGTCTTCCGAAATCATTAAAACAGTCAGGGAAAGCGGATATGATGCAGAAGAGACAAAAAGCACCTATGAATGCAAAAAAAATGAAGAAAAAACAGCAGTCAGGGAAATAAAAGAGCTCAAATACCGGTTCCTGATATCACTGATATTTCTGATCCCTCTGATGGTTTTGTCCATGGGAGCAATGATAAATCTGCCGGTCCCGGAAGTCTCTTACTGGATTCTTGGCGTTTTAGCTGTGCCTGTGGCGGCCATCAATTACAAATATTACACAAGAGGGTTCAAGCTGCTTTTTAAAGCCTCGCCCAACATGGACTCTCTCATTGCTATAGGCTCTTTGGCCGCATTGATACTGGGATATTTCGAATCAGCGGTCATGATCCTGACTCTGGTGACCCTGGGTAAGTGGCTGGAAGCACGATCCAAGGGCAGGACCGGTGATGCCGTAAAAAAACTGATGGCCCTTGCTCCGGAAGAAGCAAGAATAATTACAAAAGACGGGCAGGAAAAAATCATACCGGCAGAGGATCTTTTGCCGGGAGATATCATTGCAGTGAAATCAGGAGAAAGTATCCCTGCAGACGGGACAGTAACAGAAGGCACATGCACCCTGGATGAATCGACCCTTACGGGGGAGAGCATGCCCGTTGATAAAGGGCCCGGAGATGAAGTTTTTACAGCGACCATAAACAAGGCCGGGTACTTGAGAATGAAGGCAGACAAGGTGGGGGAAGAAACTGCATTTTCAGGAATAATAAGACTTGTAGAGGAAGCAGCCAATTCAAAAGCTCCCATAGCAAGGCAGGCTGATAAAGTGTCTGCTTTTTTTGTTCCTGCCGTTATATTGATTGCTGTGATAACGGCTGTCTGCTGGATATTAGTCGGGGCAGAGGCTGATCAGGTCGGTTCCATGAGCATTGCGGTACTGGTGATATCATGTCCCTGTGCTTTGGGTCTTGCTACGCCGTTAGCCATAATGACAGGAACGGGAAGGGGGGCAGAAAAGGGCATACTCTTTAGGACTGCAGAGGCTCTGGAAACAGTTTCAAAGACCCGGGTGGCGGTGATAGACAAGACCGGAACACTTACAAAAGGAAAACCCGAAATAAGTGAAATAGTCACAATAAAAGGAACAGAAGAAGATGTTATAGCATATACGGCTTCCCTTGAAAAACTTTCGGAACACCCCCTTGGCTTACCCATAATAGAAAGAGCTGAGAAAAAAGGACTGGATATAAAAAAAGTCAATAAATTTCTTGTAATGCCCGGGAGAGGGATAGAAGGCATAATAGATGGAAAGAGGGTTTTGTCGGGCAACAAAGAGTTCATGCATGAAAACGATATATTCACAGAAGAAGGCAGGACCGCAAAATTGTATGAGACAGGAAGGACTCTGATATACACAGGCATAGACGGTGATCTTGCCGGGATCATCGCATTAAGGGACGAGCCGAAGGAAAGCAGCCGGGAAGCCGTTCTTGAACTAAAAGAAATGGGAATAGAAACGGTCATGCTTACGGGAGACAATCAAATGACAGCAGAGGTCATTGCAAAAGAGACAGGCATAGACAAAGTGGTCGCACAGGTTATGCCGGAAGAAAAAAAGAATGTTATAGATGATATAAAAAAAGAAGGAAAGTCTGTTTTGATGATAGGAGACGGTATAAATGATGCGCCGGCTCTAAAAACTGCCGACACGGGAATAGCCATAGGAGCGGGAACGGATATCGCAATAGAAGCAGCTGATATCGTTCTTATGCATGAAGATCCAAAAGACGGGGCTTCTGCCGTGAAGCTAAGCAAGGCAGTAGTAAGAAACATAAAACAGAATCTTTTTTGGGCATTTTTCTATAACTCTTTGGGAATCCCTCTGGCAGCAGGAGTGTTTTATCCGTTTACGGGATGGACTCTGGATCCTGTGTTTGCCGCTGCAGCCATGTCTATGAGTTCTCTTTGTGTAGTTACCAATGCATTAAGGCTCAGGAAGGCTTAAAACATTTGTATTTAAGCCTTTCAGGTTGTATAATTGACAGGGAACAGCAGGCTGTTCCCCAAAAAACAGACAGGAGAAAAGAAGATGGAAAGAAGAGTAGGAACGGTGGCAAGGGGACTCAGGGCACCAATCATAAGAGAAGGAGACGATCTCAAAAAAATAGTAACTGAAACGGTGCTTGAGGCGGCAGCTTCCGGTGAATTTACTGTAAATGACAAAGATATTATAGGCATAACCGAAGCCGTTCTTGCAAGAGCTCAGGGCAATTATGCAACAAAAGAACAGCTGGCAAAGGACGTAAGAAACAAGTTGGGCGGGGAAGAAATAGGAGTTGTTTTTCCCATACTCAGCAGAAACAGATTTGCCATATGTCTTAAGGGAATAGCAAAAGGAGCCAAAAAAATATTTTTGATGTTAAGTTATCCCAGCGATGAAGTCGGGAATCACCTGGTTGATATAGACCTTATGTATGAAAAGGGTGTGGATCCATATGAAAACGTTCTGACACAAAATGAGTTTGAAAAACTGTTCGGCAAATCAAAACATCCTTTTACAGGAATTGATTATATAAGTTATTACAAGCAACTGATCGAAGAAGAAGGTGCCGAAGCTGAAATAATTTTTTCAAACGATCCCAAAACAATACTTCTTTATACAAAAAATATCCTGACCTGCGATATACATACAAGAGAAAGAACCAAACAGATCCTAAGGGATGCCGGGGCAGAAAAGGTCCTGGGTCTTGATGATATACTTGATAAAAGCGTTGAGGGCAGTGGATCAAACAACAGATACGGGATACTTGGATCAAACAAAGCAACGGAAGAGACAATAAAGCTTTTTCCCAATGAATGCGATAAGTTTGTTGACTCTGTAAGAGATGATATAAAAAAGGCAACAGGAAAAAATGTGGAAGTCCTGGTTTACGGCGACGGAGCCTTTAAAGACCCTGTCGGCAAGATATGGGAACTGGCTGACCCTGTTGTGGCGCCGGGATATACCGCAGGTCTTGCAGGGACTCCCAGCGAAATAAAACTGAAATATCTGGCGGATAATGACTTTGCTCATTTAAAAGGAGAAGAGCTCAAAAAGGCCATTTCTGATTATATAAAGAATAAGGATGCGGACCTTGAGGGAAAAATGGTTTCCCAGGGGACCACGCCAAGAAGACTCACCGATCTGATAGGCTCTCTGTGCGATCTAATATCCGGCAGCGGAGATAAAGGAACACCCATTGTTTATATACAGGGATACTTTGATAATTATACAAAGTGATTTTATGATAAAAAACGGACCACACAAAAAAGAGAGGGGAAGCTGACAGTATGTTTGAATGGATAACTGCCACTTTTGCCGGTAAAATACTTGCCACTGCAGTAGTATCTGCTGTCCCTGTTATTGAGCTTAGAGGAGGTATCCCCTTTGGAGTGTATCATGGCCTGCCCATATGGCTTTCTTATGCAGTAAGCGTTTTTGGCAATATGCTTCCCATACCTTTTATACTATGGTTTTTGAAGAGGATATTCAACTGGATGAAATCCTTTGGAAAGCTGGGAATCATCGTGCAAAAGCTGGAGCAAAAAGGACATATAAAGGGACAGAAGGTCATAAAATACAGAAAACTGGGGTTGTTTATACTTGTGGCGATACCTCTTCCGGGGACCGGCGCATGGACAGGAGCATTGGTGGCCACTGTTCTTGAAATGCCCTGGAAAGAAGCTCTTCCGCTAATATTTTTAGGTGTACTGGCTGCAGGATTTCTGGTTACCGGAATAACTTTCGGATTTACAAGTATTTTTTAAAGATTTGGTGAAAGAAATAAGTATTTGCTGATAAAAAGCGCTGTCTCAGAAGTGAGACAGCGCTTAACTTTTTTGTATGATTTATGAGAGAAGATTTTGACAAATTGCTTTTGTTATGTTACAAGTTTGCTGTCATATTAGCGGCGTTTATAACACCTCAAAAAAGTCATATGCAGGATTCATTGAAACAAGTGGGAAGCAGGCTTTCGTCTCAAAAAGATGTCATTTTTTTAACATCTTGGCACGAAACTTGTATTATAATAAAGGTACAAAGTTATATTTTTAGCCGCTAAAATTTGGGCGGTGAGAAAAGAGGAGGTCATAGAATGACTGAAATGAATAAAGCAAAAGCTTTAGAAGAAGCAAGAAGAGTCGTTGGCTACATTGAAAGTGAAAACTTGTCAGAAGCTGACAAAACAGCTATACACGATGACTCCATCAAAAACTTCAATGAAAATGTAAACCCCGGATGGCTGGAATACAGAAAATCTGTATCCGACGATGCGGCATTCATTGAATGGACAGACTCGGAAGAGCATTTTGAGGATCTGCACGGAACACAGTTCATCGACTGTTTGGGCGGATTCGGCATCTACACATGCGGCCACAGAAACCCTGCTATCCTCAAGACAGTTAAGGCTCAGCTGGACAAATATGCACTGCATTCACAGGAACTGGTTGACCCGCTCAGAGGATATCTTGCTAATATACTTGCAATGATAACTCCCGGAGATCTTCAGTATTGCTTCTTTACAAACGGCGGAGCAGAAGCTGTAGAAATGGCTCTTAAACTGGCAAGACTGGCAACAGGCGGCAGATGGTACATCTCAACTGTTGGCGCATTCCACGGAAAATCCATGGGTGCCATCTCAATGGGAGGCAAAGGCGCATACAGAGAAGATTATGTTCCTATGATCCAGCAGGTGCAGCATGTTGAATTCGGTAATGCCGATGCCATGGAAGCAGCTATAAAAAATCTGCAGACAGTAGGCGAAAAGGTAGCAGGAGTTATCATCGAGCCAATACAGGGTGAAGCAGGCGTTCAGATCCCACCGGAAGGATACTTCAAGAAAGTAAGAGAAATATGTGACAGATACGATGTTGCTCTTATTTGTGACGAGATCCAGACAGGTATGGGAAGATGCGGAACCATGTGGAGAGTAGAGCATGAAGGTATAGTTCCCGACATCATGACATATGGTAAAGCATTCGGCGGCGGAGTTATGCCTATCACAGGTATAATCGCAAGGCCCAAGATGTGGGTAGAAAAACTTATAGACAATCCATGGATACTCGGATCACCCACATTCGGCGGAAACCCACTGGCTTGCTCAGCAGCTATTTCTACTATCAAGTTCATGTTGGAGAACGATGTTCCCAAGATGTGTGCAGAAAAAGGTGCATATATCATGGCAGGACTGGAAAAACTCAAGCAGAAATATCCGACAGTACTGGTTGGATACAGAGGCGCAGGCCTTCTGATCTGTATGGAATTCCCGGAAGCAGAAGTAGGATACAAAGTAACAAAGGGCATGTTCGAAAGGCATGTTATGACTGCAGGAACTCTGGTTAATGCAAAGACAGTTCGTATTGAGCCGCCAGCAGTACTCAAGCAGGAAACCATGGATGAAGTTCTGGCTAAGCTGGACGAAGCTCTGGCTGACGCAAAGAAGGAATTCAACCTCTAAAAAAACAAAAAATTCTATTGAATAAACAAAAAGGACCGGCTTTTGCCGGTCTTTTTCATGTCCTTTGAAACACCGTTACGGAGGCAAGATAAACATGATATATTTTAAATGTGCTACATGTAACAAGAGAAATATCCGTCTTGATCTTTATGGGATTTTCTGAATGCAATATCCTTTCTGTTATAGTATAATTGATTTGTGTCTCAAAAAAGGAGAAAACAAATGCTTGATACAGTACCATTGAAATTTGAAGAAGGGCAACTTCTGATCCTGGATCAGAGGTTGCTTCCCGGAGAAGAAAGATTTATAGAAATAAGCACAAAAGAAGAGACTTGGGATGCTATAAAAAAGCTGAAAGTCAGGGGAGCGCCTGCCATAGGCATTGTAGCTGCATACGGGCTATATGTGACATTGAGAGATATAAAAACCAAAGACTACGAAGAATTTTTTGTGAAATTCCGGGAAACAAAAAAGTATCTTGAAACATCAAGACCTACAGCAGTCAATCTTTTCTGGGCACTTGACAGAATGGAAAAGAAACTTAAGGAACATGAAGGCAGAAAAGATAATGATATCCCATGGGAAGAGGAATCAAAGCAGATAAAAGAAGTACTTCTCCTTGAGGCCGAAAAAATAAGAAGAGAAGATGAAGAGGCATGTTATTCCATGGGAAGTTACGGACTTGAATTGCTTCGCCCGGGAATGGGCATACTTACCCACTGCAATGCGGGAGCATTGGCCACCGCAAAGTACGGCACATGTCTGGCACCCATATACCTGGGAAAAGAGAAGGGATATGGATTCAAAGTATTTGCAGATGAAACAAGACCGCTTCTTCAGGGATCGCGGTTGACCGCATGGGAACTAAAAAAGGCCGGTGTAGATGTGACTCTCATATGTGATAATATGGCATCCGCGGTCATGAAGAACGGATGGATAGATGCAGTAGTAACAGGATGCGACCGTATGGCGGCAAATGGTGACGGAGCAAACAAGATAGGCACCTCTGCCCTGGCGATACTGGCAAAGGAGTATAATATCCCCTTTTATATGTATGCCCCTTTATCCACGATAGATCTTAACACTCTTTCCGGAGAGCAGATAAAAATAGAACTTCGAAACGGAGAAGAAATATATAAAATGTGGTACGAAAAAGATATGGCACCTGAAGGAACAAAGACATATAATCCTTCTTTTGACGTTACGGATCATAAATACATAAGTGCGGTAATAACGGAAAAAGGTATCGTAAGGCCGCCTTACAGGGAAGGATTGAAAAAACTCTTTGAATAACACAAAAATATACACAGCCATGGTCTTTACGGCTCTTTTCTGGTCCGGTGCATTTATTGCCGGAAAACTGTGTGTGCCGTATATACCAACATATACGCTTACATTCTTAAGATTTCTTTTTGCAGCGGCAGTTATGGCCGTTGTACTTATGATACAAAACAAAAAGGCGGAGGGAAAAATCCGAGAACAGAAAGAAGGAGGATCCCCGGCGAAACCTTACCGGTTGCAGAAAAAACATGTGCCCATCTTTCTTTTCACCGGAATAGTAGGCATGGTCGGATATCATGTGTTTTTTTTCGCAAGCCTGAAATATACCACGGCTATAAACTCATCCATAATCGCCGCAATGAACCCTTCACTGACTATGATCCTGGCGGCTCTGCTTCTTTCGATCAAAGTGCCCGTAAGACAGGCGGCGGGGGTCATACTTTCCTTTGTCGGGGTACTGCTTACAATAACGGGCGGGGATGTTGGTGTCCTGATGACGTTATCCTTTAACAAGGGAGACATACTGATGTTTATAGCTATCATATGTTTTGCTTTTTACAGTGTTTTCAGCAGGGCAAAAGCGGGAGATATCCCTTCTACAGCTCTTACTTTTTACAGTTTCCTTGTTTGCACGGTTTTTCTTATACCCTTTGTGATATGGGAGAAGCCCTGGACTTTTTTTGGGGACATACCTGTTTCCGCATGGATCGGAGTTATGTATATGAGTATATTTGCTTCTGTACTGGGTTATCTCATACAACAGGTATCATTCAAAAGGATAGGAGCATCAAGAACAAATATCTTTATAAATGTGGTACCGGTGTTTTCCATCATACTGGCGGTCACCATATTGGGAGAAAAACTGGAAATAATAAAAATATTTACTGCGGCAATGATTATATGCGGGGTAATCATGTGTCAGCTGCCGCAGAGCAGAGAAAAAATCCAAAAAAAACCGATAGAAGGTGAAGACGGATGAATCTGTTTCAGCGTAATGCAAAACTTATTGTTGTTTTAGCAATGATATCCGGATCGACCTCCGGAATACTGGGAAAACTGATCACTGCCGGATCAATGACTATAGGATTTTACAGACTTTCTTTCTGTTTGCCTTTTTTCATTGTTCCTTTATTGATAAAACACCGCAAAGACATTATTGACATAAACAAAAAACAGTTGGTACTCTGTGCATTGGCCGGGGTGTTTTTATTCGGACATTTTTTCTGCTGGTATGTGGCGGTAAAAAATACCGTAATAGCCAGTGCAATAGTACTGGCAGGCCTGCATCCGCTTATAGTAATGCTTTTTATGTTCGTTTTTTTCAGAAAACGAACACCGGCAAAGGCCATGGCAGGATTGCTGATTGCATTGTCGGGAGGCATCCTTGTGGCCGGAATGGATTACAGTTTTGCCGGCAGTAATGTGTTCGGTAATTTTATGGCTTTCGGGGCGGCTGTATGCATGGGCATTTACTTTTGTATAGGCAATATAGTCAGAGAAAAAATGAATGCGGGAGTTTATATATTTTTTGTTTTTTTCTTCTGCTGGGTATGCTTCGCCGTGGGAATGCTATTGACAAAAACTCCCTTGACAGGATATCCATTATCGGACTATATATGGCTTATCGTAATGACTTTGCTTTGTCAGTTTGGCGCCCATGCGGTACTCAACTGGAGCCTGGGATATGTCTCATCTCTTTATGTCTCCGCAATAGAAACCGGCGAGATCGTTTCTGCGATGATTTTGGCTTTTATAGTACTTTCGCAGGTCCCCACACCATGGCAGATGGCAGGTGCCACAGTGGTAATAGCAGGTCTTCTTTACTATAACCGGAATGACCTTAAATAAATATGGTTTTGACAGGAGTTTTGTATTATAATTTATGTCGTGCATATAAAGACTAAAGGGAGCAGAAATGAGCTATAAAGTCAAAATAAATATCTTCGAGGGACCTTTTGATCTCCTTGTATATCTTATTGAAAATGCCAGAATGAGCATATATGATATAAAGGTGTCAGAAATAACAGCCCAGTACATCAAATACATTGAAGAAATGCAGAAAATGGATGTCCTGCTGGCATCCGAGTTTATGGTGCTGGCGGCTACGTTAATAGATATAAAATCAAAAATGCTTCTCCCCAAGCAGGTAGAGGAAGAGGAAGGCGGCATCGGCGAGGATCCCAGGACCGAGCTTGTACAAAAGCTTATAGAGTACAAGAAATTCAAAAATGCATCTGAAATACTTGCCCGGAAAGAAGAGGAGACTTCAAGGATACTGGATAAACCCCGGGAAGATCTGTCATTTTTCACAAATGAACCCGATGAATACCTTAAGCTGAATATCAATCAGTTTGTAAAAGCATTCAATGATTTCCTCATAAAAAAGAAAAAAGTGGACGAAATAAGAAGAAATTACGAAAGAGATGAGAGGCAGAGGATAACCACAGAAGTAAGGATGGATTTCATCAGGGAACTTATCCTGAAATGGCCGGAAAAAGTTTTTACATTCAAAGAACTGGTGACGGACCCGCAAAGCAAATATGATACAGCTCTTTCTTTTGTCTCGATGCTTGAAATGATAAAACAGCGCAGGATAGAGGCAAGTCAAAAAACACTTTTCGGAGAAATAAAAATAAATGCGACGGCATATCTTGATAACGGGAAAGAGGAGGAGCCGGATGACAAGCAAAAGATCAATTAAATCAGCATTCGAATCAATGATGTTTACCTGGGGGGAGCCCCTTGATATGAAACTGGCTGCTGAAATATTCAATATAGACGCAAAAGAAGCTTACGGATACTTCAAAGAACTGCAGCAGGAATACGATGATCAAAAAAGAGGCATAAGGATAAGAGAAACAAACAAAAAATTCCAGTTTGTGACCGAAAGCGATAATTTCGAGTATATCGAAAGGCTTTGTACTCCGGCAAAACAGAGAAAGCTTAGCCAGTCTGCCTTGGAAGTACTGGCAATAATAGCCTATAAGCAGCCTGTCACAAGAGGGGAAATAGAGGCGATAAGGGGAATAAGATGTGACAGAGTCCTTGAAGGACTTCAAAAAAAAGAACTGATAGACGAAGTAGGAAGATCTTCGGGAATAGGAAGACCGATCCTTTACGGCACAACGGATGAATTTCTGAAGAATTTCGGTTTTTCAACACTGAAAGAACTACCGGATATCGAGGACATAGAAAGTGCAATAGAAGTTGAAGAGCCAAAGGACATTGTTGATCTGCAGCAGATACCGATCAAAATACCGGAAGAATGATCCTTCAACTTAGCCGATTGACATTCCTTCAAACAGCATGTTAGTATGAAAAAAGACCTTTGTTGTTTAGAAAGGAGTGATGACATGTTAGTTACCAAACAGGCACCGAATTTTTCCGGGACCGCTTTTCACGAAGGAAAAATCAAAAAAGTGTCCTTAGAAGATTACAGGGGCAAATGGGTCGTTCTTTGCTTTTATCCGGGAGATTTCACATTTGTTTGACCGACTGAGATATCACACATAGCCGTGGGTTATGACGAATTAAAAGAAATGAATGTGGAGGTGCTATCTGTAAGCACGGACAGTGTTTATTCTCATAAGATCTGGAATGAAACCGAATTAAGCAAGATGGTTGGAAACGATATACCTTTCCCCATGGTTTCCGATCAGGGCGGAGCTATTGGCAAATTATACGAAGTATATGATGAAAACGGCGGAGTGAATATAAGGGGAAGATTCCTTATAGATCCGGAAGGAGTTATTCAGGCTCAGGAAGTTTTGAGCCCTCCCGTCGGAAGAAATCCGGCTGAACTGGGCAGACAGATAAAAGCGTATCAGCATCATCAGAAGACTGGAGAGGTAATGCCTTCGGGATGGAACCCGGGCGGCCAGACGCTCAAGCCTTCGCCTGAAATGGCAGGGAACGTATGGAAAGTATGGACACCCCCAAAAGAATAAAAAAAATCATATGAGATCCATATTTTTATAATTACAGAACAAAAAAATAAAGACCTGCTCATATATTTGGGCAGGTCTTATAATTTATGTTGAATATATTTTTCTTTTTATTGAGATTATTATTCGTATAACAGAACCGACCACCATAAGGCCCAATGCAATGGCACCGGCCATAAAAAGGGTCTCGGACCCCAGGGCGGCGGCCTGTGAAAAATCGTTTTTGATCAGTTCCAGCATGGTGTAATACATGCCTGCTCCGGGGACAAGAGGCATTATGCCCGGTATGGAAAAAACTGTGGAGGCTTCTTTGAGTGTACGGGCACTGATGTCGCTGAGAAGACCCACTAGGCAGGCGGCGAGAAAACAGCCTATCACTTTATTGTTGCCTGTGGATGTCCACAATTCATAAGCAGCCCAGCCCAGCCCTCCGATCAGGGCGGCGGGAAGGATATGATTGGCCGGCACATGAAAAAGGAGACAGAATCCGAGAGTGGGAGCAAAACCCATTATAAGAGGCACTATCATTTCCCATGTTATCATAATGCGACACCTCCGATCATGTTCCAAGCGGCAATGATTATACCTGCTCCTGTGGCCAGAGACACGGCAATTATAAGTGCTTCTGCCATTCTTGCCACACCTGCCAGCATATCTCCGGAGAGAAAGTCTCTGATGGAATTGGTGATGGCAACTCCGGGGACAAAAATCATTATGGTGCCTATTACTATTGCACCGTAATTACTGCATGCCCCGCTGGAGTCGGCTAAAAGAGCCAAAAAAGTCGTAAGACCGCAGCATGTAAAACCTCTTATAAAATAGTTTATGTCATAACGGTCAAGAAATGATGCCAGAGAATAGCCGGCGACACCTATAATAAATGAGCAGAGGGAATCGATTATATGCCCGGAAAAAATACCGCAGAAAAAAGAGGCAACAAGGCCTGCCCCCAAAAGCCTGATGGGTAACGGATAAGGTTTTGCATTGTCTATTTCACTAAGGCGTTTTATCCCGGATTCCACAGAAAGATCCGTATCTGTGAATTCCCTGGAAAACTTGTTGAGATCCGAAATTTTTTTGAGATCGGTCGTCCGTCCGTCCAGACTTTTTATATAGGTGTAAACATCACCGCCTTCTCCGCCGGAGCCTATGGTAACAAAAACACCCGTGGTAGTTGCAAAAACTTCTACGTATGGGATATGACAGGCTCTGCAGATCCGGGTAATGGTATCTTCTACCCTGTAAACTTCCGCACCGTTTTTCATCATGAGCTCACCGGCTCTTACTGCCAGGATAAGTGCCCGCTTCTGCATATTTGAAATTGTACGGGGCTTTTTGTTTTGATCATCCATGACATTAGGATATCATATTTTCAGCGTGCTTTCAATTTTATATGGCATGTGCTAAAATTGACTGGAACATCAAGTGTGTAAAGAACAAGAGGGATGGTATCCTTTTGAAGGAGTAAATAAATGAGACTTAACAAGTATATAGCAAGGGCGGGTGCCTGCAGCAGGCGAAAGGCGGATGAGCTTACAATAAACGGAAATGTAAGGATCAACGGGGTTGTCATGAAAGAACCGGGTTATGATGTAGTGGAAGGTGATGAGGTTGAAGTAAATGGCAAACTGCTGTCTTTTTCCGAGAAAAAAATATATCTGCTGCTCAATAAACCCAAGGGATACATAACGACTACCAAGGATGAAAAAGGAAGAGCCACCGTCATGGAACTGGTCAAAGATGTACCGGAAAGGATATTTCCTGTGGGCAGGCTGGATCATGATACATCGGGTCTTCTTATAATGACCAATGACGGAGAACTGGCCCACTATCTTATGCATCCGGGGAATGAAGTGACTAAAAGATACAGAGTTTTTGCTGCAGGAACAGTTTCAGGGCAAAAACTTTCACGCCTCAGAAAAGGAGTGGAAATAGGAGGATTCGTGACATCTCCCGCACGGGTGGATATCATAAAACAGAGCCCGAGATCAGCCCTGGTGGAGATAGAGATACATGAAGGAAAAAACCGTCAGATACGAAAAATGTTTTCTGCAGTCGGCTGTCCTGTCCAGGCGCTGGAAAGAATTGCCATAGGAGAAATCAGGCTGGGGCGCTTAAAGGAAGGTCACTACAGAAAGATGACAAAAAGCGAGATCGAATACCTGAAGAAGCAGATGAGATAAAAAACCGAGAAAATAGAAGCATCATATTCCCATATCAGGGCTTATAAGGAAAGCAGGGCATAAGTTCCAGTTTGAATTTATTGGTTTCATGCAGCCTGTCTATTTTTTCTTTCAATGCGGTATCCTCGCATACTCCCGTTCTTATATATTCATCAAGCATTTTGTAACTGAACCCGAGTTTCTCTTCATCGGTTTGACCGCAAAGACCGTCCACCGGCACTTTATTCACTATATCATCAGGAAGTTTCAGTTCCTTACCGAGGGCCAGGACTTCTCCTACTGTGATGTTTGCCAGAGGGCTGAAATCCCCGACAGAATCTCCGTATCTTGTGGAATATCCCACCCAGTCCTCTGAAAGATTACAGGTATTGGCAACTCTGCCGTTAAGAGACTGGGAGGCAGCATAAAGGGTGGCCATACGAAGCCGGGGCTGCAGATTTATACGGGTGCTTTCTGTTATTTCAGGAAGTTCATTTTCAAGGTGGCACATTAGACCTTTGTAACAGTCTTCTATGTTTACTGTATATGATTTTATTCCAAGGATGGATATGAGCTTATGAGCCATGTTGATATCTTCCTGATGGCCCTTTGGCATCAGTATGCCTATGACCCTTGCTCTGCCCAGGGCTTCACTGCAAAGAGCAGCAACCACGGAGCTGTCTTTGCCCCCCGAAACGCCTACTATCGCATTGCAAGAGGGTCCGGTTTTCTGAAAGAATTCCCGGATCCATACAACTATTTCATCTTTGGTTTTTTTTGGATCGAAAAACATAAAAACAAATCCTTTCTCAAGATGATACATATATAAAACAGTATACAACAAAAACTGTCACAGTGAAGGCGAAAATAAACATTGATAACGTTTTTTGTTCTTTGAATAAGACAGTCAATAGTATATAATTGTCCTATAAAAAGGAGAAAAATCAATGAAAGATATTTATATAGCCACCATAGGAGACGAAAAGGAAATAAGTGATTTTTTTATGGTAAAAATGATTGCTGTCAAGATGGGATCAAACAAGAAACAGTATCTGGATGTTTTGCTTTCTGATATGACAGGGGAGATAACGGGCAAAAAATGGGATCTGGCCGATGAAGAACTGGAAGGACTTTCCCGTATAGAGGCAGGGGACCTTGTTAAAATAAAGGCCCAGGTTACTGAATGGAACGGGCAGAAGCAACTCAAGATAACCAGAATACGCAAAGGACAGAAGGAAGATCTGCAGGATATAAAAGATTATATAAAAGCAGCTCCGGAAAAGCCTGAAGAAATGTATGATTATATATTTGACAAAGCCGGAGAGATCAGCGACAGTGACCTCAGGAAGCTTTGTTTAAAAGTTCTTAAAGATAACAAAGAAAAACTCATGTATTATCCGGCGGCCCAGAAAAATCATCATGCTGAAATGGCGGGGTTGCTTTGGCATATGAAACGAATGCTTATGACGGCAGAAAAAGTATGTCAGGTCTATAGTGGGCTTGACAAAGATCTGGTGGCTGCAGGAGTCATACTTCATGACACCGAAAAAATAAGGGAGATCGAGGCAAACGAGTACGGCATATCAGACGGATATTCATTTGAAGGCATGATGCTGGGACATATAATCCAGAGCATAAAAGTGCTGGATAAAGAGATGTTAGAAATGGATTTCTCATCGGAAAAAAGAATAATGGTGGAACATATGGTACTCTCACACCACTATGAGCCGGAATACGGAAGTCCGAAAAAACCCCTTTTCCCCGAAGCGGAGCTGCTTCATTATCTGGATATGATAGATGCCAGGATGTACGACATGGAAAAGGCCATCGAAAAAACCATGCCCGGTGAATTCAGTGAAAGGGTTTGGACTATGGAAAACAGAAGGATATACAGACGTATCGAAAAGGAGGAAACAGAAAAGTGATAAAGCTCCCAAAGGAAGTAAATAATATAATCAAGGCCCTCGAAAAGAAAGGCTTTTCTGCCTATGTTGTGGGAGGCTGTGTGAGAGACTCCCTTACAGGACAACAACCCATTGACTGGGATCTTGCCACAAATGCAGAATTAAAGGATATGAAAAAAATATTTCCTGCGGCAAAAGTAATAAGTGAAAAATACAGTGTCATAAGGATAGATCATACAAAAGACGACGAGGATGGGATAATAGCAGATGTGGCCACTTTCAGAAAAGAGGGTCCTTATTCTGATAAAAGGCGTCCTGACAGTGTGGAATTCGTCAAAAGCATAGAAGAAGATCTCAAACGCAGGGATTTTACTGTTAATGCCATCGCAGATAACCCGTCAGGCAAAATCGTAGACCCTTTTGAAGGAAGAAAAGACATAGAAAAGCGGCTTATAAGAACGGTTGGCGATCCCATGGAAAGATTTTCGGAAGATCCCCTTAGAATGATAAGAGCCGTGAGAGTGGCAGCAGAACTGAATTTTGATATATACAAAAAGACGTATGAAGCTATGGTGGCAAACTCAGGACTGTTATCAAAAGCAAATATAAAAAAAATCAGAGAAGAGTTTGAGAGGATCATAACTTGTCCAAACGCAGGCAAAGGGCTGAGAATGCTGGCAGGGGCAGACCTTATGCCGGCCATAATAGGCGATGTGGCTGCAAAGCTCAACAGAAGACAAATGCAGCAGTTCTCGACCCTCTGTGACAACATAGATAAGACAAAACCTGTGCTTAAAAGGCGCCTTGGACTCTTTTATACCTGTTTTGAAGAAAAAAAGGGTATGCAGGCCATTGAGATGCTGGATTATGACGAAAACACAAAAGAATCCCTGAAGGACGCTCTTCTTATGATGGAGAAGCTTCATTTCTTGAGAACAGGAGTAGATCTGAAAGCTTTCCTTGTTAAATACGGACCGAAAAGATATGAATATCTGGACAATCTTTCAAAGGCCCAGAGAATCGTCTATGACCTGGGGGATGCAAAAATAATTTCCAGACATGAACTTCTCAAAATAATAAAGGAGAACAAAGAGCCCATATATATAGAGGATCTTGCCATAAACGGCGACGATATAATAAAAGCCGGTATAGCAGAAGGAGAACAGGTGGGGCACCTTTTACTGATGCTGACGGATGTCGTTCATAAAAAACCAAAGGACAACAATAAGAAAACATTACTGAAATATGCAAGAAAGTTCAACAAAAACAAACTGGCAGCAAGAACGAGGAAGGTAAAGTGGCTTAGATAACCCCTTATCTTACCGGGATAAAAGAAATATAATATTTGCATTGAAAGGAAAAAATGATATAATAACACAGTTGATTAACAAAATGTCGATTAAGTGTATTCGCAAAGGAGTTGTTATTCGAAGAGAAATTACTACAACGGAGGGATTAAAATGGAAAAAAGGATTATTTTGGCAAAACCGCAGATACGGGCATAAATGCCAATGTTAAGGCACAACCAATAGTTATCGGCAACGGTACAACAATAATCGGGGACATTTTTTCTACTGGCATCGTTGAGATACAAGGGGAAGTAAAGGGAAATGTCAATACGACTGAAGATCTTGAGGTTTCCGGCAAGATAGAGGGGGACATAAAAGGCAAAAATATATTGCTCAACAAGGCCTCTATCAAAGGAAGGATAGATGCTGAAAATGATGCGGAAATGAAAGAATGTACTATTCTCGGAGATGTTCATGCCAGCAATATCATACTGGACAGCAGACTTAAAGGCACTTTATATGCAAAAGAGAAAGTTGAACTTGATTCGGGAGCCATACTTATTGGAGACATAGATACGAAAAAAGTGGCAATAGACATGGGTGCAAGGGTCAAAGGCAGTATTATAAGCAAGGAGATAAATGTAAAAGAAGATGAATTTGATTTTGAAGTAAGCCCTCCCCGCGACCTGAGAGCCCCGACAATGGAAAACAGTGCTGCTTTCAATAGCAATGTGACGGAAAAAAATGATGAAAATAAAATCTCGGGGACAGTAACAGATGACGGAAAAGAAAACAAAGATAAAGATATTATCAAATAATTCTTGTTTGATCAGAGAGATGGCGTCACATAAGTGGACGCCATCTTTTCTTATTCGGGGCGCACGAAGAAAAAAAGGGTAAAGCGATTTTATCATGGAGCAGGAATGACTGAAAAAAAAGCAGAAATAAAAGAAATAATTTTTCATAACAAGGAAAATGCCTATACTATTGCATATGTGGAGTCGGAAGAAGAAAGCTTCACAGCCTTGGGGATACTGCCGGGTTGCAAAAAAGGCGGCACTTTCATTTTGCGGGGAGATTTCAAGATACATCCAAAATACGGAGAGCAGTTTGTATTCACTCAGAGCCGTGAGGTGCTGCCTTCCTCTGCAGAGGGCATAGAGGGTTTTCTGGCTTCCGGCATTTTGAAGGGGATAGGTCCAAAGGCGGCAAAGGCCATAGCATCAAAATTCGGAGAGGACACTTTCAGAATAATAGAAGAAGAGGCTGAAAGACTTACAGAAGTGCCGGGTATAGGCAAAAAAAGGGCGGGATCCATAGCAGAGGCTTTCAAGACACATAAAGAATTTGCTGAAATGACTTTGTATTTCCAGCAGTTTGGAATAAGTGCAGAGTATGCCATGAAACTTTACAGGGTATATGGCAAAGATACGATAGAAGCAGTTAAGGAAAACCCCTACAGACTTACAGAAGATGTTTTCGGGATAGGCTTCAAAAAGGCTGACCTTATTGCGGAAAAAATGGGAGTGGACAAAGATGATGAATTCAGGATAAAAAGCGGAATAAAATTTGTTCTTATGCATTTCGCCTCATCGGGCAGCACTTTTGTGCCACAAAAGGAGCTTTGTGAGAAAGCAGGGGAGCTGATGGATATTGAAAGTTTTCTCATCAATGATGTTCTTGCGGCAATGGCTTTTGAAGATGAAATAAGAATAGAAAAAATCGAAGACAGGAATGCGGTATTTCTTATGCCCTATTTTATGGCAGAACAAAACGTATGCAAAAGGCTGTTAAACCTCGAGAAAGCAGACCTTAAACCCGTCAGCACGCAAATAGGAAGCCTTATTGCCGCTGCTGAAACAGATACCGGCATACACTTTTCGGAAAATCAGAAATATGCCATCGAGACTTCTATCAGTAATGGTGTTTGCGTTATAACCGGAGGTCCGGGTACGGGGAAAACTACAATAATAAACGGTATAATAAAGATACTGATCAAAAGCGACATGAGTGTAGCTGTGGCGGCTCCCACCGGAAGAGCGGCAAAAAGAATAACCGAGACAACGGGACATGAAGCCTCTACTATCCACAGACTTCTTGAGTACTATTATTCGGAATCCGAAGATGCTATGTTTTTCGGAAGAAATGCGGAAAATCCCCTTGAACAGGATGCAGTTATAATAGATGAGAGCTCCATGATAGATCTGATGCTTATGAACGGACTTCTAAATGCCGTAAAACCCGGTACGAGACTGATAATGGTGGGAGATTCGGATCAACTGCCTTCTGTGGGAGCCGGAAATGTGCTTGGAGATATACTGGAAAGTGAATTTATATATTCAGTAAAATTAAACGAGATATTCAGACAGGCGGCAGAAAGCCTTATAGTTGTAAACGCACACAGGATAAACAGAGGAGAATATCCCGATTGCAATACAAAAGACAAAGATTTTTTTATGATCAGAAAAAAAAGTGAAAGAGAAGTATTAGCTTCTATATTGGAACTTTGCGGAAACAGACTGCCCTCATACTATAAGGATCTGGATCCATCGAGAGACATACAGGTATTGACGCCTGTGAGGAAAGGGCTTCTGGGCTGCGTCAATCTCAATAAAGAGATCCAGAGCATAATGAATCCCTCCAACGAATTACTTTCAGAAAAAGTATACGGAGAAAAAATATTTCGTGAAAATGACAAAGTGATGCAGATAAAAAACAATTATATGCTTAAATGGAAGATGGCGGATGATTTTGCCGAAGGAGAAGGAGTTTTTAACGGCGATGTGGGAACAATAAAAAAAATAGACAATGAATTCAATGAACTTACAGTAGAATATGAAAGTAACAAGTATGTTGTTTATGATTTTTCCCAGTTGGATGAACTGGAGCCTGCTTATGCCGTCACTGTACATAAAAGCCAGGGCAGTGAATTCCCTGTGGTCGTGATTCCCGTATCATGGTTCCCGCCTGTGCTTTCTACCAGAAATCTTCTTTATACCGCTGTAACAAGAGCAAAAAAAGCTGTTATAGTAGTAGGATCTGAAATAAGAATGCAGGCAATGGTGGATAATAACAGCATCAAAGAGCGATATTCCGGACTCAAGGCAAGACTTCAAGGATTCCTGGACAGAGGAAGCATATAAAAAGAGAAAAAGGCGAAAGTATGAAAATAAAAGAAAATATATTCGAAGTTATATTTCCTTCTAATATATACTGTATATGCTGCGGAAGTATTATAGACAAAAGCAGGCCTTATGCTTTGTGTGATTCCTGTATCAAAAAATTTCACTGGGCCATCAGCAAAACATGCAAAAAATGTGGTAAGATCCTGGAAGAAACATATAAAAATGATTATTGTCATGACTGCATGGATACGGAACATGTTTTCAGAAAAGGTTATACATGTTCCCGTTACGGACTCTATGAAAGAGCAGTAATGATGGATTACAAGTATAACGACAAGTCATATATAGGAAGAAAACTGGCAGAAATAATGGCAGACAGGATGAAAAGGGAAGAAATCATATGGGATATGGTCATACCTGTGCCGGTACATCCTTCAAGGGAAAAGAAAAGAGGATATAATCAGTCGGAACTTCTGGCAAAATACTTTGCAGAAAAAACAGATATTCCATTTGACGGCAGCATACTGATAAGAAACAAAAATACAGAACCAATGAAAGCTCTGGATACGGCAGAAAGGAGGAGCAACGTCAAAAATGCATTCTGCATCAAAAAAGGCAGAGAAAAGGATATAATAGAAAAAGAAATACTCCTTGTAGATGATATATTCACCACCGGCAGTACTCTTGACAGCTGCAGCCTTGAGCTTCTAAAAAAGGGGGCATCGGCAGTGGATATTCTGACATTTGCAGCGGGAGGGAATTTATCAAGGGGATAGAATAGTCGCTTCAGGTCTGTGGTTGAAAGTCCAGGCCAGCTGCGGGCAAAAGGACCCACGTAAACCGCTTTTTGCGGCGAGCATGGCGCAGTCTAGATGTAAGTCCTCCGGACAAAGTCCGGCAGGCAGGTGTGGGGGCAAAGACCAGGTCAGCTGAAGCGACTATTGTATTATGAGAAAAAGATATGTTATAATAAAACTGGGTTGTTTTATGCATATATTCAGCAAAGGAGGTACATGAAATGAAGGTTGTAATAACAAGCAAAAATGTGAATGCAAACGATCGTTTAAAAGATACTATCGAAAAGAAAATGGAGAAATTGAGCAAATATTTTTCCGATAATATAATTGTGAATGTGACCCTTTCCGCAGAGAAGAACAGACAGAAAATAGAGGCGACAATAAGGGTAAGAGGCATGATTTTCAGGGCGGAAGATGTATCCGGTGACATGTATGAAGGGGTAGATAACGTGGTCGAAAAACTATCGACTCAAATGTCCAGATTCAAGACCAAGATACAGAAAAAACATAAAGACAACAAGGATTTTGTTTTCGCCGACTGGCCTGAAGAAGTTCAGGAAGAAATAAAAGTAGTAAAAACAAAGAAATTCGAACTTGAACCAATGACCACAGACGAGGCCATTCTCCAGATGGAAATGCTTGAACATAATTTTTTTGTTTTTCTCAATATGGAAACAGACAGCGTAAACGTGGTATATAAGAGAAAGGACGATGACTACGGCCTTTTGGAGACAACATACTGATAAAGGGGGCTGACTTAAGAAGAACTTTATGGAAGGATTTTTAAATAATCTGGCATCCGACATAGGAGTCACGGATATCATCGACATACTTATAGTGGCTTTCGTTGTATATAAGATACTGGGCTTCATAAGAGAAAGCAGGGCTGAGCAGCTTGTCAAAGGTCTGCTGGTTTTGGTGGCGGCTTTTTTTCTATCCGACTGGTTCCACCTTCATACTCTGAACTGGATACTAAAGGGAACGATGACGGTGGGTATAATCGCCCTTATCGTTGTATTTCAGCCTGAACTCAGGCGCGGGCTGGAATACATGGGAAGAAGCAAGATAATAAAACCGGTGTTCGGCAAGGTGGACAAGGTCAAGGGCAAAATGATAGTTACGGAGTTTGCCGAGGCGCTGGAGACAATGTCCACAGACAAGACGGGGGCCCTAATTGTAATTGAGAGAGAAACAGCCCTGGAAGACATTTGTGAGACCGGCACCATAATCAATGCCGATATTTCGGCTGAGCTTATTGTCAATCTTTTTTACGAAGGTTCACCTTTACATGACGGTGCGGTAATTGTCAGGGGCGATAAGCTTTATTCTGCGGGATGCGTACTTCCTCTTACACAAAACAAAAATCTTTCAAAGGATCTGGGGACCCGGCACAGAGCAGGCATAGGAATAACTGAGAATTCTGATGCTCTGGTTCTTGTTGTTTCTGAAGAAACAGGCATAATTTCCATTGCGGAAGACGGTAAACTTGACAGATTTCTTGATATCAAAACAGTTGAAAAGATACTGCTTAATGTTTATATCAACAAGGGAACCGAAAAACAGGTTTCAGGGCTAAAGTCGGCAATAAACAGGCTTGGGAGGAAAAAAGATGTTTCAGAATAAGACAATGAATTTGATCATCTCCGTACTCCTGGCGGTT
>Ga0116164_10000424_pt1 | contig 37474 bp, 29 predicted proteins | sample AD_UKC109_MetaG_FD_89888 | JGI IMG/M metagenome (GOLD analysis project Ga0116164, IMG submission 89888) | Active sludge microbial communities of municipal wastewater-treating anaerobic digesters from Hong Kong - AD_UKC109_MetaG | ecosystem: Engineered > Bioreactor > Anaerobic > Digestate... | reverse complement strand
GTCTCCGCCAGGTATGACATGCCGAGACGATCGGCCTCTTCTTCGTGCTGCCTGCTGTATTTGAGATTGAGCGTTGTTGCCGTCGCTATTGAAAAGCTGGCAACTGCCGCAGACAGGTCACCACCCCCGCCGAGGAAGGCGCCGGCCAGAATTGCCGCAAGGGTTGCGATATTGACTTTCTGCGAACTTTCGATGGTCTGCGCTATGTGCCGGGCCTTGATATGTCCTAACTCGTGCGCCAATACGCCGGCAAGCTGACTCTCGTTTTCAGTGAGTTCGATCAGACCGCTGTAAACATACACATACCCACCCGGGGTCGCGAATGCATTGATTCCGGGGCTGTCAATGACGGAGAAGGTGAAATCAAAAAATGACGTGCTGCCGTGCGAAAGCAACAGTCGCCCTGTTTTGTCGATGTATTCGTTGACCTTTGGATTGGTGAGCAGCACACCTCTGCTCTTCAGTTTTTCATAGAATTCTTTTCCCAGTTTTTTTTCATCTTCAATGGTGAAAGAGGCGAGGGATATACCTGCCGATGCGTGCAGGCACAGAAAGGCAATCAAAATGACAACTGTTTTTCGCATGCTGTGGTAGATGTTCCGTTTCATGATATCGTATAAACTGTACCCTTTTTTGTGTGTTTAATCAAGGTGACTTGCAGACACTAATCCTCATATTATGGATCTGAAAAAGGTTGTAATTCCTGAAAAGGTATGATGGGAATTTCAGATCGATTGACGGGCGGGAGGGAGCATCGACAGTACCCCAAAAGGAACACCATAGAGAAGATCCTTCCAAGTCGGGTAATGAAGCTGCTCCTCCGTTGCACTACGTATCACTAAAAATTGACGGCATTCAATCCCTTTAATCCGAGAGTCTCCCTTGCCTCATCGGGGGTAGACGGCTCTATGCCGAGTTCTCCGGCAATGCGCGCTATCTTTTCCACCTGTTCGGCACTGCTCTTTGCCTTATTCCCTTTGTCCAGATAGAGATTGTCTTCCAGACCGACACGGACATTCCCGCCAAGGAGAAGGGATTGTGTACACATGGGGAACTGATCTCGTCCGGCAACACAAACGGAGAATTCGAAGTCGCCGATTAATCGTTTCGCATACTGTACCAGAAACAGTAGATTTTCAGAACTTGGTGTAATTCCCCCCAAGACACCCATGACAAACTGGATATAAACGGGCTTCTGTATGGGGTATCCCTTATCTATCATAAAGGCTATGTTATTGATCATAGCTGAATCGTACACCTCAAATTCAGGCTTGGTACTGTTTTCGCTGAACTTGATGCTGAACTCTTTCATCGATTTAAAGGTATTGGGGAAGATAAAGTCCTCACTCATGGCGAGATATTGGGGCTCCCAGTCAAACTTGAATTCCTCGAATTTATTCAGGGCGGGAAAAAGGGCAAAGTTTATCGATCCGGCATTAAAAGATGCCAGCTCCGGTTTAAAACGGGTTACCGGTTCGACCCGCTGCTCCGGAGTCATTCCTAATCCGCCACCGGTGGTTATACAAACAACGATATCACACCTGCTTTTAATGCTGTCGAGCATCTCTCTATACAGTTCCATTTTCGAGACGGGCATTCCGGTTTCGGGATCTCTGGCATGGATATGACAGACCGCCGCACCCGCCTCATAGCTTCGAACCGCTTCATCGGCGATCTGCTGAGGTGTAAGTGGCACATAAGGAGACATTGTGGGGGTATGAATACCCCCGGTCAGTGCCGCCGTAATGATAGCTTTGCTTTTCATAAATCAATCTCTCCTTGTAAGGTGTCTGAAGATGATGGGGCCTGTTTGAAACAGGCCCCTCTTTTGAGTGTTATATACAACGTCAGACCGGCAGCCATGTGACGCATATGGCGAAGACAAAGAAGGATGCGATAAGTGAGACAAAGGTGTACCCCATGATGTCTCGTGCCTGCATTTTGGTGCCGGCGGCGATGACAGGGAAAAATGCCAGCGTCCAGAAGGGTTGTATCATATTGGTCCATGAATCACCATATGCCACGGCCATGCTGCATCGTGAAATAAAACTGGTAAGCTGTTCCGGGGCCATATTGGCGCCGAGCGTATTGGCTGCTTCGATGATGGTCGAACCGACAACGGCCCACTCTCCTCCTCCCGAGGGGACGAATATATTAACGACCCCACCGATCAGGAACGAAATGAAGGGGAAGGTTCCAACGGTTGCGGCTCCGGCAATCCACAGGGCGATGGCCTTTCCGAGACCCGTATGTATCATGATCCCCATAATTCCCGCGTAGAAAGGGAACTGGAGAACGATACCGGAAACGTTGCTGCACGACCTCTTCATGGCTATAACATATCTAAAGGGTGTTTTATGGCAAATCATACCGACCGTGATGAAGAGAAAGTTCATGATGTCCAGGTTGACATCAAATCCTTTCGTCCAGAAATGATGTATCAGGAACCAGACACCGCCCAGACAGATGATGATCATGATTAGAATACTGTTATTCAACGCATCGGACAGATTGGTTTCGGAAAGTTTCAGTGATTCCGCTTCTTCTGCTACGCTTATTGGTTTCATCGTCTTATGTTCTTCGTCGACCATGTCGTTATATTCCACGACCTGTTCATCAGAGGGCCTCATCATTATCATCAGGGCCGGTAAGACTATCAGAAGGCCCAATGAAACAACAATGTTCATGGGGCTGAGCAGGGTTATCGTTGTCGGTATCGTTTCGCTTAATACCTTTGCCTTGATGAGAAAGTTATTGGGTGTATTGAGAACAAGAGGAATAGACCCGGAAAGACCGCCGTGCCACGGCAGAAAAGCCGTATAGACACACGCTGCAAGGAGTCGGTAATCGACTTTTTTAACCCTTCTGGCCAGTTCTCGCCCAAGAACAGCGGTTAGTACGATCCATCCCCAGCTGATGAGAGAGAAGATACAACCTAGAAGCGTAACCACACCATACACAGCAACTGGGCTCTTGACCCTGGCGGCGAGCCAGTCAAGAAACTTCTCGGCCGGCGGTGATATGGCGATTGCGTATCCGGTAACCAGAATCAGGACCATCTGCATGGCGAATGCAAGAAGAATCCAGAAGCCCTTGTACCATGCTTGAACAATTCCAAACGGTTTCGCACCGACAAATCCCCACGCCATAAGTGCTGCAATAAACGTCAGCAATATAGCGAAGATGAAAGAGTCAGGGAGCACTTTTCTGAATTTATCCGCAAAAAATCTACCTGTTGTAGCTAACATTTTTCCCTCCTCTGTGAATCAAAATGTAGGTAAGAATCAATTTGGTGACAAAAACATTGTGCTGTAGCGAACATATCTGTACATGGTGCCCAACGTTGTTGCTTTACTCCATCACCTCCTTCCGCTGTCTTATGGTCTACCGTATGTCATCACACAAACGTGCAGTATAAAAGTGAGAGCTCAATCAGATATTATTCAACACACCCACGTACTGTTATGGGATGTATTGAAGTAATCTGCCGTATCTTTTCTTGAGCGCAGAACAGACAACGACATAAAACGATTGTTCACGGATGATATGGTTTCATCCGGCAACATGAAATCAAATTTTCTTCAACGATAGGATTGAAGCGCTGCTAACAACCGAAATCCTGATTTCAACTATTTTTTACGATGAATTAAGGCTGGAGAGGTAGGTGCTATGGACGAGTTCCCCGGTTATCCTGTCCCCCCGTCAGGATTGTCTGAATTCGTACATGATATCAGGGTATTTCTGCCCCGCCTCCAACCTATAGAAATATCTCTTTTACTGTGTATGGTCGATTTTACTAACATAGAATTTGAGATGCGTCAATGAAAACCCTTCCCATTGTGAAGATTGTATCAACCATCTGGAAAGACATGACAAATAACACATATGGGTAAGATAAAAACAGACTGATATGGCCAAACCATTATCGGCTTTAAGAGTATGACTAAGCTTGCTATTTTAATTTTAGTATGTTAGAAGTTCACGATTGGATGTGTATCCAAAAAACGTCAGGGGGTATTTTATTAATGGTTAACGAAGATAACTTAATAACTGAACCGGAAAAGAAAGTAATAGAAGATACAGAGGGGGTGGGGCTTCAGAAAGAAGAAGAAGATATAAGTTTTGTAGAACTCTACGAGCAGAATCTTCAGGATGTCGCCATCGGTAAGGTCGTATTGGGAAAAATCGTCCAGATAAATGACGATGCAGCGATGGTTGATGTTGGCTACAAGACAGAAGGTGTCCTGTATCTTAGTGAGGTTACAGACAGTGATGGTAATATAACGATTTCTGTAGGTGATGAGATCGAAGTTCTCGTTGATCGGAGAAAGGATGCAGAGTTAATCCTTTCGAAAGAAAAAGCCGCCAGGATGAAGGTATGGGATGACGTTATAGCGGTAGCCGAGGAAAAGGGCACGATAAAGGGTAAGGTTGTGCAGAGGGTCAAAGGCGGTCTTTCGGTTGATATCGGATTTCCCGCTTTTCTTCCGGGTTCCCAAATCAGTATACACCCGGTGAAGGACCTTGATAGATATATCGGGCAGACGATGGATTTCCAGATTCTGAAATACGACAGAAAAAGAAACAATGTCGTTCTATCCAGGAAATCCATACTGGAAACGGAAAGGGAAGAGCAGAAGAAAAAGACTCTTGAAACCCTGGAAGAAGGCAAAATAGTAGAGGGAGTTGTTAAGAATATTACTGATTATGGTATGTTTATAGATCTGGGGGGCATAGACGGACTATTGCATATTACCGATATGGTGTGGGGACGGATACGGCATCCATCGGAGACATTCTCCAGAGATGATAAAATCACCGTTAAGGTCCTCAGTTTTGATAGGGAAAAGGAACGGGTGTCGTTGGGGCTTAAACAGCTTACGGAAAACCCATGGAGTATCATCGCCGAGAAATACCCTCTTGAGTCCATCGTGGAAGGAAAAGTTGTAAGTCTTATGGATTATGGAGCATTCGTAGAACTTGAACCCGGAGTCGAAGGACTTGTCCATGTGTCCGAGATGTTCTGGACGAAGAAGATACGGCATCCCTCCAAGATATTGTCTGTGGGTAATGTTGTACGGGTCATGGTGCTGGATGTGAATCCTGAGAACAAGAGAATATCGCTTGGCCTCAAACAGACAATGCCTAATCCGTGGATTGAGCTTAAAGAAAGATACCCCGAAGGAACCGTCATAAAGGGTGAAATAAAAAATATTACTGATTTTGGTATATTTATAGGAATCGAGGACGATATCGATGGCCTGATACATGTATCCGATATTTCTTGGAGAAAACGGATAAAACATCCGTCGGAATTCTTTAAGAAGGGCCAAGAGATTGAAGCGGTGATTTTGGGAATTGATGTGGAATCTGAGAAATTTTCCCTCGGCATTAAACAACTCGAGGAAAATCCATGGGAACAGCTTGCTTCCAGATTTGCTCCAGGGTCTATTATTACAGGGAAAGTTACAAATATTACTGACTTTGGTGTTTTTGTTGAGATAGAAGAAGGGGTCGAGGGACTCGTCCATATATCCGAGATAAGTCACGAGCGCATTAAATCTGCCAGAGATATTTATTCTGTAGGTGATGTTGTAACAGCGGTTGTAAAGAATGTTGATACTGTCAGTCAGAAAATAGGCCTGAGTATCAAGGATTCAGAAAAATCACCAGACGATACATCTAAGAAACAGTATATAAACAATAATCAGAAGGTCGTCTCCAATCTTGGTGATATGCTGGCAGGCATCAAGGTTTGAGTCGTATAGCGAGCGAATAACATAGTAGTTCCCTAACGGTCGGAGTTCCTCACAACAACTTGTGGGGAACTCCGATATCTGCAAAAAATCATCTCTTTTGAGAGAAGATTCATGAAAAGACATCCCGTGATTTTAGGTTTCCTGCTTCTTGCCGTTATCGGTTTGTCCTTCTTCCTGATTCTTCGAATCCTTGTTGGTAGTGGATTGAGGGGTCAGGATTTTTCTTTTTCCGACAAAGACAAAATCGGAGTTGTACTGATAGAGGGTGTTCTGAGTAATGCGAAAGACACCGTCAAAGAGCTGGATGTCTATGAGAAGGACAACGATGTCAAGGCGGTTGTGCTGCGCATCAATTCGCCGGGCGGGGCAGTGGTTCCTTCTCAGGAGATATATGATAAGGTAGTACGTCTGAAGCAATCAAAGAAAGTAGTTGTCTCAATGGGATCGGTCGCGGCATCGGGAGGGTATTATATAGCCTGTGCCGCTGACAGGATTATTGCCAATCCCGGCACAATAACCGGAAGCATCGGCGTCATAGCACAGTTTTCCCAAATAGAAGATTTATTGGAAAAGATAGGACTGAAGGCCACCGTTATCAAGACAGGCAAATATAAGGACGTGGGATCGCCGGTGCGCGAAATGACGACCGCCGATAGGACACTTATACAGGGTGTGATTGATGATATCAAAAGCCAGTTCCTTGAGGCCGTCGTATCCAACAGAAACATTTCAAATGAGAATATAGAGCTCATTGCCGATGCACGGATATTTACCGGCAAGCAGGCACTCGGTATAGGCCTTGTTGACGATCTCGGTAATATGGACTACGCGATCGATATAGCAACAAATCTTGCAGGTATAGAGGGTAAGCCGGAAATCGTATATCCTGAGGAAAAACGCAAGAGCCTGCTTCGATATATCGTAAGTGAAACAATAGTTGCTATCCTGGCAGAATTCAGCGAACCCGGTACCGGAATCAGTTACTTGTATAAACCGGCATGTGGAATCTGATATAACGTAAAAAGAGTGGACATCATTTCTGAATGATAGTGGAAAACGCTTTGGGGGAGGGAACAATAAAGATTCGGGTTATCGGAACCGGCAGAGGGTCAGGAGCGATGATGAAAAGAAGGTCAGCGGCATATGAAATATAACACGATACTGATCACGAAAGAGGAGGGGTATGCTATTCTGACGCTGAATCGTCCGGGTGAAATGAATGCACTCTCCAGTGAGATGAGAAGTGAGCTGATTGATTGTTTCGGTACCTTGGAAAATGATGATTCTGTCAGGGCTGTTATCATTACCGGGGGTGATACGGTATTTTCCGCCGGTATGGATCTCAAGGAAATATTAGTTCTGGAAGGTGATAAGCTCGAAGATTATATGGGTCTTATGATCAAAAACCTTCAGACGATCTATACATTCAAAAAACCCGTTATCGCCGCGGTAAGCGGGATAGCCCTTGGAGGAGGATTTAACCTTGTCACGGTATGCGACATGGTCATCGCCTCTGAGACGGCTATATTCGGTCACCCGGAACTGAAATTTGGTCTGAATCCCTTGTTTGATCCTCTCAGCCGGATTGTCGGAACGGCTAAGGCAAAAGAGATTTCTATGTTAGGAGAGCCCATCGGAGCGAGAGAGGCACTCAGAATCGGCCTTGTGAACAAGGTATCCCCGCCCGAAAGTTTTATGAGTGACGCGATGTCGGTTGCCGGTGAAATTTCCCGAAGACCAGCCAAGGCTGTTGAAGCTGTAAAAAGGGTATCGATCACGGTTCCTCATCTTGATAAAGCCACAGCCCTGGAATATGAATTTGAAATAACAACGCTTCTCCTCTCAAAAGAAGATATAAGAAGCCATATGAGAAACTTTTTTACCAATTTAAAATCAAGAAAAAAAGCGTAACGTACTAGTAGTCGATATCTTTCATCGTTGCAAAATCGATCAATTGATCCTTTCTCTTTTTGTGCTGAAGTTTCTTGAGGGCTTTTGCCTCTATCTGACGTATCCTTTCTCTGGTTACGCCCATCATATCACCCACTTCCTCCAGCGTAAAAGGACCATAGTTACAGGCGACCCATGTGCAATTGCAGAAGGTCTCATTTTTTAACCACCATTCACAGGTATTGTCAACGCAGGGTTCTATTATGAATTCCTGTGTTTTTTTACATACATATAGAGCCGACATCTTTCTCCCCTTCTCTAGTGATAAAGACTTCTTAAAACATTTCGTTATCCGAACCTACCGCTATTACCATGGTGTATGATGGATATAACAACGAACTACGATCGACTATCCGTTAATATTTCGCTCACAGCGCTGTAAGAACTCTTCCAACCATCTATACCGCCTATTAGACTACCTGAAATCGAAGATTCCAAGACCGTTATCTAAATATACTAATTCCTGATATCGATTTGTCAATAGTCGGGAAACGGTCGTTTAGCTGGAAAGCATAAAACTCCCAATTTTCAAATTTTTACAGTGATTCTGTATGTAAACTATCCAAGACGGTATTGCAAGTATCATTATGTGATCACCATAAATTTCTTGACAGGAGAATGATCTTTTGATAGGAGCGCAACTGTCCGCTTGGATCCATGTATGTATCTATGGACTGGGACGGAAGAGAACCATAGCTAGGAAGCTATTTCAGGCCCTTCCGTTTTAAAGCGGAAAGGCTTTTTTTTTGTGGAGGAACCACGTTCGTATGAAAATTATTGAGACAGTGCGTGAAATGCAAGATTTCTCGGAATCCCTCAGGCTCCAGGGTAAGACGATCGCCTTTGTCCCTACCATGGGATACCTGCACGACGGACATTTGGGACTCATGAGAGAGGGACGAAAACGGGCCGACTGTCTGGTAACGAGTATATATGTGAATCCAACGCAGTTTGGTCCGAATGAAGATCTCGACAAATACCCCAGAGATTTTGAAAGGGATGAGAAACTTGCCCGTGATGTCGGGGTTGACGTTATCTTCTATCCGCCGAATTCGCAGATGTATCCCGAGAATTACCAGACATATGTCACCGTTGAAAATATAACCGATAACCTCTGTGGATTATCAAGACCCTGCTTTTTTCGGGGTGTAACAACGATTTGCGCAAAGCTGTTCAATATCGTTAAACCCCATGTCACCATTTTCGGAAAGAAGGATTTCCAGCAATTAATGGTAATAAAAAGGATGGTAACCGATCTCAATATGAATATTGAGGTTGTGGGGATGTCGACCGTCAGAGAATCTGACGGTCTTGCCATGAGTTCAAGGAATGCGTATCTGAAAGAGGATGAACGTGAATCCGCATTGAGTTTGAACCGTTCGCTCAAGCTTGCAGCGGACCTGTATAGTCAGGGACAACGGGATGCGGAAATAGTAATGCAAGAGGTGAGGGGCTTTATTGAAAAACATCCCGGTACCAGAATCGATTATGTCAAGATATGTGATACCGAGACGATGAAAGATGTTACGCGTCTTAATGAAAGATCCGTGTTGGCTCTAGCCGTCTGGGTAGGCACGCCGCGGCTTATAGACAATTATGTGTTTGGAGAAACTATTTAGGCAGGTGAAATGATGCAGAGAACGATGCTGAAGTCAAAACTTCACAGAGCAATTGTTACCGATGCAGATCTCCATTATGAGGGGAGCATTACTATTGATGAGAACCTTATGGATGCTGCTGATCTGCTTCCATACGAAAAGGTTGCAATATATAACGTATCCAATGGGGAGAGATTTTCCACCTATGTAATCAAGGGTGCGAGAGAATCCGGTGTGATATGCCTGAACGGGGCAGCGGCACGAAAGGTTTCCAGAGGAGATATCATCATTATCGCAAGCTTTGTGACGGTTGAAGATGATCTGGCAACGGATTGGACACCCACGTGTGTATTGCTTGATGATAAAAACAGGATTAAGAATAAGTAGATAGATTCATAACGATTGTTATGACATGAGAAGCTTGAGATGGCGGGGCCCTATGTGCCCCGCCTTTGCTATTGCAGTGGGTAGTGCTTTCTGATATACAGCGCGTATCCTTGGGAGGTATCCGTTTAGCGGAATGTTAAAAAAAATACGAAAGGGTATTAAGGGTATTTTTCTGACCGGGATGGCCGCTATCATCCCTCTGGGAGTGACCCTCTATATCCTATACCTTATCATAGGGATGATGAATAAACTGGTACGGATCGTCCCCGCCAGATTTCATCCCGATCAACTGCTCCCCTTTCATATACCGGGTCTCGGTGTGATTATTACATTGATCCTTATTTTTATCATCGGCCTGGTGACAAAGAGTTATCTGGGCAAGAAACTGGTTTCCTTTGGCGAGATAATGGTGAGCAAGATACCTCTGGTGAGAGGCATCTATAACGCACTCAAGCAACTCGTTGATGCCGTATTCAACGACAGGGGGCAGAGTTTCAAAAGGGCGGTATTGATCGAGTATCCACGGAAGGGATTGTACTCAATAGCCTTTGTTACCGGAATAAGCCGAGGAGAGGTTCAGGTAAAGACCGCACAAAAGTGTGTGAATGTCTTTGTTCCTACAACGCCTAACCCCACATCGGGATTTTACATAATGGTACCGGAGGCGGATATGATCAGCCTCAGCATGACGGTTGAGGAGGCGTTCACCCTTATCATATCGGGTGGTATTGTCTCACCGGAAGATGTCAAACAAATACCTGAGAAGGGAGAGATACATGCAAATAACGTCTGAGGGGATTAAGGTAGGACACCCCGATATCGTGGCAGATATGATTGCTGCCAATATCATAGCCAAGATACTGGATGGGGAAAACAAGGCAGGGATGGATATCAATACCATGCCCCACTGTGGCATCGAGGTGTTTCTGGGAAAGGGTTTCTGTATCGTCGGCGGAGAAGTCGCCACGAGAATATATGTAGATATCGAGAAAAGCCTGCGACAGACGGTACTGTCTCTGGGGTACAATGACGCGGCCGTCGGTCTCAACGGACACTCAATGGGTGTGTTCAACGCGATTATCCCTCAATCCCCGAACATCAATATAGGAACGCGTGCCGACCTCGGAAAATATAAAGAGATAGGTGCCGGGGATCAGGGGATCATGTATGGATTTGCCTGTGACGAGACACCGGAACTCCTTCCGCTCCCCTTTGTCCTGGTCAACAAGATGATGCGGGCCTTCGAAGAGTGTGGCAATCCCATATTTGCCCCCGATGGCAAAGGGCAGGTAACGGTAAATTATGATAAGAACGGCAGACCGACACAGGTGACAAAGGTGTTGATGTCGAATGCTATTGATTATCGTCATGTGGCGGAGAGCGAAGAAATCGAGCAGACTGCACGGAAGATAGCCTTTGATTCTCTCGGTGAGTGGATGAACGAAAAGGCCGAATTTTTCTTTAACCCCACCGGTGAATGGCAGGCGGTTCATTCGTGTAGCGCGGCCGATTCCGGCGTTACCGGTCGCAAGCTTGTCTGCCAGCTCTATGGTGGATATCCGGGAGCACAGCTTGGAGGCGGTTCGGTTGTCAATAAGTCACCTGAGAAGGTTGACTGCTCGGCTGTATTCGGGGCGCGCTATGCGGCCAAGAATATTGTGGCTTCAGGACTTGCAGCGAAATGTTCGGTACAGCTGGCCTACGCCATAGGTATTGCTAAGCCCATGTCCGTTTATATTAACACATTTGGCACGGGAATTATCTCGGATGAAGAACTGTCAGATGTAGTGGAAAAAGTCTTTGATTTTACACCAAAGGGAATGATCGAGCGCTTCGGACTGCTTAATGGGGATACCTACCGGAAGATACCAAAGACACTGTTTATGGATAATTACCCGTGGGAAGAGACAGATCTAGCAGAAAAGCTGAAACAAGAAGTGGGTACAAAAGAATAAAAGTTTGTATTCGATATCTTGAATAACAGTATAGGTTGCACGTGTACCTTCTCTGTTTCCTGTGAGATTTTCGGAGAACCCGGTATCGCGGATGTGTTCCTGTTCGGGAGCATGGAAAGGATCAATTAGAAAAATGAACTACGATATTAAAGATATACAACTAGCTGAAGAAGGAAAATCGAGTGTTGACTGGGCAAACAAAAGCATGCCGGTCTTGAACAGTATCAAGAAACGGTTCGAGAGGGAAAAACCGCTGAAAGGGATCAGGCTGGGGGCATGCCTTCATGTTACGACGGAGACGGCCAGCCTTATGGAAACACTGAAGGCCGGAGGCGCCGATCTTTCGCTGTGCGCTTCAAACCCTCTGAGTACACAGGATTATGTTGCAGCCTATCTGGTGAAGTATCAGGATATTGCGGTTCATGCCATCAATGCGGAGGACACCGATACCTATTATCGTCACATCAATTCGGTTCTCGATACAAAGCTTACGATAACGATGGATGACGGTGCCGATCTTGTATCGACGATCCATGCAAGCCGTAAAGATCTCATAGAGGGGATTATCGGAGGGACGGAAGAAACAACCACCGGTGTCATACGGTTGAAATCGATGGCCCGTGAAGGCGTCTTGCGATTTCCCCTGATAGCGGTGAATGACGCAAACACGAAACACCTCTTTGACAACCGGTACGGTACGGGTCAGAGCACCATGGACGGAATCATACGGGCTACAAACAGACTGATAGCCGGTTCAACTTTTGTCGTGTGCGGGTACGGATGGTGCTCGAGGGGCCTCGCCATGAGGGCGTCCGGGATGGGTGCCAACGTTATCGTGACGGAGGTCGATCCCCTTCGCGCCCTTGAGGCGGTCATGGACGGCTATCGGGTCATGCCGATCGCCGACGCGGCCGTGTTAGGAGATTTCTTCTGCACCCTGACCGGTGATATCAATGTCATCAGAAAGGAACATTTCCTGGAGATGAAGGATGGAGCCATCGTGTCCAATTCCGGCCACTTCAATGTAGAACTGGATATAAAAGGGTTGAAGGAGATCTCGGAGTATACGGGGAGAATACGGAAGTATATCGACGAATACACGCTTAAAAACGGAAAACGTATCTATATCTTAGGGGAGGGGAGGCTGATCAACCTTGCTGCCGCCGAAGGACATCCGTCAAGCGTCATGGACATGAGCTTTGCCAATCAGGCCCTCGCCGCGGAATACCTTGTAAAGAACGGAAAAGGCCTGGATAACAAGGTCTACAGTGTGCCGGAAGATATCGATCAAGAGATAGCCCGTTTAAAGCTGGAATCGCTGAATGTCAAGATAGATACGCTAACGCCCGAACAGGAGAAATACCTGAACTCATGGGAGATGGGGACATAATAGATCCGTAAGGGGTGAGAGGTTACAAGATACTTCTTGCCCCTCGACGTTTCCATCCTTTCAGTGATCACGTCTTCACACGAATGAACATAATCAGGGCTGCGATGCCGAGTATGAAGTTCGCAGCCCACGCCGCAATCACCGGGGGAATGGTTCCCGAATGCCCGAGGGATATGGTGAAAGCAAAGACAATCCAGTATGAAAACCCGATAATAATCCCTGCGCCTATGCTTTGAGCAATACCTCCGCTCCTTTCAGATTTAAGCGAAAAGGAAACGCCCAGTATGGCAAGGATGATGTTTACCAGCGGGAAGGCGACCTTTCCGTGCAAATCCGTCCGGTACCGTATGGTATCATATCCCTCTGAGCGGATCTTTTGTATGAACCTGTTTAACTCCACAAGACCCATCTCTTCGGAACTTTTCTGAACAGCCATAAAATCCGAAGGACTTTCGGGAAGATCGATGATTCGGGAGGGGATCTTTTCGAGAACAGGCAGTCCGTCTTCGGGAAAGGTCGTTACGAGCACGTCTTTAAATATCCATTTACCCCCTTCCCATCGTGCCTCCTTGGCGTCGATTCTCTCGTAGAGATTCATCTCACGATCGAAAAAATTGATCCGTATTCCTTTGAGCGTGTTTGTCCGGGGATCGAATACAGAAAAATTGTATATCCCTTTCTGACTTCTGTACCAGATCTCGTTTTGTTTGAAGCTGCCCATTCGTTCTCTTTTCTGTACTTCCACATATTTGACATATTTGGCCTTTTGATTTGTGTATGGCGTAACAAACTCATTCAGGAGAAATGCCACTATACAGATTGCAAAGGACAGTATAATAATGGGAAGCGATATGCGATAGAGGCTGACTCCATTCGCCTTCATGGCGGTTATCTCGCTGTTTTTCGAAAGGATTCCGAATGAGAGGAGGGTGCCCAGCAGAAAGGCGACCGGTATCATCTGTGACAGTATCATGGGTATGGTCATGAGGAAATAGGATGTCATCTGGCGCACCGTGGCGTGGTTACTGAGAAACATCCTCATGCGTTCAAAAAAGTCCGCAATCAGATACAGGCCGATAAGAGAAACAAGCATTACGGTGAATATCTTTATGAATTCTTTGAGAATATATCTATCGAGGATATTCATTGCTGAGTCCGTCTCCTCATAATATGTCGGATGGAGGCAGGCACAAGCGGTTGTTCCTTTGCGGTTACAATCAGCAGGTAGATACCGATAATCCCCAGTATTACATTTGCCGTCCATGCCCCTAAGGCCGGGGAAATCATACCGGTCTCACCCAGTGCTTCGCCGCCGAGTTGAATGACATAGTAGATCATAATGATAAGTATACCGGTGACAAATCCCCTCGATTTTCCGCTTCTGTGTTTCACCATGCCCAATGGAATACCAATGATACCGAAAACAATACAGGCAAATGGTATGGTGAACTTTTTGTGGATTTCGATGATGAAATCTTTCAGAACGGCCTTTTTCAGACCAAGCGTCCTGCTTTTTTTGATCAATTCGGGGAGCGACATTTCTCTACTGTCCTTTGTGATGGCTTTGTTTGTACCTCCAAGAGATGCCGAAAGATCAAGGTTAATGTCGTAGGAACTGAAATCAATCTTTTTATACGTTGTCAGATCCTTATCTGCCGTGTGGATACTGCCGTCTTTCAACCTAAGCGTTACCTGCATGGAGTCAGGACTTGAGATAAGATACCCTTTGTGCGCTATTATGGTAGTTGGCTCCTTCAATATCCGGGTATCGCATATAAAGACATTATTCATGTAATCCCCGTGTGAAGGGATTTCTTCCGCATACAGTACAAGTCCGGCGAAGTCATCGTTGAATACCCTCTCTTTGATACCGATGCTTGCCTTTTGTTTTGCCATGTCAAAGAGAAGATTTCTGGCGGCAAGATTGCCGTAGGGGACGAGAAAAAAACCGGTGATCGCAGTAATAAAAAAGGCGCACAGAGACGCAAGCGCAATGGGTGTCATGAGCTGATACAGACTTAGTCCGGACGATTTCATCACAATGAGTTCGTTGTCAACGGAGAGTCTTCCCAGACCCATCAGTATGGAGATGAGAAGAGATACAGGGATGGTGATAATGAGCATGGAGGGCATCAGGTAAAAGACGATCCTTGCTATATCGCTAAGGAGTATTCCCTTGTTGATCATAAGGTCCATGAGCTGAAGGATTCTTCCCATCAGGAGCGAAAAGGTCAGTATGAAGATGATCATAAAGAAGGAAAGGGATATCTCTTTCAGTATGTATCTGTTGATAACGGTGTGCATTGATTGCTTTCCGATAATAAGTAATGATCTCGCAGAATGTCGTGCCACGGTTCATTGCACGAAACGCAACGATAAAGCAATGTAACAAAAACAAATAATTATAATGTACAGGGCGATTTGATCCTCTTTACGACGGCATCGACTTGCTTTTTACGAACGCATCGAAATTGATATAACGAAAAAATATATAACAGTAAATCGACTTTGCTTCAATGTTTCTTGGATTGACCTTGATTTTTAAATCTGCTAAACGAGTTTTAAAGTAGTAAACCATATGCAGCACTGGTAAAAATACGTTCATAAAGGGAATGATCATGATTGATTTACATACACATTCTATCTTCAGTGACGGCGAACTCATTCCCTCAGAGCTGGCACGGAGGGCGATTGCGAAAGGATATCGAGTGATTGCAATAACGGATCATGCCGATCATTCGAATATGGATTTTATTATTCCGAGGGTTGCACGAGTATGTGAGAAGATCACCGATGTCTGTCCCATACAGGCTATTCCCGGCATCGAGCTTACTCATGTCCATCCTGACCATATCCCCTCTCTCGCCTTGGAAGCACGAAAGCTGGGCGCAAAGATCGTCGTGGTTCACGGGGAAACCGTTGTGGAACCGGTTATGCCGGGTACAAACCATGCCGCTCTGAAGGCGTCTGTCGACATTCTTGCTCATCCCGGACTGCTTACCGAAGAGGACGCGGAACTGGCTGCCGCGAATTCGGTATGTCTGGAAATATCAGCACGGCGGGGGCACAGCCTTACCAATGGCCATGTAGCAGGGCTCGCACGAAGATTCAATACAAAACTGGTATTGAATACCGATACCCACTCACCCCAGAACCTCGTGGACAGGGCCATGGCGACCGTCATTGCACGGGGAGCCGGGATGAACGAAGCGGAAATTGAGACCATGTTCAAGAACTCGGAATCTCTTGTTGAAAAGGCAGTGGGACGGTAGATCGAGAGACTGGAACTATGAAAGCGGTTTTTATTGCCGATGCCCACTTAAATGGAAGCGCCTCCGATGGACAACGAAACCTGATGCTCTTCCTGAGTTCTTTAAAGGGTGACGTGGATGAAATGTTCATTGTTGGGGATTTTTTTGACTTCTGGTTTTCCAACAGAAACGATGTGTATCCCGGTTTTCGCGAAGCCGTTGAAAAGCTGTTAGAAATAAAATATGCCGGAACAGGCATCTCGTTCTTTGAAGGGAATCATGATTTCTTTCTTGGAGACTACTTCGGACAGTACGACATAGGGGTATTCCCCGACGGGGCCACCATAGATCTGGACGGGAAAAAAATCTATGTATCTCATGGAGATACGGTAGATGATTCCGACACCTCATATCTTTTTTGGCGAAGGGTCCTCAGAAGCAGACTGTTTTACGCGATACAGAGAAAGATACCTTCTCCGTTCCTGTGGGGTGTTTCCAGTATGTTTTCGCGGTTAAGCCGAAACGCAGGCAAGATGCGATCTCCTAACGGGCTTGCCGGTAAGATGAACAAGTTTGCCGAAGAAAAGTTTCAAGAGGGATTCGATGCGGTGGTTCTGGGGCACTGTCATTGTCCCACGTTGGAGCAGCATGTACTGCATGATAGGATGAGAACGTTTGTTATTCTGGGGGATTGGATAGGCAGGTATGGATATCTCTTGTATGAAGACGGCGAATTTATGATGAAGAGCGGTGTATATAACGATTAACGATGTCCCCGGGTGTGGGGCAATCTGGAGTAATAGTATGAATTTTGGTGGAATAGACGCGGGAGACGCAGGTCTTGAAGATGCAAAATTTGTGGTCATACCCGTACCGTACGATCTGACTTCCACGTATCAGTCCGGATCGAGAAACGGACCGGCTGCTATTCTGGACGCATCGGCCAATATGGAGCTCTACGATGAAGAGTTGCATGTTGAGACCTATCGCTGTGGAATCCATACCGTGCCTTCTCTGGAGGTGGATGCCCGTGGCCCTGAAGAGATGGTTAGAGAAGTTCGGGGAGAAGTGGCGCGGATACTTTCTCTCGACAAGATACCGGTTGTACTCGGCGGAGAACACAGCATAACCACAGGAGTGGTTCAGGCCATGAGAGAAAAATATCCCTCCATATCGGTACTTCAGTTCGACGCCCATGCCGACATGAGGAATTCGTATCAGAATGCCTCTTTCAGTCATGCGTCTGTTGGCCGGAGAATATTTGAGATGTGTCCACTGGTGCAGATCGGAATCAGGAGTATGAGTGTGGAAGAGGCTCGATTTATGGAAGAAAACGGAGTTAAGACCTTTTCTCCGGACTTCCTTTCAGACGACCCTGATCCGGTAAAAAGTATTTGCGATAATTTGTCGAAAGAGATATACATCACCGCCGATCTTGATGTCTTAGATCCTTCGGTTATGCCGGCCACCGGAACACCGGAACCCGGCGGTATCCTGTGGAAGGATTTAATCCGTCTGATCAAGGGGGTTTCAGAGAAATGCACCATTCGAGGATTTGATATCGTAGAGCTGTGCCCGATCCCCGGAATGGTTGCCCCTGACTTTACGGCGGCAAAACTTGCATATCGAATAATGGGATATATCAATCGAGCTGGTTCGTAACGTAAAAATAACTGTGTAGGAGAAGAGAGACAAGTGAGTAATTTTGCACCCAAGAAAATATTTTTTACCAAGGGAGTCGGTTCCCATAAAGAGGAACTCCACTCTTTCGAACTGGCTCTGAGGGATGCCGGTATAGAGAAATGCAATCTGGTGATGGTCTCAAGTATCTTTCCGCCCGGCTGTAAGGTAATATCGCGTGAAAAAGGACTGAGAGAATTAAATCCGGGCGACATAACCTACTGTGTTATGAGCCGTAACTGCAGCAACGAACCGAGAAGATTGATAGCTGCATCCGTAGGATGTGCGATTCCGGCTGACAGCAACGCATACGGGTATATAAGCGAGCATCATGCCTTCGGTCAGACATCGGTGGAAGCGGGAGACTATGCGGAAGATCTGGCGGCGGCCATGCTTGCTTCAACACTCGGTATCGATTTTAATGTGGATGCAAGCTGGGATGAGAAAGAAGAAATCTTCAAGATAAGCGGTAAAATAGTACGGACGAGAAACGTCACCCAATCGGCGATAGTGAAAAATACCGGCCATACGTCGGTTGTAGCAGCGGCGGTATTCGTATTTTAACATTACTAAATAAACGAAAATATCATATAATTTATTATAATATAGTATAATACATGCCCGGGAGAGGAGGTTGATGGTGTAATGTACCTTCTATGGGAGTCATATTCCTATCTTCTCCTTCCTGTAACCGGTTTTCTGGTTTTTTCCTTCCTGGCCTTCTTCACCATTCTACGGGGAAAGAGAAGTTCCACAAATATCCTTTTTGCGTGTATCTGTTTTCTTGGCGCCCTGATTGATCTTGATATAGCCCAGGTATCCTTCCTCGCCGATCAGTCTCTATCACTCAGGCTTGACCGACTGTCCTATCTGTTTTTTGTTTTTGTTACGCCGGTATATATACAGTTTGTACATGCATTTCTTGGAACGAAGAAAAGAAGATGGCTCGAAGGGATCGCCTATCTTTTCAGTATGGCCCTTCTTCCCTTTACTCAGACGGAATATTTCATACGAGGGCTGCGTCAGTTCTCTTTCGGGAGAATCGCCGAAGCGGGACCGGTGTACTACGTATTTTCTGTGGCAGGGGGGATAGCCGCACTGTACTGCATTGCAACCCTTTTCTGGGGGATGAAGAGGGCCAGAGAGAACAGTGAAAGAAACAGAATAAAATATGTATGTATCGGTTTTGGCCTGAGCGGGCTGCTTATCTTTCTGAACTCTCTTCCCATCAGTGGATATGATATCTACCCTATGGGGAATTTCAATTTTATACCCGCTATAATCCTTGCCTTCGGTGTTTTGAAATACGACCTCCTCGACATAGGAATGATTATCAGGAAGGGAAGCGCCTATTTCTTTCTGACCGGGATACTGACCTTCATATATGCGCTGGCCATATATCTGGCCAATCTAACATTCATAGGATACGGACATACTCACCCGCTGATTATATCCTTCATATCCGCCGCACTTGTTGTAGCACTGTTCAATCCTTTAAAGATCAGGGTACAAAAACTTGTCGATGGGATCTTCTTCAGGGGAGAATACGATTACCAGGGAACCCTGAAACAGGTGAGCGGTGCCATGGCATCTTTCTTGAGACTCGAAGAGATCATAGATCTTATGCTTGATTCTATTGCATCGGCATTGAAAACGAAGGGGATATCTGTGGCCGTCTACCATAAGGATACCGCATCTCTGAAATTGTATTCCCATAAGAGAGACCCACTCGGGAGGAAGCAGAAGATCTCAATGGAGAAAAGCCGACCGGTAGCGGATTTCTTTGAAGAATACAGAAAGACGTTAGGACAATCCATTTTCGAAAGGATAGATATTCCCGATGCTCAAAAGAGTACCGTGTCTGACCTCTTCAATATGACCGGTGCTACCATACTGATCCCCATGATATCCAGAGGTGAACTGATGGGGATTATCGCATTGGGAGAAAAGAAATCCGGTAAACTGTTTGTGCATGAAGATATAGAGCTTCTCGAAACCATCGCCAACCAGGGAGCGATAGCCATAGAGAATGCTAAAAACTATGAGAGAATTGCCGAAGTAAATATTGAGCTGGAGGAAAAGGTAAAGAAACGAACGGAAGATCTTGCGGCTGCGCTAGAAGAAAAAGAGAGGACCCAGCAGCAGTTGATCCGGTCGGAAAGTCTTGCCTCCATAGGACAACTGGTAGCCGGTACGGCTCACGAACTCAATAATCCCCTGGCCAGCGCATCCAGTCTTGTCCAGACATCTGTCGAAACAATCAGACATTGGGAGGATGTGCAAGGCAGGGATTGTGACGAATTGATCGAGGACCTACAGTTTTCTCTCAGGGAGCTTGACCGGGCTGCCAACATTGTCAAAAGCCTTCTGGATCTTTCTCGGCAGACTCAAACCTACGTCGAACCGGTGAATATCAATATTTTGATAGATGATGCCCTGAGGGTGCTGCGTAACCGGTATAAACGGTTAAAGATAACCATTGAAAAGGAGCTTGGGAAAGGACTGCCCGAAATTGAGGGAAACTTTGCAAATCTGGGTCAGGTAGTAATCAACATCATCAATAACGCGATCCAGGCTTTCCCGGATGGCAAGGGAATGATAACGCTGGTGACGCGATATGATGAAGAAAGAGATGTCGTTCGTATCGAATGCCACGATACGGGAGAAGGTATGTCTCCCGAAGAGGTCAGAGATGCATTCAAACCCTTCTTTACGACAAAGAAACCGGGAGAGGGTACAGGGCTTGGGCTGTATATCTCCCATGAGATTGTAAAGAGACACGAGGGGAACATCACGATACAAAGCGTGAAGGGCGAGGGAACCGTCGTGTCGGTAGAACTTCCCTGCAGAAGGAGGTACGTATGACAGGTCTTCTGGTAGTGGATGATGAAGAGGGTGTGAGGAGATCCTTGAAAAAGGTTCTTGAGAGGGATGGATACTCCGTATTGCTGGCTGAAGATGGCGATCAGGCTATCCGTATTGTACGAGAGAATCCGTACCGGATAGAGACCGTCATATCGGATTACAAGATGCCTGGTATTGACGGATTGGAAACACTGATCGAAATCGGAAAGATCAATCCGGAGGTGACGAGAATCATGCTCACCGGGTATGCCACGATGGAGAGCGCTATCGAATCGGTCAATGCGGGTATAGACGGATTTATCACGAAACCCTTTTCGAACATTGAGCTGAAAGCAAAGGTCCGGGAGTATAATCTCAGAAAGAGACTCAAGCAGTTTGTTTCTGAACAGGTCTTTTCCGAGATGTCGAAAGGAGAAGAGCATATACGCTCGGAGAAGCGAAAAGTCACGGTACTCTTTAGCGACATACGGAGTTTTACCGAATTGTCCGAGAGCCTGAATATTGAAGAGATGTGCGAGCTGCTCAATATATGTTATTTTTCACCCTTGGATGCTGTTATATGCAGGCATAATGGAACCTTGGACAAACACGTCGGTGATAGTATTATGGGTATATTCGGTGCTCCGTTGACCTTTGAAGATGACGCCGTAAGGGCGGTAACATGCGCGATTGAGATGATGGAAGAGATTGAAAGGATTAACAGCGGAAGGTCTGCAACGGATCGAAAGATTTCTATCGGCATCGGCATAAGCACTGGAGAGGTTATGGCCGGGATATTCGGTTCCTCCCGAAAGAAGGAATATACCGTAATGGGCTCCACAGTCAACGTGGCGTCACGGCTCGAAAAACTTGCGAGAGCACGGCAGATTCTTATGTGTGGCAACACATACGATGAAGTGAAAGACCATATCCGTTCCGAAGACATGGGACCGGTTATGCTCAAAGGGATGGACCGAAAGGTAAATATATATAATGTGTTAGGGCCGCAAGAGAAAACTCCTTGACATTTTCCGAATATTGGCTTAGATACAGCCTCACATTTGCCATCCATTATATACTATATGGTTGATGGATTATTTGTATGTGACATGACGCGGGGTGGAGCAGTCAGGTAGCTCGTTGGGCTCATAACCCAAAGGTCGTCGGTTCGAATCCGGCCCCCGCTACCAAACAAAATAAAGGGGTTAAGCAAGTTGCTTAACCCCTTTATTTTTTCTCATACCCTATTGCTACCCCGATAATGACACTAACAAACATTCAAAAGCATCTATTTACTATCAGCCATAATTTCAGTTTTTTCATGGCAAGATAAAATGGTCTCTCGCTATAAATCGGAAAAATTCGGATTTGTTTGTTTCGGAAAGAAATGTTTCGATTTCTCTTTTCCCGGCATATGGGAAAAGATTATTATTGTATAAACCTACGAGCGCATGGAGTTATTTTGTGGGATGAATTGATAATCGCTAAAAAAGGTGTTTGCTTATATACTGCTTGACATAATAATGAAATAGAGCTAGTGGTTTAATATCTGTAACATACATGCTGTTTATTGGAACCTTTCCATTGCGACATAGCTAACAATCAAGACTGTTCCGAATTGGCAACACCGTGGGCCAGTAGTCAGGGATAGATGAAGATCAGAAGCTTATAGGGTATGGAAAAGAACCAGTCAGGAAATCTTATAGAACTACTCCCCTTAATCGGAATCGGTGTCGCATCTGTTCTGTGTATCATAGTCAGTGTTCTTTCACTCAAATCCGGTTTCTTTATTGTCTTTCAGAATTTGTTTTACATCCCCATTATTATTTCCTGCTTTTATTATGGAAAGCGTGGATTTGTTTTCTCTGTCGTTTTGGCCTTCATGTATCTTATCCTTATCCTGATATTCACCAAAGAGCCATCCATAATCCTGCTGGCCACTGGAAGGGTGATAATATTCATATGTGTGGCGGGGGTCATTACCTACCTTTCACTCTTACGGAAACAAACGGAAGAATTGAGAGTTGTCAGTGCTTACACGAGGAATCTGGTTGAAGCCAGTCTCGATTCGCTGATGGTGATCGGCATGGATGGCAAGATTACGGATATGAACGCGACGATGCAAACCATGACGGGGTATACCCGTACGGAACTCATAGGTACGGATTTCAACAACTATTTTACCGATCCCGAGCAGGCTAAAGCCGGATATAGGGAAGCACTTCAAATAGGGTGCCTGCGCAACCTTTCATTAGAACTCCAACACCGTGACGGACATCCGATCCCGGTGCTGTATGATGCTTCCGTGTTCAGGAACGAGCAGGGAAAGGTGGCTGGTGTCTTTGCAGCCGTACGCGATATAACCGAGCGGAAAGAAGCGGAAGAGACGTTGCGACTGATCCATGCGGAGCTCGAAAAGAAGGTGGCGGAGCGAACAAGAGAGCTGTCGGAGGCCAATATCCGACTGCAGGAACTGGATCGATTAAAATCCATGTTCATCGCCTCTATGAGCCATGAATTGCGAACCCCTCTGAACTCCATTATTGGTTTTACGGGATTACTGCTAATGGGAATTTCAGGATCTCTTTCCGAAGAACAGCGGAAACAACTCACCATGGCGAAGAACAGCGCCCATCATCTCCTATCGCTTATTAATGATGTTATCGATGTTAGCAAAATTGAAGCGGATAAACTTGAACTATCCATAGAGAAGTTTAATCTGTCAGACCTTCTTTATGAGGTCAGAGATTCACTCAAGTTGAATGCTTCTCAAAAAGGTCTTAGTCTTTTTCTCGATATGCCGGAGCAAACGATATATATGGAAAATGACCGGAGGAGAATCCGGCAAATAATTGTTAATCTGGCGGGGAATGCTGTTAAATACACAGACACGGGCGAAATCAAGATTCATGCAGAACAAACCAATGGAAAAGTGGAAATTGCAGTATCTGATACGGGACCCGGGATCAGGGAGGAAGACATGAAGAAGCTCTTTGCCGCCTTCAGCAGAATTAACATCCCTGGTCATTCTATTGTGGAAGGTACGGGACTTGGACTCTACCTTTCTCAGAAAATTGCCGCTCTTCTTGATGGTGATATTCAGGCTAAGAGTGTCTTTGGGGAGGGGAGTGTTTTTATTCTTTCTTTGCCATTGAGGTATAAGGAGGCAGTATCATGAAGAAGATCCTTATCGTTGAAGATAATGAACAAAACATGTATCTCATTAATTATTTACTTACAAAAAAAGGGTATGCCACCCTGAAGGCAACGACCGGGATTGATGGCATAGCAGCGGCTATTCGCGAAAAACCGGACCTGATCCTCATGGATATTCAGCTTCCGGATATTGATGGTCTTGAAGCGACTAAACGCATAAGAGAATCCGGCGCTGATGGATCGATTCCGATTATTGCCGTGACATCCTATGCCATGGTAGGAGATCGTGAAAAGGCGATCGAGGCGGGCTGTACGGGGTATGTTGAAAAGCCGATCAATCCGGAGACGTTTATTCTAGAAATGGAAAGGTTTCTCTAACGTAAAGCAGCGGTGTATGAAGCAGTGCAAAGGCTATCCCTTTTTCTTTACCGGCCATAATATAACCACCATGATTATAAACTAAAAGCCCCCCGTGGGATATTACTTCCCTCGAGAGGCCGGCGAGAACCGCCTGTGCCGTTTGTCTCTACGCAGGAGTCGATTATACATGTTCTTGGTCTCAAAGGGGTGACGATCACCACAGAGACCCTGCGATTGGTTTTTTAATTACCTCCGGTAAGACGACTCATGACGGGCACGGCAGTATCTCGATTGTATCGTATTATCTCGTGATCTTTTCTGATCACCACCTTAAAGGTTGTAAGCAGATTCACGTAGCACCATCTTTATATTTAAAATAATCATGCTATTTGATATTGTCAAAAGTCTCTTCGCCACTTCAAAATTTTCTTTGCCTATTGCCCGGATATTGATTTTCCGGCGATTTCTATAACTGTTTGCTTGAGCAATGAAGAAGTATCATTATAAAACGACCAAAGGAATTCTGCCGGAAGAATTTGCCTTCGATACAGGTGATATTGACTATGTACCGTTATCATCAATTGACGGCCTTTGTGATATATGTTAAATTTCAATATCATGTAGCCCCATCAACCGTAGAGAATAATGACGCCCTAACTACTGCTATGGAACCAGATCCTTCTGGGGATGACAAAAAACCAAGATTAAATCGCTCAACAAGACATAGCATTCCGGAAATGCATATCGAACCCTCAGTGGCGATACCTGTTATCATCATGCAACCTGACGGCAGTAAGGAGCATCCTTATGAATGGCACATCCTTTGTCGGACTTGTTCAAAATGCGGCTTTGTTGCTGGCGGTGACCTTTATCTTCAATACGGTCGCAACAAAGGTGTGGATGAAGCGTGTATCGTTCGTACAAGTGCTCTTCGGACTTGTTCTCGGTACGATCGGTATCATTGTCATGCTGACCCCCTGGACATTCAGGCAGGGCATTATATTTGATACCCGTTCAGTATTGCTTGGCATTGCAGGACTCTTTTTCGGGTCTGTTCCCACCTTCATTGCGATGGCGATGACCGCTGCGTTGCGCTTCTATCAGGGAGGAGCGGGTGTACTGCCTGGTATTATTGTGATTTTCACTTCGGGGACAATAGGAATCACCTGGCGGCACCTTCGCCGTCACCCCATAGCGCAAATTTCCTGGCGCGAACTCTACCTGTTCGGCATCGTGATTCATGTGACCATGCTGGCCGCGATGCTTACCCTTCCCTGGGAGACGGCCCTGCGAGTGCTTACAAACATTGCACTGCCGATTATACTGATATATCCGGCAGGAACCGCCTTGCTGGGATTAATCATAACTATCCAGTTGCGGCGCGAACTCGTAGCTGAAGCCTTGACCAGAAGCGAGGAAAAATTCCGCAAGACATTTTATACCAGTCCTGATTCCATTAACATCAACCGTCTCGAAGACGGCAGGTATGTCTCCATAAATCCGGGATTTACCAGGATTATGGGATATAAGGAACAGCACATCATCGGCAAGACCTCAATAGAATTAAATATCTGGGACAATATTAAAGACAGGCAGAAACTGGTAGCCGGATTAAGAAGAGACGGTCAGGTCATCAACCTTGAAGCTGCTTTTCGAACAAAGAGCGGTGATATCCGATATGGATTGATGTCTGCAACCCTGATCGATCTTGATGGTGTACCCCATGTTCTCAGTATTACCCGTGACATTACGGACCGCAAAGAGGCAGAAGATGCCTTACAGAAGAGCGAGAAACAGTACAGGGAACTGATTGACGGGATGACCGAAACGGTGTGGATCATCGATTTCGACGGGAATCTCATTGATGTAAACAAATCCGCCCTTGAGATTTTGGGTTATCCCAAAAAAGAGTTATTGAACATCGGACTCTACGGTATCGATTCCTCTCTTAAGAAAGAAGATATTAAAGCACTTGCCAGAGCGATGCCGTCGGATAAAGTACAGATGTTTGAGACATTACATAGAACCAAAGACGGTAAGGTATTTCCCGTAGAGGTGTCTTCCAGCGTTGTGACGTATCAAGGGAAACAAGCAATTATGAGTATTGCCAGAGATATTTCTGAGCGCAAGGAGGCGGAAAAAGCACTCTTTAAGAGCGAAGAAAAATTCAGGACTATCTTTGATAAGGCCGGTGACGGAATCCTGATCGCAGATGCTGAGGAGAAAAAAATCCTTCAGGGGAATGCTGCCATCTGTTCCATGCTGGGATATTCGGAAAACGAGATCACAAGCCTTACCATCTTTGATATACATCCGCCGAAGGCTATGCCCCGTATCCTTGATGAGTTCGAGGAACAGGTACGGGGAAAAGACGCTCTTGCCGAAGGAATGCCGGTAATGAGAAAAGACGGGTCTATCTTCTATGCGGACATAGCCGCTGCTCCTACTGTCATTGGAGGAACAGATTGTCTCTTGGGTATCTTTCGTGACATCACCGAACGCAAACTTGTGGAGGAGACCGTTGCAAAGGCGGCGAGAGAATGGCAAAGCACGTTCGATGCCGCAAACGATGCCATCTGGATTCTGGATAGCGAACATCGAGTGCTACAGTCCAACAAAACCGCAGAGCGGCTATTTCAGATCCCTCATAACGAGATTATTGGTAAACTCTGCTGGGAGATCGTACACGATACAACACAGCCGATTCCCGAATGTCCCATTATACGGGCGCAGCAGAGCCTGAGCCGAGAAACGATGGAATTGCGTATCGATAATCGTTGGTTTGAGGTTACGGCAGACCCCATTCTGGACGAGGCCGGTCGATTTTCCGGCGCCGTTCATGTCATAAGTGATATTACTGAACGCAAACAGGCGGAGGAGGCTTTAAAAGAAAGCGAAAAACAGTATCGCCTGCTGGCCGATAATGCCAGTGATGTCATATTTGTTCTGGATATGAACCTGGACTACATCTATGTCAGTCCTTCCGTGAAAATCCTGAGGGGATACGAACCGGAAGAGGTGTTTAAGGAACCGGCTTCTCAGACAGTGACTCCTTCGTCGTGGGATCTGGCCATGCGGACCCTCTCCGAAGTCTTGGAGCTTGAAAAGACCGAACAGAAAGAGCTTGTCGTGTCCCGGACACTTGAACTGGAAATGGTCAGAAAAGACGGAACGACCGTCTGGACGGAGGTGCAGTTTACCCTGCTCAGAGATGAAAATCAGTTGCCGTCGGGTATTCTGGGGGTTACCCGTGACATAGATGACCGTAAACGAGGGGAGGAAGAACTGCAGCGGTCCGAAGCTTTTCTTAACAGAATTATTGAAGAAAGCCCCAGCCCTATGTGGATTTCTGACAAGGATGGTTTACTGGTCAGGATTAATCCTGCATGTTGCAACTTACTCAACATCACACCCGAGGAGGTTATCGGGAAATATAATATACTCAGAGATAATATTGTTGAAGAACAGGGATTTCTCCCCTTAGTCAAATCGGTGTTCGAAGAGGGAAAAACCGTCCGGTTCGATCTGGAATATCAAACTTCACGGTTGAATCAACTGACCCTTCAGGAAGAGAAATCTCTTATTCTGGATATTACCGTGTTTCCCATACGCGGATCGAATGGAAATGTCGTGAATGCAGTCATTCAGCATATTGATATCACCGACCGCAAACGGGCCGAAGGACGCTTGAAGGAAACCCTTGATCGTCTCAGGAAGACAGTGGAAACGAACATCCAGGTCATGGTCTCGGCTGTGGAGGCAAAAGATCCTTATACCGCCGGCCATCAGATCCAGGTTGCAAATCTTGCCCGCGCTATTGCCGAAGAGATGAAACTGCCTCAAGAGGCAATAGACGGTATCGGAATGGCGGGTTCTATCCATGACATAGGAAAGCTATCAGTACCCTCTGAGATATTGTCTAAGCCCACACGGTTGTTGGATATTGAGTATTCTCTGATTAAAGAGCATTCCCTGAAGGGGTATGAGATTCTCAAGGATGTGGAGACCGACTGGCCTCTGGCTGAAATCGTCTATCAGCACCATGAACGGATGGACGGATCCGGTTATCCGAGGGGACTGCGAGGGAAAGAGATTCTCATGGAGGCCCGTATCCTTGCCGTAGCCGATGTCGTTGAATCCATGGCTTCCCATCGACCCTATCGGCCTTCATTGGGCATCGAGGTGGCTCTGGAGGAGATTTCTAAGAACAGGGGAATCCTCTATGACCCGGAGGTGACCGATGCTTGTTTGAGCCTCTTTCAGGATAAGGGTTACAGTTTTAAATAAACGGAAATATCTCTCCGAGGGTACTGTAGCAATATCAGGATCGGCTTGTACTGTTTAGACAAGGGTGAAATTTTCTGTAATGGATTTTTCTCTTGATTCCGTGCGGGTAAGTCTGAATATCTTTTCTGACAATTCAATGTGTTTTTTCTTGCAATATACGGATCACTACTGGTAAGAGTGGCAAAATTGTTGCTGGTTCTTTATGGCATCCAAGATTATTACGTAACAGCATATCGATTTGTTCTTACTGTATTGATATGGGAGTAGCCATGATCTCTACGCGACTGACGAAACTGCTCGGTATTCGGTATCCTATTCTCATGGGCGCCATGCACTGGGTGTCAAATGCCACAATGGTAGCCGCCATTGCCGAGGCAGGCGGAATCGGTTTTCTTCCCACGGCAGCATTCAAAGACTCAAAGGACCTCAGGGCCGAGATCGGAATAATCAAAGGTCTCACCGATGGTCCTATCGGCCTCAACATCTCAATGCTCCAGACAATCAACCCGGGGGATCGGATCTTTGACTTTCTGGAAGTCGGGATAGATGAAAAGGTCGCGGCCTTTGAGACGGCGGGTCGTGCCCCGGTAGAACTCATCCCGAGAATAAAGGAAGCGGGTATCCCGCTTATCCATAAGGTTCCCCAGGTCAAATTCGCCAAAAAAGCCCAGGATATCGGTGTAGATGCCGTCACCGTCGTGGGGTATGAATGCGGCGGATTTACGGGCATGGCCGAGATCACCTCTCTGGTACTCATCAACAAGGCGGCGCGGACGCTCGACATCCCCGTCATTGCCGGTGGAGGTATCGTTGACGGCCGGGGGCTGGTGGCGGCACTGGCGCTTGGAGCCGAAGGGGTCCTCATGGGGACCCGGTTTATGGCCTCCGAAGAAGCACCCATCCACCCCAAATGGAAAGAGCGGTTGGTGGATATCTCAGAGGGCGACACCACCATAGTTATGCGGTCCGTCGGCAATGCGGCCCGGGTAATCAGGAATGCCGTTACGGAACGGGTACATGAAATAGAGATGCGGGGCGGAACGCTCGAAGAATTGATGGAAAGCGCGAAAGGCTGCTTTGGACAACATATCTATGAGACGGATGATGTGGACAGGGGAATCGTATCTGCAGGGGAGGGCGTGGGCCTGATAAACGGTATAAAGAGTATCCAAGCCATTGTCGATGATATTGTCACAGAGGCCGAAGCCGTTCTTTCCAAGATACATGGAATCATTACACCGGCATGAAGCTCCATTCGAACAGATGCCACATGATTACGAAAGGATAAACCAAACAGTTTTGTGATCGTCGGGGGGCGAAGGTTTATCCTTACAATAAAGGAGGGGAACAATGCTGATCGGTGAACTACTGACCAGAGCGGCCAAATGGTATCCTGACAAGACAGCGGCCGTTTTCGAGGAAAAACGATTTACCTACCGTGAATTTAACGATAGGGCCAACTCCCTTGCAAACGCACTTCTCGATTTGGGTGTACGGAAGGATGAGCGGGTAGCCCTTATCTGCCATAATTCACACTACTATGCAGAGTCGGTCTTCGCCATAGCGAAGATCGGCGCCGTTTCAACCAACCTCAACTGGCGTCTTTCCGGCAGAGAACTGGCATCCCTGATCGAGGATTCAGGCGCCGCCATCGTCCTTTTTTCAAAACGGTTCGAGCATCTCTTCGCCTCCATGAGGGAACAGGCGCCCTCAACCGTCAGGTATATTGCCATCGAAGGGAAGATCGATGACGACATGATCGATTATGAAGATCTTGTCATGCAGTATCCGTCGATCGAACCGCACATCGAAATCGACGAAAACGATACGGTGCTGCAGCTTTACACGAGCGGGACCACGGGTCGCCCCAAGGGAGTCATGCTCACCCACAGGAACATGCTCTCCAATGCGGTCAATACCATAATCGAGATGCAGATCACCCGGGAGATGAATATACTCGGATTCCTGCCCATATTTCACATTGCCATCTTCATGCTCATCAATGTGGTGTACGTAGGTGCCACGGCGACCTTCGTCCATGGGTTTGATGTGGATCTGGTTCTCTCCGTGATGGAGCGGGAGAAACTGAACACCGTCGCTTTTACCCCGATCATCTTCAAGTTCCTCCTGGAGCATCCGACCCTGGACAAGTATGATCTCAGCCCTCTCAAGACGATCATATACACAACCGCACCGATGCCCGTGGATCTGCTGAAGCGTTCCATGGCAAAATTCAAGTGCGATTACCTCCAGCTCTTCGGCATGACGGAAACCAGTCCCGTGCTGGGCCTTCTTATTCCCGAGGATCACGTCCTGGAAGGCCCGGAATATAAAGTGAGGCGGCTCGCTTCCTGCGGCAGGCCGATAGCCAATGTCGATGTAAAGATAGTTGACTCAGCGGGAAAGGAATGTCCTCCCGAGGTGGTGGGAGAGATCATCGGGAGAGGTGACAATGTCATGAAGGGATACCACAAACTGCCCGATGCCACCGCCAAAGCGATTCGCGACGGGTGGTACTATACGGGTGATATGGGATACATGGATGAGTACGGCTATCTCTATATCGCCGATCGTAAAACGGACATGATTATATCGGGCGGAGAGAACATCTATCCCCTCGAGGTCGAGGGTGCCATCAATATGATGCCGGGTGTGGCCGATGTAGCCGTCATCGGTGTTCCCGATGACGCCTGGGGAGAATCGGTCAAGGCGGTGGTCGTTTCCATGCCGGGTTCTGAATTGACCGAGGAGATGGTTGTCGAACACTGCAAGAAGACGATTGCCAGTTACAAGAAACCGAAGAGTGTGGATTTTGTCGATATGCTTCCGAGAAACGCCTTGGGAAAAATACAGAAAGCGGAACTGAGGGCAAAATACTGGGAGGGAAGGGAGAGAAAAGTGTAATGCACCTACCTCTGTGCCGATACCCGCAGTTGACACCTGCATACTATTACGTGAATGGAGAGACGAATGAAGACACTATTATTCACCGAGGAACACAACCAGTTCAGGGAACAGATCAGGAGATTTTTTGCCAAGCGTGTGACTCCCTATGCGGAACAATGGGATGAGAAACGGGAAATTCCCCGTTCGATCTGGAAAGAAATGGGGGAATTGGGATTTCTCGGTTTTTGCTATGATCCCAAATACGGCGGTGCCGGTGCCGATGAGATCTTTCGCGTCGTCATGGGCGAGGAGTTGGCATGTGCGGGCTCGAGCGGGCTTACCATTGCCGTGGCGGGCCATAACGATATGGCGACAAAATACATCGACCTGATGGGAAATGACGAGCAGAAACACCGATGGCTTACCCCCTGTATCACAGGCGATGCCGTATGCGCCATCGCCATTACCGAACCGGGTGCCGGCTCCGACGTTGCCTCCCTCACCACGAGGGCCGAAAAGAAAGGCGATTCATACATCATAAACGGCCAGAAAACGTTCATTACCAACGGCTACTATGGCGATATTCTGGTGACAGCAGCAAAAACGGACACCAACGCCGATCCGGCCTATCAGGGAGTCTCTCTCTTTGTAATCGAGAAGGGGATGCCCGGTGTCAGCGCGAACAAACTCGAGAAGGTCGGGTGCCATGCCTCGGACACGGCTGAGATATTCTTCGAGGATGTGGAGGTCCCCGCGGAAAATCTTCTCGGTGGGGAGGGCGAGGGTTTCGTCGCCATCATGAAAAACTTTCAGCTCGAACGGTTGTCCGTCGGTGTGCTCTCGGTAGCCATTGCCCAGCATATCCTCGACAAAACGCTTGAATACGCGAGAGAGCGGATTGTCTTCAAAAAACCCATCTCGAAATTTCAGGTGATCAAACATCAGCTCGTCGATATGGCACTGGAGATCGAGATGAACCGTGCCTTCGTCTATCAGTGCGCCTATCATTACGCCAGGGGGGAGGACGTGACGAAGGAGATCTCGATGCTGAAGATCAGTGCCGCCGAGATGGTGAATCGCATCGCCTACAGGGCCACGCAAATCTATGGCGGGTACGGATTCATGGCCGAATACGAGGTGGCACGCCTCTACGCGGATCTTCGTCCCGTCACGATCGCGGGTGGAACGACGGAGATTATGAAGGAACTGGTTTCCCGATATCTGGGAATATGAGAACCCGGTTTTGGGTATCAGGGATGTCGGTCATCCTCAACTGTCGAGATGTCTGATTTCCAGAGGCATCAATATGTCATGCCTGTTACCCAATTCCCGAACGAGTCCGATAAAGTTTGAAGGCATGGGGATTTCCCTCGGCACGAGGAGAATCTTTAGCTTATTTGCGTGGGTGAGAATTGAAAAACTGTCGATACCCTCCTGATGATCACAGAGGACCTGAACTCTGAGCGCATCGGTAATGGGCACCATCATATCGATCAGTTTCAGTGGGATTGCCTGCAAGGTTTTTTCTATCATCGTCTTGTTTTCCCGTGTAAAAACAAGGAAGGGCTTCTCTTCGTTCGGTGTTCCGAAGATGTCATTGACGGCGGCTCCGGTGAGCATGGTGATAAACGATGCTTTTTGATTAGGGTACGTTTCGCTCAGGTACTCCTTGAGCCTTTTGAACAGTACAATCTGAACGACGGCAACACCTTGTCGCAAGATAGGTACTAATCTGCTTTCGAACTCTTCCACTGTGTCTTCCTTTACAATTGAGTTGTTTCTCTTTCACCCATTACCGACCCTTTGTCAAGATCAAAACAATAGCCGGGGAGTACCTGTACAAAAGATCGGTATTCGTATGCTTGAGATGGTAGTTTCTTGAATGTTAGCCTTCTTTCCATTCTTGCTGCTGCCGATAAAATGCTTTATAAAGAAACAAAAGTGGCTGAAATCGGGCCGGATGCCGATATGTGGCGGATATCAACAACGTTTCGGTCAAAATAGGTGCGATATGAGAAGGATAATAACGAAAAGCGCTGTTTTTCTGCTGACATGCCTTGCTGTATATACCCTGTTAGGCGTTCTGATTGCTCCCCTTGTGCTCGAGTCGATTCTTCCCGGTAAACTCTCACAGATCATTCATCAGGCAGTCTCTATTGAAAAGATCAGGATAAATCCATATGCCCTCTCTTTCTCAATAGAAAATCTGGCGATACAAGCAAAAGAGGGAGAGGAGCCCTTCCTGTCGTTAGGTACATTCCATATAAATTTTCAGGTCAAGTCCCTGCTTCAAAGGGCGGTTATATGCAAGGAACTGCTTGTTGAAGAGCCTTTTATACATATAAAGAAAGACCAACAAGGAGATATAAATATACGGTCTCTCATTGCAGCCCTGGGAAAGGACGGGAATGCCGAAAGCGCCAACCAGTCGAAGGCAAAAAAGGAGACGGCCATACCGGTTGTACGACTCGACAGCATCACTGTCTCGGCGGGGAAAATAATCTTTTCCGATGACTCATTGCGTTCCGTGAGAGATCCGGTCACCATGGGGATTCAAAACCTGAAAGTAACGGGCAAGAACATCTCGACGGATCCCGACAGTCACGGCGATCTTGTCCTGACCTTTGAGGATGAACTGGGAGGAACTGTTTCAGTGAACGGACCGGTTGGATTCCTTCCCCTTTCCGCAGACCTGCAATTCACCGTCGACGGCTATCATATAATTCCCTTCAGGGATCATATCGTGGAGTACGTAAGGATGATCATTGAAGATGGCACCATTGCAACAAGGGGGACCATTACAATCAATGAGTCGCCGGAAGGTCAAGTAATGGCGGCATACAAAGGAACAGCCACGGTATCGGATTTTTCATCCGTTGACCAGGCGACAAAAGATCGATTCATCGAGTTCACAACACTGTGTTTCCGAAATATTGATGCAGGGTATAACCCCGGCTTCCTGAAGATCGACAAGATCGATCTCTTCGGTTTCTACGCGGGACTGATCATGAACCCTGATAAAACAGTGAATGCTCTCAGTATGTTGAAAAAAACAGAAACACAGGCCGATACAACAGAAGAGAAATCACGGAAATTGTTCGATCCCATGATTATCAGGGAAATAAGTCTTGAAAACGGCCATGTCAGTTTCTCTGATAGAAGTATTACACCAGTGTATTCTACCGATCTTATCAGTATCGAAGGAACGATATCGGGACTTTCTTCCGCGGAAGCTCGTCGCACGACCCTTGCATTCAGAGGGAAACTCGATAAGACCGTCCCCGTTGAAATATCGGGAGAGATGGATCCGTTTTCCGAAGATCTATCCGCGGATGTACGGATTACGCTGGATAATAAAGACTTAAGTCCCTTGACACCATACTCAGGAAAATATCTGGGGCGCGTCATCGACAAGGGAAAGATAACTCTGAATCTGAAATATCAGATCGATGGTAAGAAACTGGTATCACGGAATAAGATATTTATTGATCAGCTCACCCTTGGGAAGAAAGTGGACAGCCCCGATGCCGTTACATTGCCCGTAGAACTGGGTATCGCACTCCTCAAGAACAGAAAAGGGGAAATCGATCTCGATGTACCGGTAACCGGCAAGATCGATGATCCCGAATTCAGTGTGGGATATTTTATCCTTAAGATACTGGGGAATATTATTGAAAAGGCGGTAACCGCTCCCTTTGCCCTTATCGGTTCAGTATTTGGTGGTGGTGAGGAGCTTGGGTATGTGGAGTTCGATTTCGGAAGTTCGATCATAACAGAGAAAAACGCAAAAAAGATCGATGTACTGGTTGCAGCGCTCTACGACAGACCTTTATTAAAGCTTGACATAGAAGGGCATGTCGATGTCAGTAACGATATGGAAAGCCTCAGGAGGGCCGTATTAGAAAAGAAAGTACAATCAGCAAGGTATGATGATTATATCGCAAAGGGATTGCCGTCTCCGTCCGCGGAGAAGATCGAACTACAACCTGAAGAATATCGGAGATATCTCATAATGACATATATGACGGAGGAAGCGGTCAGGCAGGTCAAGGTAACAGCGGGAGAGATAGAAAAGCGAAACACCGAGGAGATCGAACAACTGGTGTTAAACAGTATTGTAGTCACTGAAGGCGATTTGAGACGCCTCGCCTATGAGCGCGCTTCCCGAGTCAGAGAGTATATCCTGCAATCCGGTAAGGTCGAAGCGGAACGGATTTTTCTTGTAGAGCCCCACTCTCTCCAAATTGAGGCGACGGAGAATATCAAAAGCAGCGAAGTACGATTCTACTTGAAATGATTGTTCATTTTGACAATAATGGTACAAAACCTTACACTATGAAGGAAAGTGATGAGACACTGTAAAACGTAATCGACAGCAATCTGGTTACTTACTATGCATGAAAGGAATGATTGTTATTCCGTTTCCATGATACAATGTTCGTATTGTTGGGCAATCGAAAGCCGGATTGCAGGGGGTATATCGAAGATGAAACTACAGTCAAAATTGCTGATTCTTTACATCCTCAGTGCGATCTTCATCATGATTGCCTTGGGAGGCGTTCTCTATTGGAATCTGTGGAATCGAAGCATACGGTCAATCCAGGCAGACATATCGAACGAACTACAGCATATCGACTTTGCCCTGATCACCTTTTTTAATCAAATGGAAACCGGCATCAATGTCTTGGCGACAAATAACACCGTACGTGTCAAGGATGACAGACAGTTTACAAATTTTCTCGATGCCGACGAAAAAACATTTACGTACCACATCGGTTCGTTAGAACAGAGAATTATCGATATCTTCCACAACTACCTCCTGACACACCCCTATGTCAATTCGGTTTACATGGGGAGGGAAAACGGCAGTTTCGTACGATCCCACAAACGTGAACAGCCTACCCGTTATGATCCTCGCGAACGACCCTGGTATAGACTCGCCAAAGAGAACCCGTGGAGAGTAATGAAGACAGAGGCGTATCAGTCGGTAACGACTTCGGATGTCAATATCGGTATTGTCAGAGCCCTGAACGATGAGAGGGGCGTCTTTTACGGGGTTGTTGGTGTTGACATCACCCTGGCCACGTTAACAAACTACATTGTGAGATTTAACACCACGTCCTTTGGTAAGATCTTGCTGGTAGACAAAAACGGTGTGATTCTGGCGGGATTCAAGAAAGACATGCTTTTTCAGAATCTTCACTCGTACTCGCCCGCTCTTATGAAGGTATTGACGGAATCGGCCCAGGGATTTCCCTTTGTCACAATAGAAGGCACACAATACGGAGTCTGTTATATCGATGCCACCGAACAAGACTGGAAGATTGCCACTCTCATTCCGGCAGGCCATATAAAAAGACAGGTCCTGGGACATATCGTGATGACAGAGGTATGGCTGTTGGCCGGTCTCGCTTTGTTGAGTATTCTTACTCTGATAGGACTCAGGATGTATGTGGTTCAACCGCTCAAACGATTCACCGATGAGACGAGGTATATTACTCAAACGTCACATCTCGACCATCACATCGAAATCAACTCTCGCGATGAAATCGGTTTGTTGGCACAATCGTATAACGAAATGATGAATGCCCTCAGAATAACGTACCAATCATTGATGGATACGCAGGCAGATCTCATCGCACACAGGGAGCACCTCGAGGAGTTAGTCACGGATCGGACGGCGGAGCTAGAGGTAGCGAAGGAGAACGCCGAAGCGGCGGACCGGTTGAAGTCGGCGTTTTTGGCGACCATGTCCCACGAGCTGCGAACCCCCCTGAACTCGATCATCGGTTTCACAGGGATCATCTTGCAGGAGATGGTCGGTCCCCTGAACGAAGAGCAGAAGAAACAGCTGGGCATGGTTCGCGGCAGTGCGCGGCACCTCCTTTCGCTGATCAACGACGTCCTCGACATATCGAAGATCGAAGCGGGCCAGTTGCAGATCGTATCGGAACCCTTCGATCTGAGCGAG
>Ga0116164_10000423_pt1 | contig 37498 bp, 29 predicted proteins | sample AD_UKC109_MetaG_FD_89888 | JGI IMG/M metagenome (GOLD analysis project Ga0116164, IMG submission 89888) | Active sludge microbial communities of municipal wastewater-treating anaerobic digesters from Hong Kong - AD_UKC109_MetaG | ecosystem: Engineered > Bioreactor > Anaerobic > Digestate... | reverse complement strand
CCGTCTGGAGAATATCTCCCGTGCGGCAATCAAGAGCGAACTTAACCTGCATGCCCTCGCCAGGGTTCAGGGCGACATTGATGCTATTGCATCATTTCTGGGCATAACAACTGCTCAGACAATCCTCTTTGCTGTGATATCGGACCTGAGCCTTCAGCGGACAGTAACCCTCGAAGGGCTTGCCAAGCATTTCGACTGCAGCGTACTCAGGCTGGTGACATACATGAAGGAAACTGAATACCTCGAAAAAAAGGGATTCGTAAAGCGCCTGATACGAAGGAAGGGACGGCGCCCTTCATACAACGACATTGGCTTTACCGTTCCGGCATTTGTCATTGACGCCCTCCTCCAGGGAGACCCGGCTAAGCTCGAGGCTGCAACAAGATTTGACCTGCCTGCATTCCTGAAGCAGGTCACTGACCTTATCGACGAAAGGGAAGAAAACACCATAAGCACGACTCAGGTTCTTGAGGAGGCTGGCTTCCTCATCGCTGCCAACAAACAACTTCCTTTTGTCAGTTATGTAGACAGCGGTCTGAAATCAATACTCAGCAAGTGTGCCGTCTTCGCCTTCAGCTTTGTGAGGCTCAAGGGACAGGCAAGTGTCGATTTCGAAAGCTTTGCCAACTCCCTTTTTGATGACCTGAGCCAGCAGCTAGAATTCTGCCAGGAGCTGGCATCGGGCAGACACGAACTGGTTACGACCGGTTATATAAAGCTTATAGCCTCGGAGTTTGACGGCGAAAAGAGCGCCTCGCTCTCCCTGAGGACAGCCAGGGAACTGTATCACTCCTACCCCAACCTCCTTAAACCCGAGAATGACAGATCCGGACTGATTGATTACAAGTCTCTTAAAAACAAGAACCTGCTCTTCTGTCCTGAATTGAAGGAGCAGCTTGATCTTCTTGAGGATATCATGAAACCTGCGAAGTTCAGGTCATATTGCAGGCAGCTGAAGCGCAACGGGCTTAGCAGCGGTATAACAGCGGTCTTCTCCGGTGAACCGGGAACAGGGAAGACCGAGGAGGTCTATCAGCTGGCACGAAGGACGAAGCGCTGCATAATGATGGTTGATCTCTCACAGATGCGAAACAAATGGTTTGGCGAGAGCGAAAAGAGGGTCAAGCAGGTTTTCGATGATTATGAGGCTATCAGGAAGACCAGTCTTGTGGAGCCCATTCTTTTCATCAATGAAGCCGACGGACTGCTTACAAAACGTATCGACCTTAGTGCCAGCAATGAGGCATCTGACCGCGTAACAAACACCATGCAGAATGTTCTTCTGCAGGCCCTGGAGAACTTCGAGGGGATACTGATTGCCACGACGAATCTGACCGGCAATCTCGACAGGGCTTATGAGCGAAGGTTCAGTCTGCGTCTGAACTTCCCCAGGCCTGACAAGCACATCAGGGCATCCATCTGGAAAGAGAAGCTGCCTGCCCTGGCTAATGAGGAGGCTCGACTTTTGGGCGAGCGTTTCGAAATCTCAGGCGGCGAGATAGACAACCAGGTGAGACAGGTGCTTCTGAAAAAAGTGCTCAACAAAAACAATGACCTGTACTTAACGTTAGTACAGAGCTGTAGTGAATCACATAGTTTTACATCTAAAAAAAAGGTAGGATATGGCAATCAAACATTTAACTCCGCAAAGCAAGGATAAGATAATCAAAACATTGGAAGAACTCCAGCTAAACAGAGAGCTTCTTGACATTATCATAAAGGATGATGATGCCTATCAATTCGTCGCCTGGTTCATTAGCCAGGGAGAAAGCAGTATGTCAAACCGTATTACCCGACTAAACGGATTGGTTGGCATTGTAAAAGGCTTAAAAGGATAAATAGTATTTACAGTAACAATAAAACAATGCTCAATCTTTTTAGAATCTCCCCAAGTGTTTATCGTTACAGAAATCTGTTCTAAAGCGATAATTTTGTTTACAAATTGCTTAAACCATATTGGTTATGCATACAAAAACCTAGCTTTGGAGAAGAGAGGTTTTCCAGAGATAAGTGGCAATAACAATGTTCATTCTGAAGACTTATACCTAAGAATTTGAGCATTTTTAAATCTTTTCTGAAAACATACAGGTTATGAATGAACTGAATCACGAAGTATTTGACCAGATCAGGGAATGGGTCGAGACCGGAGAGTGGAAAAAGGGAGGCGGCGGTCATTATATTGAAAAACTGAAGGCACACAATGTCACATACACCGCTCCATGGTTCCTGGATCTGACCTGGGAAGAGCTCGATGCACTGGAGGAAGATGAGACCGACTACTTCAGCTTTCATCTCTCAGTCTATATCTTCGATGACGGCACATACAAGATCGAATTTGACCCCGGACTTTTTAACCTCATGTACAAGGGCTATGACACCAAAGAGGACAGAAAGGCATGGAGGGATTTTAAAAAGCTGGCAAAGGAAAAAGGTGTGCTGTATGAGCCTTAATCTACCTTCATGATACTTCTGCCCTGCTAATAACGTTTCCCTATTAAAGACGAAGGGTTGAACATCAAACCCCCGACAAATAATTCACTCCCTACATAGGAGGAGGAGCTATCCGCTTTTTTGCAGTAAACCACTGAAGAAAAGAGACGGAGATGAAAGAAAATGAACATAAGTATTTGGCGGGTCAGAAGATCCTGTTTGTGTGCAGCCACAACGAGATGCGCAGCAGCACGGCGGAAACCGTTTACCGGGATGAAGGGATGAATGTCCTGTCAGCAGGTACTGAGCGGAGTGCAAATGTGCGCATCAGTCTCGAACTGTTACAATGGGCCGACCTGATCCTCGTCATGGAAAATAAGCACCGGCTGGCCATCGAAACGCACTTCGGCGATGAGGTTCCGGACAAGAAGATAATCGTTCTTGATATTCCGGATAACTACTATTACATGGAACCGAAGCTTGTCGCACTGATCAGGGAACGGGCTGACCCCCACCTTAAATCCCGTTAAATTTAACTCAAGCCTCCCGGATTCAGACAAGATGACAACCGAAAAAATCTGTCACCATGCCAGTAAGCAAAAACCCCTACAAGAGATTCAGCCTGATAGACAACGCAATCCGAAGGCGCGACTACCCATCGCTTGAGAAGATACAAGACCTTCTCAGAGAGGAAGGATACCCGGTGTCAGTCTCCACCCTCGAGAAGGACCTCGAAACGATGCGGAGTAAATTCTCGATGCCAATAGTCTATGACCGATACCAGAGAGGGTATGCCTACAGCGACGAAAACGCCTATTTCGACATACCCGTGACCGGCGAGGATGTCGAAACAATCTGGATGGCCCTCGACAAGCTGAACATGTTCCGCAATGCCTCTGCCTTCAGAAATGTCCGAAGCTCGCTGGAGAGGATTATGTCGCGGCTCGAAATAGATCTTGACAGACGTAATGTCTTTACAGACAAGGTGATATTTTATGAGCCTCTCCCCGATTTCGCCGGCAGCGAATGGCTGGCATCAATTTACGACGCAATCTGCGGATGCCATTACATCTACTTTGATTTTCACGCTTACCAGTCCGTCACCAGCCATTGCCTGGAACCATACGTGCTCAAGGAATACTCAGGAAGATGGTATGTGATAGGAAGGGAAAACGGTTCGACAGTCCTTTACGGTCTTGACAGGATAAGAGACCTTAAGACAAGTAGTTCAATCTTTGCACGCGACAAGGATTTTTACGACCATTTGCGAAATCGCATCGAAATGTCACTGGGTATGTTCAACTTCAAGGGACGAAGGCATACTGTACATATCGGTTACGACAATTCTCTCGCGGAGGAGATCCGCAACTCCAAATTCACCGAAAACCAGGTTATCCTTTCGGAAGATGCACAGGAGATAGTCATTGCAATGGAAGTTGTCATGGATGAAGCATTCCTCAGTAAGGCCGTGCTTCCTTATGGAGACAAGGCCAGAATCTACGGGCCGTCTTTTGCCGTCAGCATGGTAAGGAGAATGCTGATCAGGACACTTAACAACTACGCTGAAGAGTAATTATCAGCATCAGGATAAAAAGAACCAACCAGGTGTAATTGTTCAGGTTCTGTATCCTTTTCCGCCTGCCATTTCAGAGGCGTCAGCAGGCACACCCTTATGAGAACAGATGAACAGATACCTTCACTGAACACCATATCAGAACTCCCATACACATTCGCCCGGATAAGAATGTTCCGGTTTTGCAGGAATAAAACCTGGCTCAATGGCAAGCCTGTGCATGTCTTGCACATATTGCCTGAGATCATCAGGCTCAATACGGATTATGCTGTCAGGCAGGCCCAGGAGAAACCTTCCTATCTCCGCGTAATTGCATACCTCGGTCTCAAGGATGTAGGATCCGTCACGGCCATCGGCGGAAATGTATTGCCTGGTGAGAGGGAACTCATCAATCATCAGTCCGTAAGCCCTCGTATTCATCACTATCCTTACCTTCCGCGTTTCAAAGCCGTACCCCCTGAACGGATCAGTCAATCCCTTCTGATGTCTCTCCTCGTGCCGGAAAGGGTTATCCGTAGCCTTGATCCCTGCAATGCCCGAGAGGCGCATCACCATATTCCTTTTATAGTAATGGACATAGACCCATACCCTGGTATAGCTGAAAGCAAACCCGAGCGGTTCAACCAGTATCTCCCTGAGACCCCTGTTTGCAGTAGAATGAGTGTACTCTGTTATCTTCACCTGCCGCTTGTTCCTGATGGCATCAATGATTAGCCTGGCCGGACCAGCCTCCTCACCCCGCGTGGCCTTCCAGATTATACGCTCATCATCATAGAAGGCGTAAAGCCGCCTGATCAGATTTTCCCTGACATCCGTGGAGGCTTCTATGCTGCTTATCGCTGCATTGAGTATCTCTGCCTCCTCCCTGGTGAAGAAGAGCAGCTCGCCGGGATCGAGACCCAGCTTCTGCCGGGTTCTGTCCCTGTCAATATGGTAAAGCCCGTTCCTGTTGCCCAGAACGTAGCCGGCTTCCCTGAAGGTCCTGAGGTACCTGCGTACAGTTCGCCCGGTGCATTCATTCTTTTCAGCGAGTTCTCTGACACTGTATCCGTAATGGTGGCTTAGCAGAACCAGCATGCTCAGAGCCTTTACAAGAGTTGTCTGTTCGTTCATTACCAGATATTTAAGATAAACCGACTATGAAAATCCCTTTAAAGCTAGGAATTATTTTCATACTATGACACTATCTGTCACACCTTGTTTCGTATAATGAGGAGTATGAGAAAGAAACCGATCAACTATGACAGCACAGGAAGGAGATAATCTGGTTTACGAAGGAACCGAATACACAATTGCTTCGGAACCGCCACTTAGTCTGAAGGAACCGGACAGGTATGAAATAAGATTTGTTTCCGGCCGTACATCATGCTGGCGCGGATATGTTGCGGAATGGGTCCTGGTAGAAAACAAACTGTATCTGACAGGTGTGGAAGGTTCAGCTTATATTACTGACCTCGTCAGTTACAGGGAAGAAAAACTGAGGCTTGGAGAGCTTCTGAAGCGAGGGGAGATTGACTCTGCCCAGAATGAAAAGTTGTTGAATGAAATCAAGGAAAGCCTTACCGTGGAAAAGGAAATTGACCTGGAGTTTCTGTTCAAAACGACGGAACCGGTTTTTGCAGACTGGGTCTCAGGCACCATACGTGTACCAATTGGTAAAATGATAAAATATATCCATATGGGCTATGAGTCTGTGTACCAAAAGGATATGTTCCTCACTCTCACAAACGGCATTCTGAAGGAAACCAAAATCGTTAAAAACAGGTGCAGGCGAAATAGAAATAATCATGAACTATGACCAAAAATCTGGTACCCAAATGTACTCCGTAAATAGTTTACGGAGCGCCAGTATATACTTGCAGCCGGAAAGTGTGAAATCAATAAAGTCAATTATATGAAGAAGGAGGACAAAAACCCAATGGGTAAAAAGAAAAGGAACACTCTTAACATCGAGCTAACTGAGCTCTTCATGGCAAAGAAGGGAAAGAACGGATGGGCTCACTGCTTTCACGGGACAATTCACCGCGAAAAGGATGAAAACGGAAAGGAAATTGCCGTGAACAGCAAGATATTCCTCAAGGGAGAAGGGTATATCTGGAGCAGGGATGTAAACCAGGATGAATGCGGAGAGAACCTCGACGACATGGTGGAGCTGCGCCTCGACCACAACATCCATGACAATCCCGGCGTAACGGTAACAATAGCCGAGAGGAGATTCTTTGTAAACTGACCTGGTACCGTATGAAAGTTGTGAAGAACAAATACAGCAGAAAAAGTGAGCACGACTCACGGGAACAGATGAGACTGGCTATAAAGGAGCTGGTCAGAGAAGCACAGGTCGACCGGAAGCAGGAGACTGACAACAGCTTTCCGGGCCGCTCTGCCCGCTTCATTGGTTCGGCGGCAGGCTGGATTCACAGAATACTCACCTCTGTGTGGGTTCTGATACCTCTGGCGATTGCACTCCTGTACCTCCTGATGAGGTGGACGGGATTATCCCTGGAAATCCACCGTGCGGGGGAACTCCTGTTCAGGATTGCATAGTTAAAGCTACAATGCACCGTCAATTAAATTAAAGAAGAGAATATGAAAGCACTGGAAGACTACATGAATTACTCTTTTGAGACCTACACCTCAGAAGGCAGGCTGTTGAACAGGATTGATGGTCCAGGTCATCTCGGCCACTGGCTGGAAGACCTCTTTGCTGCACCTGACCGGCTGGCTGTAATACCCGCTCCCTATGAGAAGGTGGCTGAGGCGGCAGGCAAAGAGCGCTGCTGGAGAACGGTCATGATTGCCCTCGATACCGATGGCGCGAAGATAAACGGGGAGACGATTGAAGCCACCATGGTTGCCCCGGAAAGCGAAGCGGAAGCAAGGGCCCTTGCACAAAAATTTGGCTGCGGGGTTTTCTACTACTCATACTGGGAAGAGACCAGGATGATTATCATCATCAACTCTGATAATGAGGAAGATTACCCTAAGAGCGATGACTGGTGGTATTATACCGTGATTGACTTCTGACTTAATGACCTGGACAGGATCCGTGTCGGAGATGACTCTCTGATCATTACATAGTCTTTGACAAGAGACATGAATTGACAGGAACGTTAAAATTGAAACAGCTGAACATAAATTCAAACTCACAGAATGGACGAAAAGGAAACAGACAGATTGCGCGAAGAATACCTCAGTAAGCATATCTTCTGCGGACTCACCGACCTGAACACCGGTTTTGATGTATCCACGATAAAGTACTTCAGCAAGGAGGAGTTCGAAACAGTGCTCGACAGGTGTGAAAGGGACGGGATAGGCATCTACGGCATCGAGCCCTGGCAGGACGGTGACTTTTATGACGTTTGGACCTGCGAGGATTTCAGCTGCGACCCGGCCGACCCGCGATGGTACCGGATGGCATTTGACGATTTCGCCACACGGGGCGTAAGTCTGCAGTACGCAGCATCATACTACGTACCTGCAAGGCTGTTGAAACTGTCTGAAGAATGATTGTGTAAATGAACTGACAAACAGATATGGAAAAAGAAAAAGTCTTTGTATTCACCCCGAAGTTCTGGCCCGACAGGGAGTACCGCCGGCAGCCCGACGACTCCTTCCTGCTGGAAGATGACCCTGCCATCACTGATATATTCAGGTACAGGCAGGAAATGAGGCTCTGGTACCGCAACTGGATACAGGTCTGGCGTACATACAGCTGGTTCAACATGCACACACCGTTACTAGCACCGGTAGTCGGACTCATATTTCATAGCTGGCTGGCTGCAGGGGTAGTCCTGGTATTCTATGTGATATTTGCCCGCATCATCGGAAAATACAAATACCGACTGTGGACTTTCAAGATGCTGGTTCCCGGATTCATGGACGAAAAGATATCCCAACAATTCGGGTCCCTCCTTCCGTATGATGACCCGTCGGAAGAGTCCGGATATTGATATGTCTGAAAATAAATGAGATAAAATCATACTGCCACAACACTAATATAAAAAGAAAACGAATGGAGATAAATCCCGGGATAAACTTCTTCAGGAACAAAGGCGAGCGTGAGCTGTGGATAAGGCTCAATGCCGAACGCATACAGTACAGCAAAAAGATGCTTAACAATGAAGAGCTTCCTTTGGGCAGCGTCAGTGAACCGCATTCATGCATGTGGATTTCGGGGAACCAGCTCGTCTATGATGAACACTGTCGTGAGACGCCCCGGTTCTCCTTTGAGGAGTTGCTTCTGACCCGCGAAGAGCTTCTCAGGCTGGAGATAAAGAGAGAGGAGGAGGAACAGAAAAAAATGAAAGAGCAAAGTTCGCCTGAAGAGGGTTTTGGCGGATGGAAGTGGAGGTAATCCTGGCAGATGTCAGAAAGCATTTCCTGAATCAATAAATTAAAAAACAGCCTAAACAGTAAACTATGACAGCAGAAAGAGACAGAATGTACAACCACGTGGAGTTTCTAACTAATCTCTATCCTCCCAGGAATCATGAAAACATTGAGTCACTTGAGGAAGCTGCTTCCTACATCGAGGGGGAATTCGGAAAGCTTGATTGTACGGTTGAAAGTCAGTATTTCACGGCAGAGGGACGTGAATACAGGAATGTCATAGCTTCTTTCAATCGCGGCATGAAGAAGAGGCTTATAGTCGGAGCGCATTATGATGTCTGCAACGACACTCCTGGTGCTGATGACAATGCCAGTGCAGTGGCAGGACTGCTCGAGTGCGCAAGGCTTCTCGACGAACAGAAACCTGCTTTGGACTACAGAATTGATTTCGTTTCCTTCTGCCTTGAGGAGCCGCCATACTTCAGGACACCGGATATGGGAAGCGTGGTGCATGCCAGGTCCCTCCTGCCGTATAGAAATGACATCATGGGCATGATCTGTCTTGATATGATAGGCTGCTTCTCTGACGAACCCGGTTCGCAGGACATACCGCTGAAGGATTTACGGAAGATTTTTCCTGACACCGGGAACTTCATCATAGTTGCAGGCCGCAGCCATCAGAAAAGGTTTGCTGAGACTGTCACCGATTTGATAAGAGAGAAATGCAGTGTGCCGGCCTTCACGGTGACCGACCCCAGACTGAACAGTGTTCTTGAGCTCTCGGACCATCTGAATTACTGGAACTACGGTTTCAACGCGGTGATGGTAAATGACACCGCCATGCTCCGCAACAAAAACTACCATAAAGAAGGCGATACTATCGAAAAACTCGACTTCGGCAAGATGGCTGAGGTGGTGAACGGGTGCTATCATGCAATAAAAAATATCGGAAACCATGCGGCACATTTGAAACAATGAAGCTCAGTCATTACTATATGAATCTCAGGGAAGAATTACCAATGGTCGTCATATGAAGAGACATGGCATTACGTTATGATAAGTGTGACAAATGAAACCGACTTTTCAAAGAGCGATGACCGGACACATTATACGATAATTGACAGTTAGGAGCAATAAGTTATTCTGTATGTTGATAAAACGGTAAACAATGGAAAGTGATTTGAGATAATTTTAGGAAATTCAAGCGTTATATAACAGAAGAAATAATGGATTTGGTGCCGGCATAGTTGTGCAGGTCATTATGACCAGGAAACCTGAAATCCGGATCTTGGAACACTAAACAACAGACGTCATGAAGAAAAAAGAATTAACTGCCGAAGAGCTTGCTGCGATTGAAGCCAGAAGCATGAAAGCCAGGTCAGAAATTGTGGCCAGACAGCAGAAGAACCAAGGGCCGATAACAAACCGTGATGTGGCCAGGATTTTAGGCATGGATGAAGAGATGATTGATGATCTCTTCGGAGAAGAGGGAAATGAATCCGATGACAGTATTACTGATGGTGATCCCAGAAATCTACCTGGCGAGGAGAGTGAGATTTAGGGATGGCGGTTTACTTCACCGCCACGGGTGGCAGGCATCAGGAAAAAGCAACCCCGAAGTTTTATACCTTATCAATACATGCTGATTATTTTGTAAACATACTAATAGATCCCTGATATGACAGAACAAGTTGACGTTCATAAGGTATTTGCTGAATATTTCACTGGCTGTGAAGCCTTGGCATATGCAATATCATCCAGACTGGGTGAAGGAAATATGTGTCTAGATATTGACAATTACCTCAGTATGTCAGATTTAACCTCGATAAATCCATTCTTCACAGTTGAAGCCAACTTCAGAAGTCAGATTGAGGAAGGAGTCTGGGTTACCCATGACACATCAGGACTGAAACCTTTTATAGTTCACAGTGGCAAAGCCTACCTTCACCGATATTTCAGATACGAAACGGATATCATTGAGAACATCAGGAGACTCGAAAACAATTTCCATATTGTGACCGGAGGACCCGGTACCGGAAAAACTTACAGTGTATCAGTTACCCTTGTAAGGCTGTTTGAAGGGAACCCTGCTCTGAAAGTTGCATTGGCGGCTCCGACAGGGAAAGCAGCAGTCAGAATGAACGAGTCCATTAAAAAATTTGCCAATGATCCCAAAAACAATGTAAAGGAGAATATTAAAGAAATACTGACCGGATTGAAGGCTCAGACATTACATCGGCTTCTGGGATCAAAACCCGACAGCGTATTCTTTAGGTATAACGAAGCTAACAGGCTGCCGTTTGATGTTGTCATTGTTGATGAATGTTCCATGGTTGACGGAGCCATGATGGCCAAGCTTCTGAATGCAGTTGATGAAAAGACAACGCTGTACCTCCTCGGAGACAAGGACCAGCTGGCATCTGTCGAGGCCGGATCAGTTTTCGGTGATATATGCCGTGCACGCGATTCAGCGCTGCTCAAAGGCAAGGTGGAACTGAAGACGATCAGCCACAGGTTCGATGCTGACAAAGGCATCGGCAAATTCAGTAAACAGATAATCGGGGGCACCTTTAGAGATATCGGGGCATATGACGGGGATGAACAGATCACGGTCGATACGCTATTTTCAGATGATTTGTTTGAAGAATACGCAATAAAGTACAAAGACTACATCCTCGAGGAAAGAATTGACGAGGCTCTTAGAAAGTTGAATATTGTCCGTTTTTTATGTGTCACCCGGGAGAATGATCACAGTGTATCCGAATACAACAAAAAAATTCAGAATTTTCTTGCAGGGAAGATAAAAGGATTCCACCCCAAGTCGGAAAGCTTTTATCAGAATCAGCCGGTAATAATTACCAGGAACGATTATAATCTTCAGGTCTTTAATGGTGATGTAGGGATAATACGTGAAAAAGAGACACGAGACGGTAAAGCGCTTTTTGCTCACTTCGAGACTACTGACGGAAAGATTAAGGTGATCCAGGCAGGGTATCTGAACCATTACGAAACCGTATTTGCCATGACAATACACAAGAGCCAGGGATCGGAATTTGAAAACGTAGTGGTACTACTGCCTGAGAAACAGGGTGAACAGCTCTTAACGCGGGAACTCCTCTACACGGGAGTTACCCGTGCCATAAATAGAGCGCTTATTCAAACAACAGAAGAAACGCTCTTAAAATGTTCGGGAAGAACAGTATCACGCGCATCGGGACTGGAAGACCGGCTTAATAATGAAAAATAACAAATGAAATGATCTACAGCTCCAACCATCTTGAGTTTCTCTGCAGCAAGCTGGCAGAGAACACCGGTCAGACCGGCGGAAATATCTTTGCGAGGGAGGTAATAGTCACCCAGTCGGCCGGCATGACCGCCTGGGTGAAAACAGAACTGGCAAAGACCAACGGCATAATTGCGAATACGGCTTTTATTAACCAGGATGCACTGCTGAGTGAACTGTACCATCTCCTTTCAGGTGATAAACTGAAGAATAACAGGGATATAATAAGATTCAAAGTATACAGGTTGCTGGGATCAAAGGAATTCATTGATGAATTCCCAGAGGTATCCGGATACTATCAAGGAAGCGATCTGAGAAGGATCCAGCTCTCCGGAAGGATAGCCGACCTGTTTGACCAGTACCAGCTTTACAGGTCCGAAATGGTTGAACTCTGGGAAACCGGACAGTTATCGTCTGAAGCCCCGGCAGCTGAAAGATGGCAACAATGGCTCTGGATAAACCTCGAAACTGAATCCAGAAAAAGAATACGGGATAAACTGATCGATCTGCTGAAAAAGAATAAAGAGCTCATCAGTAAAACCTACCCTCGCATTTCACTGTTTGGAATCACAATATTTACAAAATTCCATCTTGGCTTTTTCAGAGCCCTTGCACATTGTACGGCAGTTGATTTGTATCTGTGCCTGCCAACAGACCGGAAACCATTCGGGAACGAACTTCTTACAAGTTTTGGGGCCAAGGCAGAAGAACTGGAAAAACTTGTAAAAAATGAATTCGGGGAATTTGAGTATTCAGGACAGGAGAATGACGGAGACAGTTCTCTTGCCAGGATTCAGAATCAAATCGTGAATAATGAAAATGATCTGAAATTCACTGATGACGGATCGGTTCAGATCAATTCATGTTACACCCCTGTGAGAGAGGTGGAGTGCCTCTGTAATTATTTGATTGACCTCTTTGACAAGAACCGGAAATTAAAGCCTGGGGATGTTCTGGTAATGACGACTGACATAAATAAATATTCACCCTTCATAAAAGCCGTCTTCAGAAATGCCCCGGTAAAGATACCCTTTCAGGTATCAGGTGCGGCTAATAACAGTGAGGACTCGATGGTATCTGCAATTGAGCAGATAATGAGGTTTACTGAAGATGACCTGACCTCCGAAAAAGTTGTTAGCCTGCTTGAGCAGAAACGGATAAGGCAGCGCTTCATGGTAAACGATTGCGATTATATACGGTCTGTTGTAAGAATGGCCAATATCAGATTCGGACGTGAAAACAGGGTTGAGGACGATACGAGGTATGTAAGCTGGAAATACGGACTTGAAAAAATACTGCTCGGTTATGCCATTCATACCGACGAAGAATTTCCAACCAGTGACGGTCTCACGCTCTATCCATACAAAGACGCTGAGGCGTCGGTGAGCTATGATCTTTTTAGGCTGAAAGCCTTTGTAGGATTGCTTGAATATGTAATTGATGAAAAGGGCAAAACCCGGACCATGGCTGACTGGAAGAAGTTCCTCCTTGAAGAAGTTGTTAACAAGATGGTTTATCATGACGATTTTAGCAAGGATGACCGGGCTGAGTTCTCAGAAATCTGCAGGGCATTATCCTATATCGATGCCATTGATCATGATGAAGAGGTTTCCTTTCCAGTTTTTCTCGACGAGCTTAATTCAAAGCTCTTCTTGGAATCAGGCGAGATGAAACTCAATACCGGAAATGTTACGGTTACTTCCCCTGTACCGGTTAGAGGAATTCCATTCAAAGTGATCTGTTTCCTTGGCCTGGACAATGATGTATTCCCCAGGAAAGACAGGTTTATGGGCTTTGACCTCCTGGGGGAGGAATATCTGGAGGGAGACAGAAACAAAAAGGAGACAGACAAGTACCTTTTCCTTGACACAATTTTATCTGCACGTGAAAATCTTTACCTTAGCTATATCGGCCTGAATGTAAAGGATAACACGGAGATCCCGCCGTCAATTGCAGTTGATGAACTTCTCGAATGCCTGGGTTCCGAAACAATCCTTCGAAAGCATCCTTTGCACGGCTTCAGTTCACGGTACAATAATAAGGAAGACGGGAGATTATTTACCTTTCTTTACGGAGGGAAACCCGCCGTATTCAATCCTAAAGATACTGATCCTAAGGCCTTTGATGAGATACCTGTATATTCTTTCGTAAAGTTTTTTGAACACCCCGCAGAATGGTATTTCAACAACGTGCTTGGGATAGACCATAACGAGGACGACCAGACACTTCCGGAAACTGAATTATTTGAACTTGGACATCTCGGAAAATGGCAGATTAAGACAGATCTTCTTCATACGGAGGATGATGATCTTGAGGCCTATTTTGCAAAATGCGTCAAGGAAGGCAGGCTGCCTCTTAAAAACCTGGGAAGATTATGCAGTGAGGAGATCCTGGCGGATATATCTGGCCTTAAAGACACATACAGATCTCTGACAAAAAACAAGAATGAAAGAAATGTTGTAATCGACCTGAATATTGACAATGTCAGGTTTACAGGCACTATTGAAGGTGTTTTTGGAAGAGAGTATGTTACATATGCCTTTTCAGAAAGGCTTGCCTACCAGGTAAGAGCTTATCTGAGAACTTTGCTGCTTTCCGCCCAGGGAGAGATCAGCTCCTCCTCACTGATTGAAAGGACAGGTGCAGTAGAGAACATGCAGGTCATGAATCCGGAAGAGGCTGTATCAGAGATAACCAGGCTACTCTTCTACTTCCGCAAAGGCACCTTGTCTCCGCTGAAATTTACTCTGAATGCAACGGTGCCACCGAAAGACGGGCAGATAAGCATTGAAACAATCCTCCAGTCAATTTCATCGGAAGCTAAAGGCGACCCTAACATCAAACCTCCGATCGAAGGAGACAAATACCTGCGCACTCTTTCCGAGAAGGGTTATTATGAGAATTTTGACGAGAATGATTTTGCTGAATTTAAAGCCATTGCCAATTTGTTAGGCCTCTAAACAGAAAACAATGAAGACTCAGAATAATTTTAATGTCAGTACCGTTGACCTGGAAGGTTCAAAACTGGTAGAGGCAAGCGCCGGCACTGGAAAAACATACTCCGTTGCGATACTTGTCCTGCGCCTCATTCTGGCCAGGAATATTCCTGTTGATAAAATACTGATGGTTACTTTCACCGTTGCTGCTGCTGCAGAACTCGAGGCGCGAATAAGAAAGTTCGTACGCCTGGCATACAAATATGCAAGGGGTGAAGATATCAAGGATGCAACCATCAGGGAAGCAGTGGATAATTCAAATGAGGAGAAGCTGCTGAGATTGAAGAAGGCAGTTCAAAGCCTTGACAACCTTTCAGTAATGACTATTCACAGCTTTTGCCAGAAAACGATTAATGAATTCACTTTCGAGACGAATCAGTCGTTTGACTTTGAAATCGTGAGTGACGATACATTTTTGTTTCATGAACTGGTTAATGTCTACAGAAGGGAAGTCGTCAATACAATAGAAAATTTCGAATGGTTTCAGGAGATCAATTCATACCTGAAATTTGACAGGATGTCTGACATTCTCCGTAAGTCACTTGCCGGGAAGAAATTTCTCGATATTGATCTTACTCAACATGAAGATCTGAATGTTGCGGTTAAGAGATATGAGGATGCGCTGACAATCCTGAAAGAACAAATCAACACGAATTTCAATTCCGTCACCAATACAAGAATAAGAGCAAATGCGCGGCTTGCAAAAAACAGGGAAAATCCTGAACAGTTTCTCCCGGTCTTCATTCAGGATTGCTGCATGGCTGGTAAATACACCGAAGAGTTTGCATTTTTATATGAACCATACGGAAGGGTAGTAGGTGAGGCTTATAAGCAGGTCCGGCATGCTTTTTACACGACATTTATAAATTCTGCAAGTGCAACCATCCAGAAGATTAAGCAGGAAAAAGGCCTTATCTCATACGATGATCAGATACGCACTGTTTACAATGCCCTTGAAAATGAAGATTTTGTAAGGAAACTAGCAGAAGAGTACAAGGCTGTTTTTATTGATGAGTTTCAGGACACCGACAAGCATCAGTATGAAATATTCAGGAAAGTGTTTACTGAGGGGACAGGCGATGCTGATGATAAGCCTGTGATCTTCTATATAGGTGATCCCAAACAGTCAATCTACGGCTGGAGGAGCGCGGATCTCGACACTTACAAAAAAGCAAAGACTGATGTTGGAGAGTCTGTCTATACGATGAATAAAAACTACAGGTCGACGAAGGATATGATAGATGCTCTCAATGTGCTTCTTGATCCGGGTGATGATTTCAACATGTTTGAAGATGAAAAGATCAGGTACCTTAAGGTGGAACAGGGGGCAACCAACCTTGGAATAATGTCCGAAAATGACAAAAAGGTCTTGCCGGTAACCGTCTGGAGATTTGATGAGAACGATGAGAAAACGAACTTTAGGCTGGTAGCAGAAGAGGTCTATAGGCTCCTGACGGATAATGTAAAAATTAAAGGAGCTAAAATTGCTCCCGGAGATATCGGAATCCTGGTCAGAGACAACCGGGAGGGCGATAATATCAAGGCTGAACTTGCAAAATTCAATATCCCCGCTGTCAAAAGGGATAACGCCAAAGTACTTAAATCGAAGGAGGCAGGCATGATCCGAACTCTTATCGTGGCAGTCTTATCCCCGACGCGGGGAGACATCAACCGTGCCCTTAACTCCACCTGGTTTGGATTTGACACTTTGAGCCTGAATAAAATTGACGATGAGCAGCATATTGAGCTTTTTATCGGACTCAGGCTGACATTGAATGAGGAAGGTATTTATAATATGATCTCGTCATTCCTCGATATTTACGGTGTCAGGACCAGATGCATGAAAGATATTACGGGCCAAAGGGTTCTCACAAATATCAATCAGATAGCTGAATTGCTGCATGCGGCCGAAAAAACCAATAAATATACACCCTCAGAGCTGGTGACATGGCTGGACAGAAGCATGGATAATGACGATGATGATTTTGAGCAGCGGATTGAAAGTGATGAAAATGCCGTCCAGATATCCACTATTCATAAGGCAAAGGGACTCGAGTATAAAATTGTCTTTGCCCCCTGTCTTTCAATGATCCCAAAAGCTTTCTTTTTAAAGAGAGGTCAGCTCAATGAGTTTAAGAAAGGTAACGATTATCTTTTCACTTTAAATTACCCTGACCTTAGCGATGATGACCGGAGGATTTTTAATCTGCAAAAAGAGCAGGAGAACAGGAGGCTTGTTTATGTGGCTCTGACAAGAGCTATTTATAAATGCTATATTTCGCTGGTCCCAATGGGGACCGCAGAAAAGCCCGCGTCCTCTTCATTCTCAGCCATTATCGACAGATATAAGGGAAATTCTGACCTGATCGAGATTCTTGATCGGACCAAGAATGATATTAACCGGCAGAACAGAAAATATATACAAACGATGGGGACTGCAGAGTTCCGTTCAAAGCCTTTGCCAGCCGGCCTCATTCTGAAAAACACCTTCGGCATTCACAGCTACAGTGCATTAAGCAGGGCGCATCACTCTGCTCCTTTCGAGAAGGCTGAGCTTGGCAATCCGGAGGATTTTGATCAGTTTATCTTTCAGGATCTTGGGCGTGGTGCAAATGTCGGTACTGCGCTTCACAGTATCTTTGAGAGGCTCGTTTTCAGCAAACCGGATACCTGGATTCAAACAATTTTGGAAGCTTCAAAATACTACCCGAACATAATTAAGAAAAAAGAGGATGGGAAGAACATAGCAGGCAATATTGAACTCATTCATCAGCTGGTAACCAACGTGATGAAAGCTGAAATCAAATCTCAACACGGACGGTTCCGTCTTTGTGAAATTGATGATGAAAAGAAACTTCCCGAATTGGAATTCTGCTTCTCCGTAGAAAAGGTAAACCAAAAGGTAATCAACGATTACCTCGGAGATGATGCTAAACTTGGCGGCGAAACAGACATCGAGGGACTGATGACCGGATTTGTAGACCTGGTTTTTGAGCATAACAACAAATATTATATCCTTGACTGGAAATCGAACCACCTGGGGAATGATGTGAAACATTATGAACTTGACGGGATGGAAGCTGCCATGATTGGAAGTAACTATCACCTTCAGTACATGATTTATACTGTTGCCCTAAAAAGGTGGCTGGAAAAAAAGATAGCCAATTTTGATTTTGATACTCATTTTGGAGGGGTCGTTTATGTTTTTCTGAGGGGAGCAAGAGAAAATAGAAGCACGGGGATTTATTACAAAAACCCCGGAATCGCTGGTATCGAAAAGATTGATTCAGCCCTTGGAGGCAATATCCCACAGGAAGTATAGTGAAGTTCTAAAACGGTAGAAGCATTTATATAAACTTACCTTATGATATTAGAAAATGCCAGATCTGAGTTAATAAATTGAGCAGTAAATATGAAGAATTATTTGATTAACAAATTCCCGGACGACCTGGGAAAACTGAATTTCAACCGGCCTAATGAAGTAATAATTGGAAACACTGAATTATTCCGAATTGACAAAAACACAATCTACTTCGGAGGCCCGGAATGGAAAAACATACACAGAGACCTCGCTCCCATTGCAAAGGAAGACTTAGAGTATTTCTTGATATGCTTGTTCACGATTACGGTTATTGATCTGACCATGTTCACGTATTTCCGGGCTCTCTATAATATCTTCAGGAGCAAGACAATGTATCCAAAATTCGGATGGAGTGGATTTGGACCACATTATGAGAATCCCAAGAAGCTGCTTTTGATACCTCAACATGCCAATTTTACCAATTTCGATTACATATCAAACCATGTCGAAGAATATATTGATCTGTTTATTGAAGAATGCGACAGATTCTTTCGAGAATTTATTCCGGAGATCCAAACGAATGATTTCATATTAAGATTTTTGGAGGACCCTGAAATGCAATTGCAGCAGCAAGAAAAAGGCACAATAATAGAGTTAATACTTGCAGGCTTCAAGAAGAAATTAAATTAATAAACTAAGATTGGAATCCATGGAAATTATTCAGTGTTCACCCGAAATGTCAGTAGACAGAATGTACTGTCCTTCAACCAATGAAGTAATTTTTGCACCTGATTACGATGAGATAAACGAAAATGCAGAAGCATTCATAGCTTATTGGCATGGGGAAGTATTAGATCAGCCAGAAATAAAAGACGCTAACCTTAAAGCTGCCTGGGAAAAATACTTTGAAAAATGGGATGACATGTATGAAGAATTAGACTCCTGGCAGATTGTGGATAAATTCTTGGAAGACTACATAAATTCAAATTGGAAAGTATTAGAATGTACTTTTGATGGGATGGCTTGTGGACCTGTATCTATAACAGTCTATTATGTAGTAAAAGCAGATACAGTAATTGAAGTGGATCCGAGTATACAGGACAAGGAAAACTAAATTTATAAGGAATAATAATCTTAAGTGGAAAATTAAACTTGAAATTCCTAGTTTTATAAATGAAACCCATCAAATCTTATGTTACCTTGAAGCCATAAAAATGTCTTGGGTAATAGGCGAGAACTTACACCCTGCAATAACGAAAACCCTCTAATAGCCTAGGAATGAAAAATCTTAACACTATCCATACTAGCCGAACAATAATGTTTGCAGAATTGGATAAAGTAATGTCGTATGCTATCGATACTGGCGATTTTGAAGAAGCATTCGAACATAACGTTACGGGTAAAAAATCAAATTCTGGTGTTGAAAAGACTAAGAAATATTTGAAGAGTCTTTACAAATTTGATAAAAATTATCATCCTTTTGAAGCGTTTTTTCATTTCTGGAAAATCTCCGAGCCAAGAGAAAGACAGATGATGGCTTTCATTTATGCCATAAACCATGATGATCTACTTGCAGAAAGCATAGATGTTTTGAAGAAAACGATGGTCGGAGAAAAAGCAGCTATTGAGCTTTTTGAATCCAATATTGAAAGCTGCCATCCCAATCAGTATTCCCCGAATACAAAAAAATCTTTGGCTCAGAATATTGCAAGTTCCTGGAAACAGGCTGGATTTATAGAAGGGAAAGTGAAGAATATACGTGTCACGCCTGAAATAAATTTCCGTATCGCCTGCCTCGCCTTTCTTCTTGGATATCTGAAAGGTGACCGAAGTGACTTCATTTGGAGTAGCACTGGGGTGAAGGCTTTATGTTTACCTGAGACGAGATTGAGGGAACTGGCAATTGAATGTTCCAGGAACGATTTGATGCAATATCAATATGCGGGTGGTGTAACGGCAATTGAGTTTAAGCAGTTGATTAATAAAATTGGAATAGATGGCAACAAGGATTGATTTGTTACTTGAAGCATTTGAAAAAGTACTGAATGAACCTTGGTCATCAGCACTGTCTGGTCAAGAACGTATATGGTTTCTGGTATATGATCCAGCTGAGCAACGAAAAATTGATTTTCGATTGGGGGATTTCGAGACAGCAACTTTAAAATCCGGGAAAAAATGGAAAACCATTTCTTTAAAAAGCTGCTTCCCTTCTTGGATGTCAAATCATGAATATAGGGAGGATTATTTCAATAATCCGGAATATATCGTTGATCAATTAGAAGCTGAGTTTATTTCCTATGCTATTCAGTTTTTGAAAGGGGAATTAAATCAAACAATCCACGACCAGGATACTATCATAGCTATTAAAGATATCTCATCCCTATTTGGCTTCGTCAGATTCTCTGAGGTGCTAAAGAGTTGCGACAAGGATTTCCAGGGCAGGTTGCTGATATTTTTCCCAGGCGAATTTGATCAAAATCATTATAGATTGCTAGACGCAAGAGATGGATGGGACTATCTTGCTAGACCAATAACATTATAAAAATAATCCAAATGAAGAATAAAGAGTTATTTACACTGGATCCGGTACAGGTGAACCTTAAAAATGAAGGTGTTGCCAAAATAAGGGCTATTAACGAAAAAAGTGGAGATGCAAATGATTTATCAATTGCCAAGTACGAATTAAGGACATTTGTTTGTGAAGGTGAATATTTGAATGGACTAAAAAAGATGTTGGAAACGTATATCGATTCTCTACAAAATGATGGCAAAACACATATGCCCGCATTTTGGGTGAGCGGTTTTTATGGCAGTGGCAAATCACATCTAGTGAAAATGGCAAGTTACTTATGGAATGATTTTAAGTTCCATGATGGGATGACAGCCCGTAGTATAAAACCTTTACCACAAGAAATTAAGGATCTTTTTGCAGAGTTGGACATAATTCAAAAGAAACATGGAAGGCTCTCAATTGCAGGTACTTTAAGAGATTTCCCATCAAAAGATATTCGGTATTCTTTCCTTCAGCTTTTGCTGAATAACTTAGGTCTACCACCACAATACCATCATTTTAAATTCGTTCATTGGGCAACTCAAGAGAAAATTTATGATGATCTAAAAGCATTGGTGGAGGCATCAGGAAAAAACTTTATGAATGAAGTTGAAAACCTATTTGTTTCTACTGTTTTAGCTAAGTCAGTCCTCCAGCTGATACCAGATATGGCTGAGAATGAAATGAAAGTCAAGGAAATATTCAAAGCTCAATTTCCAAGAGTAGATTCAATAGGCAGAGAAGATTTTGTAAAAACTATTAAGGAACAAATACTTCCTTTAAGTTTTGGCGACAAGATTCCATGCACAATCATTGTACTGGATGAAGTCCAGCAATTCATTGGTAAAGATTATGACTTAGCTGATAATGTTCAGTTTCTTGCAGAGGATATTTGTTCAAGGTTTGATAGTAAGTTTTTACTTGTGGGTACCGGACAGAACGCATTGACTGATACTCCAATTTTAAATAAGCTTATGGCTCGCTTCAGAGTGCCTATTCAGCTAACAAATACTGATATTCAGACTGTAATTCGTAAAACTATACTTGATAAGAAACCTACAGCAACATCACCATTAAATCAGAAATTGGATATATGTTTGGGCGAAATTTCACGCAATCTAGGGGGCACAAAATATGGTTATCGAAACGATGATAAAAGTACTCTTGTTGCTGATTATCCTTTAATGCCTTCAACGCGAAAATTCTGGTATGATGTTCTTCAAGTAGTTGACGTCGCCGGCACATCGGGCCAACTTCGAAATCAGCTTCGATTGATTGACGATGGTTTGAAATTTATTGCAGAAAAGGACTTAGGATGTATAATTCCAGCGGATTTTATTTTTACCCAAACAAGGGGCGATATGATCCAGGCTGGATTACTACTAAATGAAACGAGCAATCTTATTCAGGGGAAAAAAGCTGAAGGAGGAGATCTGGAATTAGAAGGGCGAATATTGAGTGTCGTATTCTTATTAGATCATTTGACCGCAAGTATTTCAAATACACAGCTAAAATCAAATACAGATACTATTGCTGACCTTTTAGTGGATGACCTAAATAATAATTCTTCTACCTTCAGAACCAAAGTGAAGGATTTGATCTCAAAACTAGTAGCAGAAAAGGTTCTCATGCCAATTAACGATGAGTATAAACTACAAACTAGAATAGGTGCTGAATGGGAGCAGGAATTTACAAAGCAATATATCAAGTTAAATAGTGCAGGTGATGACAAAATTCAAGAACAAAGACGAGAAAGAATAATTGCACATATCAAAGAGAAAACAAAAGGCATAAATATAACTCAAGGCAACTCTCGTATAGTAAGAGAGTTTGAATTGTGGGACAAAGAGACAACACCAAATACCGAATATAAATTAAACCTCTGGATAAGAGACGGATGGTACGAAAGTCAAACCACAATAGAAAATGAAATTCGTGCTGCCGGTAATAACACTCCTCTTGCCTATGCTTTTATTAAAAAGCTCAGGGATGCCGAATTGAAGGCTGAAATAATCAAGTACCTCGCTGCTGGGTTAACAATTAATGCCAAGGGACTGCCTTCAACACCTGAGGGAGAACAGGCGAAACGTAGCATGGAGACACGGCAGTCTCAAGCTAAAACTACCATGCTTGAACTAATTGAGAAAATATGTGAGGAAACCACTATACTTTTAGCTGGTGGCAACACGGTACAGGTTGGCACACTGAAAGAAAATATTCAGGAGGCCCTCAATAGTATAGCTGATCGCCAATTCCCTGACTTTAGGAACAAAGCTGACAATCCTAATTGGGGTCAAACTCTTACACGAGCATTAGCTGGTAATCCTGATGCATTAGGTGCCATAAACTACCATGGAGATGTTGAGGGTCATCCAGTTTCAGTGGAGTTACTACGCTTTATTGGGAATAATTCAAAAACAGGTAGGGATATACGCAATAATTTCATGAAATCACCCTATGGATGGCCACAAGATGCAATAGACACAATGCTCATTATGTTGAAAAACATGCAACATATTTCAACTAATGAAACTGATTTAAAAGTAGTTAAGATTAACCAGGCCACATTCAAAAAGGAGGCGCATATATTGTCAGCTAAAGATAAAATAGCCATTCGTAAACTCTTCCAGGATGCTCAGATCACATGTCCGCCAAATCAGGAGATTTTCCCATACACCAATGAATACTTAAACAAGCTTAAATTATTAGCTAGTCAGGTAAGTGGAGATGCGCCAAGACCTGAACCTATTAACATTAATTTCATTCGTGAAATCGAAAGTAAAGAGGGGAATGAAAGGATATTAGAAATTTTACAGCAAAAAGTTGACCTTCAGACAAAAATCAAGGATTGGTCTGATAAAGTTAATTTGGTGAATAAAAGAGAGCCTCAATGGAATCAATTGACGGAACTTCTGAATCATGCGCCTGATGAACCAGACTTGGAACAGATTAGAACAGAAACCGAGGCAATTCTAGAAAATCGTCTATTATTAAATGAGCCTGATAAAATCCAACCTATTCTCCAGACTGTAACTGAAAAGCTATTGTTGATACTGAATAATAAAAAACAACAATATCTCGACCTTTACAGTCAGCTTATGAGTAGTTTACAGGCACATGATTATTTCAAAAAATTGACTCCAGAACAAAAGCATACCATCCTTGCTAAACATCAGCTAATTCATAAGATTGAAATAAAGTCATTGGATTCAACTACCCTATTAAATCAGTTGAATTACGCCTCCCTTTTTACCTGGAACACGAAGATTGCAGCTCTTCCCGGCCAGTTCCAATCTGCCCTCGAGGAGGCTGTCCTGATTGCAGCACCTGAATCCAAAACCTATGAGCTCCCTCGCAAAACAATTACCAGCCAAGAAGAAATTGATGCCTACGTAAGCGATTTGAAGGAAGAGCTAGAAAAGCTTTTAAAACAATCAAACTCAATTATGTTAAGATAATATGCCGGTACTCACCCAACACCAACGTACTATCCTTGAGACTGCGGTAAAGCTTGGTCGTAAGGCTGCCGAAAAAGGGGCTTATAATGCTCTTCAGGCTATGGCCGTTGATCATCCAGAGCCATTTGCCCACATGAACAGTGATCAACGGATCTTACGTAACCTTTTAAGGAGTAAAGCCCGATTGTTGGGAGATAAACTGGAAGCCACCGGCAGACAACAAATTAATAAGCTTTCTTATGAGTTAGCATACGAGACATGGCACAAATTGTTATTTGCCGAGTTCCTTGAGGCTAATCAACTTTTAATGCATACCGACGGCGTTGCAGTTAGCTTCACAGATGTTGAAGAGCTTTACAAAGAAGAAGGCTTTGCTGACAAATGGGATGCAGCAGCCGCATATGCATCACATATGTTACCCGCAATTTTCCGTCCCGAAGATCCACTGATGAAGGTCCCCTACTCTACCAACGACCGGATCGCCTTGGAAGAAATCATCGATAGTTTGGAGACATCCATCTTTACTTCTGATGATGCCTTAGGTTGGGTTTATCAGTTCTGGCAAAGTGAAGCCAAAGCAGCAATCAACGCAAGTGGAGATAAAATTGATGGAGAAAAGCTCCCGGCAGTTACACAGCTCTTTACGGAGCCTTATATGGTCCATTTTCTAATTGACAACACACTTGGGGCATGGTGGGTAAGCCGTCACCCAGGGGTTATGCCCCCAATAAAGTTTGAATACTTGCGATTGTTAGAGGATGGGACACCGGCAGCAGGTAAGTTTGAAGGATGGCCAGATAAAACATCAGAAGTAACATCACTTGACCCCTGTATGGGTTCAGGACATTTTATTAATTCTCTGTTTACAGTATTTGTAGCTCTAAGAATGTATGAGGAGGGTCTCAGTAAGGAAGAGGCAACGGACAAAGTAATATCTGAGAACCTCCATGGACTGGAACTTGACCCTCGCTGCACACAGCTTGCTGCATTTAACCTTGCGCTTACAGCCTGGAAGTTTTGCGGACACTATAAAGAACTTCCTGAAATGAATCTTGCATGCAGCGGAATGGCACCAAAAGGCAAGATGGAAGACTGGGTGAAATTAGTAGGGAAGGTGGAAAGGGCTGAAGATAAGACCCGTATGGAAAACGGTATGAAGACGCTTTATGAGCACTTTCAGCTGGCCCCTGAGCTAGGCAGTTTGTTGGACCCTATAACTATTAAAGCTGATGCATTCACTGCCAGTTTTGAAGAACTGGAACCTGTTTTGAGGAGAGCTTTGGAAAATGAAGCTGATGAAGAGCAGGTAGAGAGAGGAGTGATGGCAGCTGGAATAGCCAAAGCTGGGCAGTTACTTTCAAAAAAATACACTCTTCAGATTACTAATGTACCATATTTAACTAGGCAGAAACAAGGCCCTATATTAGCAAAATATACCCAGGCACATTTTAAAGAAGCCAATCATGATTTAGCAAATGTCTTTATCGAAAGAATGATATTGGCCTCAAAGTTAAACGGTTCAATTTCAGTGGTTATGCCACAAAATTGGTTGTTTCTACCTAGGTATAAAAAACATCGCACCAATCTACTAAGAATTGGATCTTGGAGTTTTATTGCCAGATTAGGGGAATCAGGCTTCTCTAGTCCTGATGCTGCAGGTGCATTTACAATTCTATTCCATTTTATAAATAAAACCCCCAATAATGATTCTAAAATTATTGGATTCGATGCTTTAAATGCCAAATCGCCTTGCGATAAAGATTTGTCTTTAAAGAATAGCACTATGCTTCAAATAGATCAAAATGAAGTAATTAAAAGCATTGATAGTAGAGTTACATTTAACATAGAAAAAACAAGCTTAGATTTATTATCTAAAAGTGCAATTTCAAGAACTGGCACAAGAACTGCTGATAATCCACATTTTCTAATTTGTTTTTGGGAGGTAAAAGACTTTAACGAAAAGTGGGTTTTTGAACAGAGCACTTCCTTTAGAACTCAGCAATTTTCTGGACGATCTTATATTCTTCTTTGGGAGAGAGGCGTTGGCAAATTAGAAAATATGAGAAAATCTGGATTGGCAAGTATCCAGGGCAAAGATGTTTGGCATAAAAAAGGCATTTGTGTTTGTCTAACGAGGGGACTATCGAGTACATTGTATTGGGGCCAAATATTTGACATGAATGTAGGTGTGATTATACCGAAATCAAAAGATGATTTAGTATCAATTTGGACTTTTTGTAGTTCAGATCAGTATTCAAAAGATGTACGGAAAATAGATCAACAATTAAAACTCACAACGGCTACCTTATTAAAAGTGCCGTTTGATAAAGATTATTGGCAAAAAGTAGCTTCTGTAAAATACCCTGATGGACTTCCTAAGCCACATAGCGATGATCCAACACAGTGGTTATTCCACGGTCATCCTATGAAAGCAGATAATCCTTTGCAAGTAGTGCTGGCTAGATTATTGGGCTATCGTTGGCCTGCTGAGAGTGATTCTGAAATGGAACTTTCTGAAGAAGCAAGAGAACTAATCGCTGCAGTAAAAGTGTTCGATGGGCTTAGTGATGATGATGGTATTTTATGCATCCCGTCTGTAAATATGGAACATGCAGGAGCTGACAGACTAAGGGATTACCTGCAGGCAATTTGGGGCTCAGAGTGGACTAATCAAACAATATCTCAACTTCTTGATAAAGAAGATGCCAGGTCAAATAACCTTGAAGAGTGGTTGAGCAATGAATTCTTCAGTCAACATTGCAAAGTATTCCAAAATCGCCCATTTATATGGCATATTTGGGATGGCCGCAAAGATGGATTCTCTGCCCTGGTTAATTACCATAAACTAACCAAAGATAACCTCTCAAAACTTATCTACACTTACCTGGGTGATTGGATTCGTATGTGTGAGACTAAAAAAAGAGCTGGCGAAAGTGGAGCAGAAGGGTTACTCAGTGCAGCTCGTGATCTCAAAGTGAGGTTGGAAGCCATTCTTGAGGGTGAAGCGCCCTATGATATTTTTGTTCGATGGAAGTCACTGGAGCAACAACCCATAGGTTGGGATCCGGACTTGAATGATGGTGTTCGACTCAACATTCGGCCCTTCTTGGAGGCAAAGGTGTTAAGGAAACTACCCAACATCAAATGGGGAGTAGACAGAGGAAAGAATCCTCCAGGAAGTCCCTGGGGAGAGATAAGAGATAATGACAGGCATTTGACATTGTCTGAGAAAAAAACAATACGCGATAACTAAGTACATATAAAGCTAAAAACATAACTTATGGCAAAAAAGTCAGTGTCCGCAATAAGGCCTCAAAGCTATTTTGATATAACAAATCTTCCCCTCCTAAGAAAATCCTTCGGCAGCACCTATAATCCCAAGAGTCAAGCAACACTATGGTATAAGGAAACCAGTAAAAAAATTGACTTTTTAGCAGACCTGCTTTCACAAAATCTAGCTATCAAACTAATAAAGGTTTATCGAGAAAGACCAAATACTCCTCAAAAAATTAAGAAACTTAAGACTCACGTTTTGGGTGGTTTTATACCCAATGGATGCAACAAGAATGATAATCTATTTATCAAACTGGTATTTCATAAACTGGATACTTCAAATCCATCATTTGACATCGAGTTGGATCAGGATAATAAAAAAAAGATAGCTTACAAGCCTTATAATTCATGGCTCAAGAAAAATAAGGCTAAATATAGTAAACAAATTGCAGTAAATCAGCAATTTCCTAATAACTGGAATGATCTAGTATCTGTAATTAGTCCACATGTTAAACTACTGATTGATGAAAGGTTAAAAATGAATACAATTAAATTGGGCGCAAATAGTGGAGATTCTGATGCTAAGCAAAAAGGAGGCGGCAATGGTAATACATTTGAGATGCCGTTAAATCTTATCCTTTATGGCCCGCCTGGAACTGGGAAAACATTTCATAGTATAACATATGCGGTTTCAATTCTTACTGAAATCCCGTTACAAGTTTTATTAGATAAATGTAGTTCCGAAACTGGAAGGAAAGAAGTGAAAAGTCAATTCGATGAATTTGTAAAGTCTGGAAATATTATTTTCACAACATTTCACCAGAGCTTAAGTTACGAAGACTTTATTGAAGGCATAAAACCAATGGAACCGGTTAAAGGGAAATCGATTCAATACGAAGTCAGGGACGGCATTTTTAAAGAGATCTGTGACAGGGCGACTGAGTGTCTTGCAAGACAAAAACAAGACTCGTCGATGAATCTCTCTTTTGCTGATGCATTCGAACAATTTCAGGCAGAATGGTCAAATAATAATCAAATGTTGTTTCCCTTAACACAGGAAGGGAAAGATTTTACTATTACCTCAATTGAAAGTAAAAATTTACCTTTTAGGAAAGCAAGTGGTGGCACTGCGCACAGTTTAAGCAAAAAAACATTAAAGGAGCTTTTCTATGGCACACGAGTTTCTTACCCCTCGGGATTAGCTATATACTATAAATCTTTATTAGAAAAGCTCAGGAGTTATTCCCCACAAGATGACACAGATAATCAAAAACCCGATAATTGTAAACATGTACTTATTATTGATGAAATAAACCGGGGCAATGTTGCTCAGATTTTTGGTGAGTTGATTACACTAATAGAAGAAGACAAAAGAAGAGGAGGAAAAGAAGAAATCAATGTTACGCTTCCCTATTCAAAGGAGACTTTCTCGGTGCCACAAAATCTTTATATCGTTGGCACCCTGAACACAGCCGACAGAAGTGTGGAAGCGCTTGATTCTGCTTTGAGACGAAGATTTTCATTTATCCCGATTATGCCTGCGGAGGAGAAACTAACAAGGTTAACATGCCAAGATTCAGGCAGAGTTATCGACTTAAATGAGTTGCTGGGATCAATTAACAAGCGACTGAAAATACTCAGGGATGGTGATCACACTATTGGGCATGCCTGGTTATGGAACGTGAATGATTTTGATAAATTAAGAAATGCATTTAATGAGAAGATCATTCCTTTGCTTCAGGAATATTTTTACAACGACTTCGAGAAGCTTGGACTGGTGTTAGGAAATAGCTTTATAGAAGAGGATTTTTCTGCAACCATTAATGACTTTGCTCCATTCAATAATGTTGAGAATCTTAGAAATCTATACAATAATAAAAAAGTTTATAGAATAAAAGACTTTGAAAAATGGACTATAGAAGATTTCGTTTCAATTTATCATAATCATTAAATGAATCCTTATAATCACATACAGGTTTTTGAATTTGAGACTCTGCATGTTGGGCATAATGGTTTTGAGCAGGAACATTTTGACGCCTTAACTAAATATAATGACAAGTATGGTGGAAAGTTTTTTAATTTGGGACATCGTTCTATCCGGTTTCAGCATTTTGTTGGTGTTATTCAGGCTAATGATTTGACAATTGAAATTCTTCCAAAAATCGGTAAATCAACAAATATTGTAAATGAAAAAGACTGTTGGCAGAGGGTTTTGATAGAAATGCTAAGAGAGTGCAATTGGATGAAAGTTCATGCAAATGAAAAAGCCTTTCTTCAATACCGGTATAACAGTATACTCGAAGCATATTTGGATCTATTTATCAATGAACTGGAAACACTAATTCACCAGGGTTTGATTAAAAAATACAGACAAAAGGATGGAAATCTGCTCGCACTGAAAGGAAAGCTACTGTTTTCAAGACACATTCAACAAAATATTACTCATGAGGAAAGGTTCTTCATTAGGCATCAGATTTATGACCACAACCATCCATTTAATCAGGTTTTACTCAAAGCATTGAAACTTATTCCATCAATCTGTAATAGTCCTGCACTAAATGATAGAGTATATAATTTATTGTTTTCCTTTCCTGAGCTTGAAGATTTAAATGTTACTAGGCAAACTTTCGAAAAGTTAATATTTGACCGCAAATCTGAGGCTTACCGGGAAGCTATTGGTATTGCAGCAATGATACTTTTAAACCATAGACCTGATGTTATGTCTGGCACTAATCATATATTGGCCATTTTGTTTGATATGAATGATTTGTGGGAAGAATTTGTTGCGCGTCAAATCATGCGATTTAATTCACATAAATGGAATATTATCTCTCAAGAAGAAAAACCTGTCTGGGAGAAAGCCTTAAAACCATTTTCACGAAAAAAAATTAGACCGGATTTAGTTATTTCAGCAGGTGGAAAGAAGCTAATCCTAGATACTAAATGGAAGCTACCTGAGGATAATACGCCTTCTGATAGCGACCTGAAGCAAATGTTTTTATATAATGAATATTGGGAAGAAGCAGACTCAGTGCTTGTATATCCAAAAATTTCAGGTCAGTTAGAGTATGAAGAAGGACAATTCTTAAATGGCGACAAAGTACAGGAAGGAGAAAGAAGTTATAGGCATATTTGTGGAATAATGAAAGTTAGTGTTCTAAACGATCAGAATTTACTCGCAGAAAATTTAGGAGAACAAATCAATAATCGTATCAAAACAGAATTTTTCAGAAATGACTGATAGTATATGTGATAAAGTATTGCTGGCTCTGAAGTCTGCCGAAAGCCATAATAGTAGTGTTATGGTACGCCCAGAGGTTATCCTTTGGCCAGATCCTGAAAGTCAATGGGAAGAAGTTATTCCAATATTGCAGGAGGGAAATCCTCATATTCTCATTTATGGGAAATATGATCCTGCAAAAAAACAGGGACCTTCTATTTGGCTTAAATGCATGGTTGCAAAAACGCTGAAAGAAGCAAACTGGGAAGAAACCACAATTCCAATTATCTATCTGCCAGGTGTTTCAAAATCTGACTTCAGAAATGTAGAAAATGCTGTCTTTAATTTGCAGCCTCTCTTGGAATATCAATATACTGGGACTCTGTTTACCCAGGAAAATGGAAGAGAGTGGACTATACTGGCATTTTTGGAGAATACTGCACATGGACTTGGAATAAAAGTGGCAAAGGATAACGCTACCAGAGATGCTTTGAAGAAAACTCTTCCTTCAATCTTTCAGGACAAAGATGTGCTTTACAATAAAACTATTATTGATGCCGATTTTCTAAACAAGCAAATATTCCCTGATATAGTCCCTTCAATTCTGAAATGGATGTGTAAGGGCGACCTATGGTTGCATAATATGGAATCAAGTAGAAGAGATGTTTTCTGTAATCTATGCAAATCACATTATGAATTTGAACCTGACCATAAAAATATTAAAGCTATTGCAGAAAAGTTAGGTGGACAGAAAAATTCATGGAAATATGTTTGGCAATTGTATGCGGCAGCACCTCATAAATATCCTGAAATTGAACCTTTATTACGTCTCGCAAAACCTGCAGACTTAGGCTCTGGTTTGTTTGCTATACCTGAGGAAAGTTGGCCTCAAGTAAACGAGGAGAGAGAAGAATACTTGTTAAAAGGATTAAGCAAAGCGGCCAAACTAGATCACCCAACCGCCATTAACCTTTTACAGGAATTAGAAACCTCCCACGGCCTTAGAAGATCCTGGGTATGGTCTGAATTAGGAAAGGCTCCATTAGCTCAGGCCCTGCATTACCTTCATAAAATGGCAAACCTCTGCAAAGAGTCTTACTCAACAGTTTCAATTGAAGCAATTAAAGACTACTATGCGACTAAGGGTTTTGCAGTTGACCAATATATGCGTTTAGCTTTGGCTTCAGTTAAAGCAGAAAAGGATAAGAAAGTCGTAAAATCAATTATTCAGTTGTTTTACCGACCCTGGTTAGAAAATATCACATTTCGTTTTCAGGAGTTATGTAAACAAGATGCTAGCTTTATTACGTCCAGGGAGATAGCAAAGGAGTGTGAATCATATGTATTGTTTGTTGATGCATTTCGATATGAGTTGGCAGAAGCATTCTGTCAGGTTTTATTGAAGTATGGTTATAAGGTTAATTTGCAGGTAAAATGGGCTTCAATCCCAACTCTTACACCTACTTCGAAACCAAATGTATCACCTATCGCTTCTCTCGTATCAACACAAAGTGGCATAACAGAATTCCGTCCACAATTGCAAAACGGTAAAGATTTAATAACAAGCGTATTTAGAGATACATTAGCATCTGTAGATTTTAAATATGTAACTTCAGACAGCGACATAACAAGTGATGAGAAGTATTGGCATGAGATTGGTGACATAGATACCAAAGGACACGAAGAACAGGCTGATGTAGTAAAAAGGATCGATGAATTATTTGAACAAGTCCATGAAATAATAGATACTATTTTTGAAAAAGGCATCAAACGAATTAAAATTGTAACTGATCATGGCTGGCTACTCTTACCTGGAGGCTTACCTAAAACTGAACTAAATGCTGGTCTTACAGAAACCAGATGGGGTCGATGTGCCTTAATAAAAGAAGGTGCAAAAACAGACTTATTGCATCTGCCTTGGAGATGGAATCCTAATATTTATATTGCATATGCTCCTGGGATATCCTTTTTTAAGGCGAATCAAGAATATGCACATGGGGGTTTATCTGTTCATGAATGTCTTGTGCCAACTATTACCGTAGAAAATATAAACATTAAAAATATTACTGCAGAAATCAAATTAGTCCATTGGGTCAATCTCAAGTGCAGTGTTGAAACAACAGAGCTTCCTGATGGGTATTTAGTGGATATTCGCACGAAGTATAATGATTCGAAAACATCTATTGTTTTATCCAAAAGTAAGTCGGTGAAAGAAAATGCAATTTCATTAATGGTTGATGATACAGCCGAGAATCAGGCTGCCACTATTGTACTAATGGATGAAAATGAAAGGATCTTAGATAAGAAACCAACCACCGTAGGTGGATAAATTATAGCATATGGAATTAGATAATCTTGATCAAATAGCTGCAAGAGCCTTTGAAGGTTTTATTGTTCGTAAGGATTTATTGGAACAGTTCCGTAAAACCTATCCTGTCCCCACGTATGTTATAGAATTCTTGCTTGGTAAATATTGTGCCACAATTGATGAGAACGAAATACAAGAAGGCCTAGAGATTGTCAAGCGTCAGTTGCAAGATCGAACAGTTAGGCCTGGCGAGGAAGAATATTTCAAGTCCAAAGCTGAGAAGCAAGGGCATGTTAAACTAATTGACATTATCACGGCTAAGCTTGATGCCTCAACAGGTACCTATATAGCCAATCTGCCAAGTCTTCAACTTAATAGGGTTCGCATTTCAAATGAGATGGTTTATGCCAATGATCGAATGCTTACTGGTGGATTTTATGCTGAAGTTGAATTAGAATACGATACAGCTATTGCTCAGGAGAATAATGGAAGGCCTTTCGGGATTACCAATATCCGCCCCATTCAGCTTTCCCAAAGAAATGTACTTGAGGTTTTATACAGAGGAAGAGAAAGTTTTACTTTAGAAGAATGGAAGGATTTCCTCATTCGCAGCATCGGCATGGAACCCTCAAGCCTAACAGAAAAAGCCAAGAACGTACTTTTTGTCAGAATGGTTCCATTTGTAGAACGTAATTACAATTTAGTTGAGCTTGGCCCAAGAGGAACAGGGAAATCACACTTGTACCAACAAATCTCTCCATATTCCCACCTGGTTTCCGGGGGTAAAGCTACAGTAGCTAAAATGTTTGTTAACATGGGAAATGGAGATAGAGGACTAGTGTGCAAATATGACGTGGTTTGCTTTGATGAAGTTTCTGGTATATCATTCGATCAAAAAGATGGGATTAACATTATGAAAGGCTATATGGAAAGCGGTGAATTTAGCCGTGGGAAGGAGCCTATCAGAGCAGATGGGGGTATTGTAATGGTTGGAAATTTTGAAGTTGATGTCGAACACCAGCAACGCATTAGTCATTTATTTGGTCCAATGCCGAAAGAAATGAAAGACGATACGGCTTTTATGGATCGGATTCATGCTTATATTCCAGGATGGGATTTCCCAAAACTAAACAAAAGCTACTTTACAGATCATTTTGGATTGGTTAGCGACTTTCTTGCAGAATGCTGGACAAGATTAAGAGATACAAGCAGGATTTCAAATGTATTGCCAAGGATTGATTATGGAGGTGCACTGAGCGGACGAGATACAACGGCGACAAACAAAACGCTCAATGGTTTATTAAAACTTATGCAACCAAATCCTGAAGTTCCTATTTCAGACGAGTTATTGGAATGGTGCGTAAAGATTGCTCTTGAATATCGCAGAAGGGTTAAGGAGCAACAAAAAAGAATCGGCTCAGCTGAGTTCAGAAATACTCATTTCAGCTATCGGATAGGTGAAAGTGGAGTTGAAACATTTGTCACAACCCCGGAAATTCATAGTGAGAATACTATTGGTGAGGATCCTTTGCCTCCAGGACAAATATGGTCATTGAATATTGGTGGTGGGCAAGAAGAAACAACCGGATTGTATAAAATCGAAATCAATAGTGGACCAGGCTCTGGTGTCAAGATTTTAAATAAACCAGCACCACCAGCATTTCAAGAAAGTGTGCGTTATGCAGAACAAAACTTATACAGTAAATCAAAAGAACTGATAGGTGACCGAGATCCTCGCTTACATGAGTTTTCGGTTCAGCTCAGAGCTTTCGATGCGTCAAAAAGCGGTAGCGGCATGGGTATGGCTGTTCTGATTGGGTTGTGTAGTTCTATCCTAGAAAAAAATATTAAAGGAGGACTCGTAATAGTCGGCCAGCTTAATCTTGGTGGATCATTAGATAATGTTTATAACGCCGTAAACCTTGCAGAGTTGGCTGTAGAGAAAGGTGCTTCATCAATCCTAGTACCTTTAAATGCAAGAAAACAATTAAATGATTTATCTGACAGCATGATTACCAAAATTAATATTCAGTATTACACCGACCTACAGGATTGCCTTGTGAAGGCACTCTTAGATTAAAGGCCACACATAAGAGGATATTGTATTGGATAATTAAAGCAATAGCATCATGAAAAAACCGAGTAGTGAGAAATCCCTTTCTGTGTTTAATGAATTCATACATTCTAGGAAGAATTACACAACAGAAGAGTGGATCAATCACTTATTAACCCTGACTGGCATTGATGCAAGTCTAATGATAGAATGTTTAATTAAGGATAAGTTTTCGGCAAGTGATTTGGAGCGCTTAAAATATCTTTATTTGGCTCGGCTTATCCCGTTTGTAGTTCCCAACTATAATTTTCTTGAATTAGGGCCAAAGGGTACTGGTAAAAACTATTTTTATTCTCAAAATGTCAAATACTCTATTTGTGATGAAGTTGAGAAGACTTCAAGAGCCAGAATAATATATAATAAAAGAACATCTAAGATAGGTAAGATAGGAGAATGTGACAGCATAGCCTTTTTTGGAGATTTAAAGAAATTCCCCTTGCGAGATGAATTTTTAGGTATGCTAAAAGTTTATATGGATGTAAAAGCCGTTTCAATAGGCAAGTGTACGCTTACTGCTAATTCCAGTCTTTCATTCTTAGGCAATTTCGGTAATTATAAAATTCTTAAGGATCAAAACGTTGAGGTTCTATATGATTATCTGAGTACTTGTTTTGACCCCCCATTTTATGATAGGATTAACTATTTATTATTTGGGAATGATTTACCGAATATAAACTCTTTCCGATTAGACATTAAACTTGAAGATAATGCACGCTTGTTCAATGCTTTGCATCTATTATTCTTACACAATGAGACTTTCTTGAAAATTCGAAATGACCTCCTCAAACTTGATAATTCTTCATATACCTTCAGAGATTTAATGTCAATTAAGAAGACCGTTTTGGGTTATTTGAAGCTAATATTCCCTATCGGTAATCCTACAGAGGACGAGTTTAGCAAGATTGTTAACTATTCTATTTTGGGGAGAAGAAAGGTTCGCGAACTACTATATCGAATGTTACCTTCAGAATTTGAACCATGTTCGTTAAAGCCATAGAAAAAGCTTCCAGATTCCTGAGGTCTGTGCAATTTGCCTACCGTTACTACGATGAAAATAAGGCAAACAAGAGTGCAGTGAACATTGTCTTTGTCAACGAACACGTAGTATCAAATATCGTCAGGCAAGAAAGTCACAGTTTCTGACTGTACTGCTTATTAACCAACGATCTCAACCGAGCTGTACCCCTGTCCGTTACGGGTCAGCCTGATCTGTGTGGTGATCCTCTCCTGCATGGCTTCAATGTGGGAGATTACGCCAATTGTCTTGCTCGTCTCATTCTGAAGACGTTCTAGAGTATCAATGGTCTGGTCAAGCGTTACTTTGTCAAGGGACCCGAAGCCTTCATCAATAAACAGACTTTTAATCTCGACTTGCCTGGAGGCAAGGTCAGACAATGCCAGGGCAAGCGAGAGGCTTACCAGGAAAGTCTCACCGCCGGAAAGTGATTTGACTGACCTTCTGAGGTCTCCCATATGCCTGTCAATTACCGCCAGGCTGTCGTCTTCATCCTTCCCTGGCATATCAAGCCGGTAACGGTCGCTGAGCAGATCCATCCTCCTGTTGGCAAGCTTAATGAGCTGAAAGAGAGTAAGCTGCTGAGCGAATACGCTGAACCTCTTTCCTTCGGCATCCCCAATATAACTGTCTAGAAGCACCCACTTCTGATTCTTTTTTTTCTGATCAGTGATGACTGAGGAGATTTTTTCAAGTTCAAGCACCGCACTGTCGTGTAAAGTTTTCGCTGTAACAAAACCGTCTCTCTCCTGATTTCTTTCACTTACTGCAGTCTGATACAGCACTATTTCAGCTTCAATTTCCTCCATAGTTCTGACCGTATCATTCTTCTTATGTTCAGTCAAAATCCTGCGGGATTCATCAAGAAGCGCCCCTATCGCCCTCAGATCTTCACTGAATTTTTTATCAGCTTCATCAAGTGCCTGATAGTCCTCTCCATCAATTATATCGGCAAGTGCATCTGTGATGCTCTCATAACCTTCAATATCCGTCCTTAACGCTGCTTCAGATCCGTTAAGCGTACACCTGTCTGCATCCAGTTTTTCTTTAAGTACTTTTTCGTCATTACTCAGTTTTTCAGAAAGAGATAAATTCGAAGCATATCGGCTTGAATACTCTGAAGTGACCCGGTGTACATCATCACCTTTAAAAATCTCATTCCTTTTTGCTGCAAGATCTCCGGCCACCTTTACAAGTGATGAAAGCTCCCCGTACTTTTTCCTCAGGTCCCTTAACTTCCTTTCTTTTGTATTTGCGCCGACAAGACTTTCCAGGTCATCGGCAACCGAGGTAATTTTTGCAATCATCTCCTGCGGATCCGACAGCCTGAACTCCTCCGGGATCTTTTGAACTATCGAGTTGCATGTATCCCTTAGTTTTTCATATTCCTTAGTAAGTCCTGCAATTTTCTGCTCTTTTTCTTTGAGGCTTTTTTCATTTACAGCGAGACTATTTTCCAGCTGTAAACGGCAAATAACAATGTACGTTTTTTCGCAAATAAGAATGTACTACAATTAGCAAATAACGATGTACGCATTTTAGCAAATAAGGATGTACATCTTTCCTGGTGAAGGTGTGTTTTTCTCAGCAGGATCACTTCCATTTCTTCATGACAGTGTTGTTTTCCGGGAGGAGTTTGCAAACTCCT
>Ga0116164_10000422_pt1 | contig 37609 bp, 28 predicted proteins | sample AD_UKC109_MetaG_FD_89888 | JGI IMG/M metagenome (GOLD analysis project Ga0116164, IMG submission 89888) | Active sludge microbial communities of municipal wastewater-treating anaerobic digesters from Hong Kong - AD_UKC109_MetaG | ecosystem: Engineered > Bioreactor > Anaerobic > Digestate... | reverse complement strand
GGATTTTTCGCTCCACGTTGCGGCACCAGGTTTCGGGAAGAAAAATCCCTCCTCCCAGGGCAAGCAGGGCGGAGATGAAACACAGAAGAAAAGCCTTCTGATACTGTACTTCCGGAGGAAGATGGGAATATCGGTCGATGATGCTCCCCATTCCCGTGGTAAGCAACGCCGTGGCAAGAAATGTTCCGGAATTCACTACGGCTATGGCGATTCCCGTATAGGCGGGGGAGCTTACTTCCTTGGTAACGGCCCAACCAAGTATGAAAGAGCTGGCGGAAAAACCCAACAGAAAGAGAAGCGGCGAAAGGCCCCAGAGAGGAAGCATGGTTTTATCTCCGAAAACCAGGGGAATCCAGGTACCGATAAAAACCAGGCAGAGCACGATCATGGGGAACTTGCGCCGTCCCAGCCGATCCGAAAGACAGCCCACCGAAAAGGTGCCCGCCATACCTCCGAAAACGCAGTAGGAGATCATCTTCGAGGCCTCCCGGGCGTCGACCCCGAAAACCTCCCGGAGATACGATACCCCCCAGGCTCCGGAGAGGGAGAGAAAGGCGGCGGAGCTGAAACCGCAGAGGAGAAAGGCAAACCAGATGTTCCGGCAGGAGAGCACCTCTCCGAGAGCCTTCAGAAGCCCCGGAGAAGGGCCGGGTTCTTCCTCCTGTTGAGCCTCGTTGATGGGGGGAAATCCCATATCCCGGGGAGCATTGCGGATAAAGAGATAGCACAATGCCGCCAGAAAAAGGCTCAAGCCTCCGATGCCCACGAAGGTGGTTCTCCAGGTAAAATGAGCCACCAGAAAAGCGAGGGGAAGCTGGGCCAAAACGCCTCCGAAGTTACCTATCAAAGCGGTGAGCCCCGACATGGAGGCGAACTCCCGGTTCCGGTACCACTGGGAAAGAACCTTGAGAATGGAGACGAAAACCGTGGAGACCCCGATACCCACCAAAAAACGCCCTACGAAGAGCATGGGCACCGAGGAGGCCATGCCGAAAAGCACGGACCCCGCTCCCGCCAGAAGAGTGCCTCCGAAAACGGTAATCCGGGCTCCCAGGGAATCCGCAAGCATCCCCACGGGAATCTGCATAATCATGTAAGCATAAAAATACATGGAAGCCAGGGAGCCGAAGGCGGAGGCGCTGAGGCCGAAATCACGCACCAGATCCTCCCGCACCACTCCCGCCGCAAGACGATGGAAAAAAACCACCATATAGGAAAGCACCATCACGCCCCAAACCACCCAGCGGTAGCTCAGGGCTTTTTGAAGATCTCCCGGGAGATCCTTTCTATCCGACATAGCCGCTCTTCACGCTCCTTTTCGAACTTCTTAGGGAAATTCCACTCCCGGAGATTCCGGAGAAAGCAGATGCATGCTCACGGAGCCGCCGCAATGATCCTTGATGAGAGAAGCCAGCTCTTCCGCAGCAGCCCGCGCCGTGGCTTCCTCCACGGGAGGCATGCAATCCACGTTGATGGCTACCCGGCTGGAATCCGAATCGATTTTGCTCCGCTCCCCGTTTTTCCAGCACCACTTACGGCAGAAGACCTCGCCGCTGGCGGTATCCTTGAGTACCACCTCTCCCGCATCGGGAAACTCTTCCATATCGGGCTGCCCCAGGGGGACGTAGCGCTCTCCTCCCGAGGCGAGGCAGAGGAGCACCTTCTCCTTGACGTGGCGCAAATCGTCTCCTCCGCAGGGAACGAGGTATTTCATGCTCACGATATTGAAAATGCAGACCAAGGGGTTGATGAAAGGGAGCTCCTTTCCCGACCGCACACGTTTTACGAGGTTCGCCATGGAAGGAGGATATTTGTTGGGATTCACCCCCAGGCTCCGGAAAGCCTCCTGCCATGCCGCCACGGAGGGATGTTCCTTGTATTTCTCCAGAAAAGGATCTTCCCGTATCTGTTTTTCTCCCTTCCGCAGCAACTCCAGCAAAAACGGCACCTCTTTCGAATTATCCATGCCCTCGCAAAGAAGCACCATCCTGCGATATCCGGGAAAACGCTCGAAGATTTCTTCTCCCACTCCTATGTACACGGGATATCCCTCCTCTTTGTTTTGAACTCCCGTTTATCTAACCACATCCTCCAAGGAGGGTCAATTATTTGGCGCAAAGAAAAAATTTTTTCATATTTCTTCAGTCCCTTTCGAAACTGCGGACATTCCCGAAAGCTATTCCTCTTCCGGAGCGTTCCGAGAAGATTCCAGCTCCATCTCCTCACCGGGAAGCATAGCTCCTCCATGCACCACATCAAGAAAATATCCCTTCACCGGCAAAAGACACCATCCCCGGTAATCGTAGCTGTGAGGTTCCCCGGGGCGCTTTCCCTTTTCCGCCACCCGGAGCACCACGCCTCCGGAAGAACGAAGCAAGGTCCCCAAGGGAAGCTCCTCCGGAAGATCCCGGAGAACCAGATTCTCCGCAAGGCTTCCGTAAGGAAAGGGAAATCCCGCCTCCTTTTCCGCCTCCCGAATATCCTCGAGGCGCAAAAGGCTGATCTGTCGTTCCTTCATGCCGTAATGCGAATCTCCCCGAAGTCCCTGGCCTTCATCGAAAAAGCCTTCCTTCGAAGGAACTTTAGGCTCCTGCCTTCGGGAGCTGCTGCAAATTGCCTCCACCCTAGCTTTCATGGCTTCTCCACCTTTCTTGCGATACAATACACTCCGGAACATGGTACCAGATGTTCCTTCGGAGATACACGGAAAGATCTCTTGGATAAGCCAAAAGCTTCATGCTATAGTCTATAAGAGAAATTGTGCATAAAATAAGGAGGGTTTCCCCCATGAAAAATTCTTCCGCAGATCAGATCCGGAGCTTTCTTTTCCCCTCCCCCGTGGGAATGCTGGAGATTCAGGAAAAAAAGGGAGCCATTGCGGGAGTGCTGTTTCGACCCTCCGAGAAAAAGGCTTCCTCTTCTCCCGCGCTCTCTCCGGTAATGGAGCTCTGCCTCGAGGAGCTCGAAGAATATTTCAGAGGGATCCGCCGCACCTTTACGGTTCCCCTGCACCTCGAGGGAACTCCTTTTCAGAAACGGGTCTGGCAGGCCCTGCTGGAAATTCCCTACGGCGAGACCCGATCCTACCAGGACATAGCTGCCGCGGTAGGAAATCCCAAGGCCCCCCGGGCCGTGGGAGGGGCGAACAACAAAAATCCCGTGGCTCTGATCGTTCCGTGCCATCGGGTTATCGGGAAAAACGGCTCTCTTGTCGGATTCGGCGGAGGTCTGCACATCAAGGAATGGCTTCTGGCACACGAGAAACGGCATGCTTCGGAGAGCCGGAAAAACTCGCCGGGAGTTTCCGCACAATAACGGAGCCGGATCATCCCGCTCCAAGGAGGGAAGAAATATGGATTTTTCGCTCAAGCCAAAACAGGTTCTTTTTCTTTACGGGCTTTTCTTTTTGGGGGACGGAGTGCCCCTCGGCAAAACCCGCCCCAAGATGAGCCCCCTGGATCGGCGCCCCCTGCTGCAGATGGAGCTTATCCGCATAGAAAAAGTCGGCCGGGCCCAGCACATCTATCTCACCGACCGTTCCTGGGACTGGCTTTCGGAACATCTCACCCTTCCCATCCTGAATCCCCGAGGAGGTAGCATCCCCCGAGAATGCGCCCTCCTGGCCCAGGCGCTGCTCGCCCAGCTTCAGCTCCGCATCCACGAGGGATCTCTCACCCTGGCGGAGTTTATGGCTCCTTCCGGAGAAAAGCCTGAAACGCCCTCTCCCTCCTCTCCTCCTCCAGCTTCTTCTACCGAAAGAGAATCCCCGCGCCTCGATCCGGAGGAAGAAAAAATCCTCGCTCTGAGCCGGATGATCATGCGGGAAAAGGGAACGGATCGAGTTTTTCTCAAGGATCTCCGGTATCGCCTGAGCTCCCTCTCCCGAAGCGATATGGACCGGCATCTCATCTCCCTGCAGCAAAAGGGAAAGATCCTCCTCATGACATACCAGGATCCTCTCAGCCGTACCCGGGAGGACGACGCGGCGGCACTGCACCTGGGAAGCGTTTCCCGGCATGTGCTGCGCCTTTCCTAGGCCCCCTGAAGGAGGACGAACTCTATGAACTCATCTCTGGAACGCAACGTACTGCGCTCGGCGGATCTCGATTACGCCCATCGGCTGGATGACGTATGGGAGAACAACCCCTACTCCGTGGCGGAACTCCATGCTTCGGCCCGGGAAAGCCTGCTTTTCGAGCTGGAACACCTGAGCGCCGCCTCTCGAAGCCGGCTGCTCCGGGGCCCCGGAGGAGCCGGAAAAACCCATCTCCTGGGGACCCTGCGTCAGGCCCTCAAGGAAGCTCCCGGAGGAACGCCTCTTTCGGAAATCACCTTTCTTCTCGTGGATATGACCGACGTCACCCGGTTCTGGCATACCGTGCTTCTGGGATATCTCGAATCCCTTCACCGGGACGTTCAGGGGCCTCCGGGCACCCTGCAGCTGGACAGGGTGCTGGCAAAACTCTTTGAAGAACTTCCCCGGGGAGCCTCGCTGCATAAAAAACTGCGGGAGTGTTCCACCGAAGATTTCCCGGAGCTGTCGAAAAACATTCTCGGAAATTTGCATAAAAAATTCCGGGCCGAGGTGGGACAGCACCAGAACGTACTCCGGGCTTTCCTGGCCCTGGGAACGGATAATTTCGATCTCTCCAACGTGGGCTACACCTGGCTTCTCGGAGAATCCCTGGAGGAAGAGAAGGCAGCTCTTCTCGGCATTGGCGAGGGAGAACAGGATCCCCGGGGAATTCTCCGGGGACTCTCCTGGATTCTCGCCCTCCGGGGAGGCACTCTGCTCTGCCTCGACCAAATCGATGCCATCGTGGCCCAGGGAGCTCTCTATTCTCAGGAAACCCCTTCGGAGGATCTCTCCGATGAGGAGCGCAAAGCCAAGGGTATCATTCTCAATCTGGCCTCGGGACTCGCGGCCCTCCAGGACCAGACAGGGCGAACCCTGGTGCTTCTCTCGTGCCTGGAGGAAAGTTTCTACATTCTCCGGGACTACGCTCTCAGCTCCCTGATGGACCGCTTTTCCGAATCCTTCACGCTGAATACCGTTCCCTGCGGCACCATGGCCCGGAACATCATCGCCCGGCGCATGGCTCCCTCCTTCGAGATGCACGGCTTCACAGCTCCTTATCCTACCTGGCCCTTCGCTCCCCAGGCCTTCGAAAATATCGAGGGACTCTACACTCCTCGGGAGATTCTCCAGATGTGCCAGGAACACCGGTTGCGCTGCCTTCAGGAGGACCGCATTACGGAGCTTACCTCCTTTGCGGGGGCTCTACCCCGTAAAGAGGAGCCTGCCCTTCCGGACTCCCCTGAAGCCGAAAACCTTCCGGAAAAAGAAAAGGGAACCCCGGGAGAAACTCCGGAGATGCCCAAGCCCTCGGTTCCTCCGGTATCTCCCAAATTTTCCGCACTGGACCGCCGTTTCGGAGAGCTTGAGACCAGCATGGATCCCCTGGAATTTCTCGGAGAAGACCAGGAGGAGGATCTCGGAAACCTGCTGCGTCTGGGAGCCCGGCTTCTTCTCTGGGAAACGCCGCTTCAGCGCAACATGGATATCGAACTGGATCCCATCGGAAGCCTTCCTTCCGATCCCCTCCATGCGAGAATTCGCCTGATCTTCCGCTCCGAGGGAGATCGGGAGCAGCATTACTGCTTCCGGGTCATCCAGAAAAACAACCATAACGCCTATCGCTCCCGGCTTGCCAAGGCTCTTACCGCCTCGGGAATCGAAAAGGAGCTTTCCTTCCGAAAGCTCACCATATTCCGCACCCTTCCTCCGGTGGATTCGGGAGAACAGACCAAGAAACAGAACCGGGCCTTCCAGAAAGCGGGAGGGCGTTTTGCTCCTATAACGGAAAAGGAGATCCTCATCCTGGGAGCCTTGCAGAAAATGTTCCAGGAAAACGACCCCTATTTTCCGGATTGGATACGCAAACGGCGCATGGTCTCTCAGCTTCCGTGCATGCAGATAGCCTTTCCCTGGATCCTCCGGCTCGCCTCTCCGGGAAAACAAACCGAAACTTCGGCGGAAAAAGAAAACCTTCGGGGAAAAGCCGGAAGGTCCCTTTCGAAAAGCACGGAAGAGAATTTTTCCGGCAAGGTTGTTGAGGAAACTTCGGGAACCATACCGCGACCTACCTCAAAGGACGCCTCTTTTTTCCTCAAAGATACGGCAAACCCGGAAAGGCCTTCCCAGGAAGGTATTCTAACGAGGGTAAGCCGATGGTTTCGCAAGGAGGAACATGGCGTCACCACCGTAACCTCTCAAGGTTCTCCTTCCCCCGGAGGAGAGAAACGATCTTCCTCCGGAGAGGCCGGAGGATCTCTGCAAAAAGCCGAAAAAATTCGGGAAGATCTTTCGACAATCTCTTCAGAAGAAAAGGAAATTTCTCGAAAAGAACTTTCGGAAACCAAGGCTCCCGCTCCGGCACCGGAACCTGAGCCCGAAAAGGCCGGAGAAATTGCGGAGGAACCTCCTCTTCTTCCTTTTCAGGAAAAAAATGCCCGAGAGGAAAATCTTCCCTTTCGGGGAGTTCAGGAGAGGGTTCTGGTGGGCACCGAAATGATCCTGGGGGAGACCATCACTCTTCCTCCCCAAATTTTCGCACAGCACGGGGTAGTCCTGGCGGGGAGCGGAGCGGGAAAGACGGTGCTCCTCAAAAGGCTGGTGGAGGAAGCGGCGCTCTGCGGTATTCCGAGCATCGTTATCGACAGCGCCAACGATCTTTCTCAGATCGGCCAGCCCTGGAAGGAACCCCCTTCTTCCTGGGGAGAGGAAATGCACCGTAAGGCGGCGCTTTTCGAAGAAAATGTGGAAGTGCTTCTCTGGACCCCAGGACACACCGGAGGCAGACCCTTACACCTTTCTCCGCTTCCGGATTTCGAGGCCCTGGAGAACGATCTCTCCGGAACGGACACCGCCATCACCATGGCGGCGGAAAGTTTGGGAGAGCGGATTCTGCAGGGGAGTTCCAAAAGCGCCCAGAAGGGGCGGGCCCTTCTCGGGGAGGCTTTGCGGCTTCTGGCGCGAAAAAAGGGAAAGACGCTTTGGGAGCTGACGAACATCCTCCAGGAGGCCCCTTCGGATATCAGCGCGGGCATGCAGGATTACCGCAAACTCAGCCGGGAACTGGGAGATCTTCTGGCGGCGGCCCAATCTTCGGACCCCTTGCTGCACCAGGAGGGGGACCCTCTCTCGCCGAAAATCCTTTACGGAGACACCTTCGGGGCGGGGGAAAAAACCCGGATTTCGGTAATCAACCTCTGGGGGCTCCGGGAGCTGGAATCCTCCCGGCACTTCATAAACACTCTAGCCATGGCCCTTTTCTCCTGGGCAAAACAGTATCCTCCGAAAAACGCCCTGGGACTCCGGGGACTTTTCGTGCTGGACGAGGCCAAGGATTACATTCCTTCGGTGCGCACCAGCGCCTGCAAGGAAAGCCTCCTGCGCCTCGCCGCCCAGGGACGCAAATACGGCATCGGCCTTCTGCTGGCCTCCCAGAACCCCACGGATATCGACTGCAAGGCCCTGGCCCAGTTTCAGACATGGTTTCTCGGACGAGCCCAGGCTCCCCGGGCCATCGAACAGAGCAAAAAAATGCTCCAGGAATGGGGGCTCTATGACGGCGACGTGGCACGGCTCCAGAAGGGCACCTTCTATCTTCATTCGGGGGAAAGCATATCCTCTCCTCTGGAAGTGGCGGTTCCTCTCTGCCTTTCCGCCCATCCCGACCGGTCCCCCCTCTCGGAGGAGGAAATCCTCCGTATCGCCCGGGGAGAGAAGCTGACTCTCTGATCTCCGGAAGAAAAATCGTCGTTTTTCGCGAAAAAAGGAGCCTTCTTTATGCAGGCGGAGTTTCTCCAGTTATCTCGAATCCTGGACATATCCATGGAGATGGGAGCCTATACCTTTCCCGGAAATCCTCCTCTGGAAAAATCGGGCCCCCATAACCGTGTGCCCGGCCCGGCCCGGGAATACGTCTACGACCTGCGGCTCTGCACCCAGAGCGGCACCCATATCCAGAGCGGACACTACTTTCTGGAGGATGGAGAAACGCTGGATCAGGTAGCCCTGGAACGCTGCCAGGGATGGTGCCGCCTGATACCTCTCGTCAAAAGAGGAGAGGATACCACCCGGAAAGATCTGGAAGCCCTCTTCCGACAGCATCCTCTGCAAGAAAGAATGATTCTTTTCGTCACGGGGCAGATGGAGGACATTATCGCCACCGGAACATGCGCTCCCGAATCGCGGAGCGGTCTTTCTCCGGAAGCGGCGGCCTATCTCGTGGAAGAACGGGGGGTAACTCTCCTGGGAATCGATTCCTTGGGATTGGAATCGAGGAGTTTCGACGATTTCCGGGTAACCCGCTATTTGGGCTCCCGGGGGGTGCTGCTTCTGGAATGCCTGGTAAACCTGAAACAGCTCCCCCCCTTTTCCCGGGCCTACCTGGAGGCCTTTCCCCTCAACATAGCGGGAGTGGAGGGGACTCCCTGCCGGGCGGTACTGCGGATACCCCGCGAAAAGAGCTCGTAAAAAAATCCCCGGAAAATTTCCGGGGATTTCGCATCTATCCTTTTTTCTACGCCGGGCAGGTTCGCTTATGGCTATGCCTTGAGAAAATCCTCCACCTTCCGCAGATAAAGCCTGCGCAAATGCTGCGTCAGAGCTCCCGGCCGGCCATCGCCGATTTTTCGGGAATCCACTCTCGCAACGGGCATAACTTCCTTGAGCGTACTGCTGATGAAAGCCTCCTCCGCCGATTCGAGCTCTTCCATTCGAGGCGCCCGTTCCTCCACGGTCACCCCCGCCTCCCGGGCGAGATCCAGCACAAATTTCCTGGTTACCCCCGCAAGCACCTCTCCCTCGGGAGCGGTGACGAGTTTTCCCTTTAAAGCGAGGAAAAAGCTGCTGCTGGTACCTTCGGCAATCTCTCCTCCGGGACAGTAAAGCCCCTCGAGATATTCCGACCGTCCTCCCTTGGCCACGTAGGGGAGCATGTAGTCGATGCTCTTGATGAGAGGATTCGGCCGGGGGCAGTTCATGGTGAAAAGGGCCACCCCCTCGCTATAGTAGGAGGAGGGAAAAAGCTTTGATTTGAGAGCTTCGAAGAGAATAAAAAACCGGGATTCCGGAAAGATTCCGTCACGGTTGACATCCCCTCCGGTGCAATAAAGCCGCACCAGGGCATCTTCCTCTATGCGTCTCACTCCTTCGAAAACGATCTTCTCCATCTCTTCGAAGGCGGGAAGGCCATGAAGGCCCGAGGCTTCGGCGGAATCCAGGAAGCGCTTGATATGTTCCGCGAGAGCGAAGGGCTTTTCACCGTACGTGCGAAGGGAATCGAAGACCCCGATTCCCCGCTGTATGGAAAGATCCGTCACGGGGAGAAAAACCTCCTCCCGGGGCAGAAAAGATCCGTTGTAATAGCATAATGCCATGGGATTTCACCTCGTTCTATATTTGCAAAATCGCGCTTTTTCAGCCGCCCTAGTGTACTCCAGAGCCCCGCTTTTTCCAAGGGATTTATGAAAATTTCCCGTGGACTCTTCCTCGGCATGATACAATGCGCACATCATACAGAAAACCATGCTTTGAAAGGATTGATGGCTTTGAGTTTAAATGCGGAAGAACGGGCCTACCGTTCCATCCTCGCCCTGGTTCTTTCGGGAGAGTACAAACCCGGAGATTTTCTCCTGGAGCTCGACCTGGCTCCAAAAATGAATATGAGCAGGACCCCCGTAAGCCGTGCCCTGGCTCGGCTCGTTACGGAGGGCTTTCTGGTGCGCATGCCCAAAAAGGGATGCTATATCCCCTTCCCCACTCCGGAGGATGCGGAACAGGTATTCTTCGCCCGCATGGCGGTAGAATCCCAATCCGCCGCAGCGGCGGCGCTGCACGCCACGGACGAGGAAATTCAAAAACTCCGGGAGCTCCTTCCAGAGGATTTCAAGGCGGTGGAAACCCGGGAGAAGACCTCCTTTTTCACCGTGAACGAACAGTTTCACATGGGGATCGCCCGAATTTCCCGGAATCTCTATCTGGAGAAGTGGTGCCGCCATATTTTCTGGCGTTCCAACGTGTACGTTCTCTATTTCGACAGCTTCTACCGGACTCAGGAAAATATCCTCCCCCAGAAAACGCCGGGACAGCACAAAACCATTCTGGACGCCCTGGAAGCGAGAAAACCCCTGGAGGCTGCGGAAGCCATGCGGGAACACATACGCTATACCTACGAACAGCTTCTGATCAATCCCTGAAACATAAAATCCCAAGGAATTTTCTGCCCATGACATTGCAGTCCTTTCCCCCGGTTTCCCAGAGATAAACCCGAAAATTTTTCCAGAAATCCTTTCTCCCCCGAGGAATATTTCTCGGGGGTTTTCCTACTCCCTTTTTCGTTATTTTATTCTCTATAGGTTGAACCTTCGATATCTTTTGACAGAGAGAGCCTTTCCGTGGTATGTATTTCTCAAGATTCATTGATGAGCTTTTTGATGCATACATAAAACTCGGGAAATTTTTACGAAGGGCGGCGAACACATCTCATGGAAAAGAAACGGGTTCTGCAACTCGGATACGGCATGCAGGGAAAATGTGCACTCCAGGATCTGCTCCGAAATTCCTCCATCGAAGAAATCATCGTTACCGACTGTTACGAAAATTTTGAGAAGGAGATCGCAGCGATAGGAGATTCCCGTATTCTTCCCCGACGGGTAAACGCCGAGGATACTGCCATCCTGGCCTCCCTGATGAAGGGAGTTCACGTGGTGGTGGAACTTCTTCCGGGAATTTTCGCCCTTCCCGTGGCAAAATTGGCGGCGGAGCAGGGGGTTTCCCTGGTGACATCCATGTATCTCAAAAACCCGGGAGAACAGGATGCGGACCGCAAAAAAGAACAAGCCCGCCTTCTGGAAGAGATCGACAGTATGGCACGGAAAAAGAAAATCACTATTCTCCAGGAGTTCGGCATGGATCCCGGCATGGATCTCGTGCTGGGAAAGCAAACGCTGGAAGAGTTCGAGGAAGTCCAGGCCTTCCATTCCTACGGAGCGGGATTCCCCGAAAAAAGCGCCGCCACCAACCCCCTGCGCTATAAATTCACCTGGTCCATCATCGGAGTTATGCGCTCCTACCTACGCCCCGCCACGCTCATTCACCGGGGAGAAATTCAACACATCGAGGCGGAGGATATGTTCAGCTCCTCCTCCATGCACCATCTCGACATTCCGGAACTGGGAGGGCCCCTGGAATGTTTCCCCAACGGAGACAGCGCCCATTTCGCGGAGCTTTTCGGTCTTTCCGGCATAGAGGAGATGGGACGCTATATCTGCCGCTGGCCCGGACACGGAGCTTTCTGGGAAATTATGGCCAAGTGCGGTTTTTTGAAGGACTCTCCCCTTTCGATAGGAGATACCTCCATCGCCCCCACCGCCTTCTGCGCCGCCCTTCTGGGTTCTCAAAAACAGTTTTTCTACGAGAAGAACGAAAAGGACGTGGCCCTGATACGCACGGACGTGCGGGGAATCCGGCAGGGAAAACCCTGCCGGGTAATCTACCAGATCGTGGATACCCGGGATTGCGGGTCCGGGTTCACCGCCATGCAGCGCACCGTGGGCTTTCCCGTATCCATGGGAGCCTCCATGATTTTGGACGGAACTCTTACGAAAACCGGTGTGATCTACCCCATGGACGTCCCCTTCGAACCTTACAAAAAAGCTCTTGAAACCCGGGGAATCCACATCGTCCGGCAGGAGCTTCCCTGGAACGGAGACTGTTCCCCCGAAGCATAGGAAGAACGCAAAGGAGGTCCTCATGCGTTTTCTGAAAGGCCACATGGGAGGCAACACCATTCTTCTCCTTCTCGAAGAAGATTTGGGAGAGGAAGAGGATCCGCTGGAGAGAGTTCTTCGGGCCTGCTCTTCCGAAGTGCTGGCATGTCACGAAGCGGGTATTCTGGGCAGATCGCCTCGGAAAAACGCTCTTCGGCTGCGTATCGCTGCCCGGACTTCCCGGGCCTATATCAGCGCCTGCGGAGGACTTACCCAGGTTCTGGGAAGAGCCCTGGCCCTTACGGAACTGGACAAACTCCTGGGGCTGGAAATCCACCGTCCCGGGATCTCTTCGGTGCTTCTGGAAACTTCGGGAGGCCCCGTACCTCTTCGCATAGAGATAGGGGAAGACGGCATCACTACCTGGACGGAAATGCGTTCTTTCGCGGAAGAAATCATGGCTTCCGGCATGGAGCCCATGACAATTCGAGGAATTTCTCTTCTCCGAATGGGCAAGTTCCTCGTTCTGCAGGGGGAAGATCTCCAAAGAGCTCTGCCCGAAGCGAACATAGCCGCCCTGGATTCTCCCACCCGGCGGATTATCGAGGAAATCCAGAAGGAATTTCTGGCTCTTCGCCCTCAGGCCTCCAAGGACCTGGCCCTCTACGATCACAAGGGAAGCGGAGCAAGCCCCATCCGGGTAATTTTTCCTCACTGGCTTCCGGAAAATCATATCGAACCCGCCTGCGGCACCGGCACCGTAGCGGTGGGCATGGCAATTCTCCAACGCTCCGGTGGAGTTTCCCGAGGAGGTAAAAAGCTGAGTTTTTCCATGGAATCCGGAGGAGCTCCCATTCTGGGAGGCCCGGATCGAAGCTCCCTCGAACTTACCCTGGAAAGGGGAGTTATCCGGAAAGCGGCATTTTCTCACAGCTTCGTGGAACTTACCGCCCGGGGGGAAATTCCCGAAGGAGGTGATAGGGCTTTTTCAATGCGGGAGAAGACGTAAAAATTCCACAACCTATTTTACAAAGGAGGCGTTGTGCTTATGGGAGATATTGCAGCTAAGGGAGCGTTGTCCCTGGTTCCGGTGGTGTTGGCTCTTATTCTTGCTTTTAAAACGAAAAATGCCGTTTTTTCCCTTATTATCGGATGTTTGGTAGGAGTCGTTCTTGCGGGGTTCGATCCCGCCACGGGGCTTTCCAAGCTCTTTCAGACCGCTCTTGGAAACGGAGATTTTATTTGGGTTATGATGATCGAAGTCGCCGTGGGTATTATGGTGGCCTTCTACCTTCGGGCGGGGGTTATCGGAGCCTTCGCGGACTGGGCAAGTACGAAAATCCGCTCCCGCCGGGCCGCTTCGGGTTTCGGCTGGCTCATGGGGATATGTATCTTCTTCAGCGATTACTTCAGCCCCCTTTTCAGCGGCCCCATCGCCCGGCCTCTTACGGACAAACACAAGGTGTCCCGGGAAATGCTGGCCTATCTTCTCGATTCCGGCAGCGCCCCCGTATGCACCCTGGTACCTCTCACGGGGTGGGCGGTCTACATCGCGGGGCTTCTCGTGGGATACGGCCCCATCCAGGATGCCTCCCAGGGCATGGCGGTTTTCGTGAGGGCCATTCCCTATAACTTTTACGGATGGTTTGCGGTTATTCTGGCGGGACTTATCGCCTACGGCCTTATTCCCAACTACGGCCCCATGCGGAAAGCGGAAAAACGGGCAAGGGAAGAGGGCAAGGTTCTTCGGGATGGAGCCACGCCTCTTACGGGAGAGGAAATGGACCTTATCCAACCCGTGGAAGGTAAGGTTCCCAACATCTTCCTCTATCTCGTGGTACCGGTACTGATCGTTATCGGAGTGGCCCTGGGAACCTTCTTCTTCCTTGGAAGCACCAAGATTCTGGAAGCCTTCTTCGCGGCGGTCATGTACCAGGCGGTGATGATGAGTTTCGGAGGCTACTTCAAGGGGATCAAAGACGGCATGGACGTGGCCACCAACGGTATCAAGGCGGTACTTCCCGCCATTCTCATTCTCGCTTTGGCCTACTGCATCAATACGATCTCCAAATCCCTGGGGGCCCAGCAGTTTATCGTATCCTTCACGGAAGGCTGGATGACCTCGGGCATGCTTCCTCTGGTGACCTTCGTTACCGGAGCGGCGATCTCCTTCTTTACCGGCACCTCCTGGGGAACCTACGCCATTCTCACCCCCTTCGTGCTCCCCATCGCCATGAACCTCTCGGGAGGAGAGATCAACTCTCTGGTGCTTGCCACGGTAGGCGCCGTAGTGGGAGGAGGTCTTTTCGGAGATCACTGTTCCCCCGTATCGGATACCACCTGCCTCTCCTCCTTCGGTGCCGCTTCGGACCATATGGATCATGTCACCACCCAGCTCCCCTATGCTCTTACCGCGGCAATTCTTGCGGGAGCGCTCTTTCTCTACATCGGCACCAAGGGGATTATTTCCTAGTTTTTCCGGGGCCCTTCGAGAAGTAACGGAGAGCCCCGGCTTGCAAGCTTTAACGGGCACTCTTTTCCAACACACTTTAAGGAGGTGATCGCATTGTCTTTCTCCGTTTCCGAAACATCTTCCCCTCTCATAGGCATTCTCTGCTGGGAGGGAGGAGGTACCACCCCCCGGGGGCTGGAACAGCTTGAAAGTCTGAAGGGAAACAGTACCAATCCGGAAACCTTTTCCTTTCCCGTCCTGTATCGGAGAGTTCCCGGGGCGAATATCGAAACCATTCTCGAAAACCCCGATCCGGGAGTGATGGAACGCATGATTCGGGAAGCCCGAGCCATGGAAAACCAGGGCATCCGGGGCATTACCACAAGCTGCGGATTCAACGCCATTTTCCAACGAAAAATCGCCTCCTCTCTGAAGGTACCCTTTTTCTCCTCCAGCCTTCTCCAGGTTCCTCTGATACGGCAAATGCTGGGCCCCGAAAGAAGCATCCTGGTACTTACCGCCAAAAAGGCGGCCCTTCGAAAAGAACACCTCCGGGAAGCGGGAATTGCGGAGGATACGAATCTGCACATTTACGGCATGGAGGAATGTCCCGAGTGGAATAAAATCTTTATCGCTCCCCGGGAAGAGGTACGCCTGGAAGTGATCGCCGAAGAGGTGGTTCAGACCGGGGAGAAAGCCCAAGGGGAACATCCCGAAGCGGGAGCCCTGGTTCTGGAATGTACGGACCTTCCCCCCTTCGCGGCAATTCTGAGAAAACGCACGGGACTTCCGGTATTCGACTTCGTGACACTTACGGAGTATATGCACAGATCTCTTTGCTGAAAGGAGCGCACAGTTCATTATGACCCAGAAGATTCTCGTCTTTGGAGCAGGCCGGGTAGCACGTCCCTGCGTGCAGTATTTGCTGCGCCAGGGGTACGAAATTTTCGTGGCGGATTTATCGAAGGAACGGCTGGATTACGTTATCCAGGGAAATCCCCGGGGACACGGCATTCAGGATAACGCGGGAAGCCGGGGAGGAGAGATCCTCCGGCAGATTTCCCCGGACCTGGTGATCAACCTTCTTCCTCCGGAGCTCATGCCCGGAATAGCCCGGGAATGCCTCTCCCAGGGGGTACATTCGGTGGACCCCGCCTATCTGGATAAAGGCACCGCCTCCCAGAAAGAAGCCATCAGGGAAAAGGGACTCGTCTTTATCAGCGAACTGGGGTTGGATCCCGGCATCGATCATATGTCCGCCGCCCGGACCATCGCACATATCCGGAGCGAGGGGGGGAAAATACGCTCCTTCCGCTCCATCTGCGGCGCTCTTCCTTCGGCGGAAGCGAATACCAACCCCTGGGGATACAAGCTCTCCTGGGCTCCCGCCAGCCTTATCGGAGCAAGCCGCCGCACCGCCCATATCAAGGAAAAGGGACAGGAAATTCTCTGGCCCCTGGGGGAAACCTACAAACACTATAGCCTTGAAGAGATTAAGGGGCTCGGGGTTTTCGAAGTATATGCCAATGCGGATTCTCTTCCCTATCTCGATATATACGGCATTCCCGAGGCGGAGAGCATCTACCGGGGCACCCTGCGTTATCCCGGCTGGTGCGAAACCATCTGTTTCATGAATCTTCTTTCTCTCTTCGATGAAGGCGCTATTCCCCTTCGCGACATGTCTTTCCGGGATTTCACGGCCTCCCGCATGGGCAAGGGCTCTTCGGAAAATGTGGAAGCCGATCTGGCCTCGTTCCTGAAAATTCCTGCATGGTCTGCGGTCCTCCACAAATTCCGGTGGCTCGGTCTTTTCGACACCGCCCCCATTCCCTTCGAAGAGGGAAGCCCCCGGGACGTTATCGCCTGGCTCTTCGATAAAAAACTCGTCTACCGGGATAACGAGCGGGATCTCGTTCTCCTGAAGGACGAAATCCTTGCGGAATATCCCGAGGGTTCTTCGAAGAAGCATGAAAGCCTGCTCGTGGATTACGGCATTCCCGGAGGAGACAGTTCCATAGCCCGCACCACGGGTATTCCCCCCGCCATAGGGGCATCTCTCATTCTCCAGGGCAAAATTACCACTCCGGGCCTGCATATTCCCACCACCCGGGAGATTTACGAGCCCCTGTTCCGGGAACTCGAACAAGAGGGCATCCGCCTGGAAGAGCAAGTAATCCCTCTTTCCCGATAAAACAAATCCCTTCCGGGATCTTCCGAAAAAGAATTTCTTGTAATTCTCCGGAATCCCTTCCGAAAAAAGAGCCTCCTTCTCTGTGCCGTATGCAAGGGGGCTCTTTTTTGCTATACTCTTTTTCAGTATCATGGCTTAAAATTAATGATAGAGGAGGGTCTTTATGTACCGGCAAAAACACACCCTGGGGTACAAAGGAATACGTTCGTTTTTAATTCTGGTGACGCTCTGCTTCCTGGGAAGCTGTTTTTCGTCGCTTCCCGCTCTAGGAAGCGACGATCCCAAGGAGCTCGCAACCCTGGCGAACAAGGAAATTCGTCAGGCGGAAAAACTTCTCTTCGCGGGAAAGGCCGAAGAGGCCCGGGACATGCTTCTTCAGGGATTGGAAACCCTGGAAAAACTCAGAGGAATCGCTCCGGAAGACAGCAAAATCAAAGGATTGGAGCAGAAGGCTCAGCAGGTTCGCAAAAAGCTCGAAAAGAAACTGGGAACTCCCCTGACCGCCTCGGAAGTTCCCTCGAACCCCGACCCCACGCCAGTTCCCACCGTTCAACAGGATTTGCCTCCCGCAGAGAAGGACTCCGTGAAAAATCTGGAAAAAAAGATTTCCCAGGAACTTCGGAAGTCGGAAAACCTCTTTATGGAAGGTAAAAAAGAGGAGGCCCTGGCTCTGCTCATGGAAACCTGGGAAGAGATAGGGCACCTGCGCCGGGAGGCTCCGGGATCCTCCCAGCTTGGAAATTTCGAGAAAAAGGCACATAAACTCGCAGCGGATATAGGCAAACGCACTTCACAGAAGATCGACCTCCAGACCGGAAGCATCACTTCTCTGGAGGCAGCATCTTCGCAAAACCCTTCCCAATCCTCTTCCGAAGAAGCGTGGGGCCCCAAAAAACTTTCCTATCACCTCCGGGAAAAGCTGAAGGAGGCTTCGAAGCTGGAACGAGGTGCCGAAAGCTCCCTGAAATGGGTGGATACGTACAAAGAAAGGGGAGAATCTTCGGCACTCTGGCTCCCCAAAATCGAGGAAGCCCGGAAACAACTCCGATCCCTGGAAGAACTCCTGGGAGAATGTGATCAGGATGCCCTCGAGGAAGGAGCTTCGGACCATCCGGAGATCCTGCAAATTCGGCAAAACTGGCAAACTCTCGTTTCCCGGTGCGACGAGCTCGCAGCCGAGCAAAAGGGAAACCTGGCTCAGGAAGAAAAAGTCTCCCAAGAAGCAGCAGAGCGGGGCGAAGCTTTCATGGCCTTGTACACAGCCCTGGAAAAACAGTACGGAGACCTCTTTGCCGGCCATGCCCTGAGCTATCCCAACCAGGGATTTTCTCCCTACGAAAAAGCCCTGGAGCGTCTTGTAGATTTTCAATCCCGAGGACTCCCCAAAATACAGGAAGCCTTGGACATACTCAATCCTTTCTACGGCACCACCGCACCGGAAATCGAGGAAAGCATGCGGCAGGCCGACTACCACGGCGGCCACACACCCTGGCGCTTCTACGCCCTTCTGGAAGAGGTCCCTGGAAAGGTACGAGAAACCAGGATCGCCACGGGAAAAGACCTTGCCGCAAAGGCGGAGGAACAGCTGGGCTATCTTCCGGATATTCACGATTTTGCCCGGGAAGCCTCGCACGAAACCATCCGGGAGTACACTCGCCTGGCGGCGGCCTTTGCCCCTGAAGATCCCCACATACAGGCTTTTGCCGAGGAGTTGGAAACCCGGCTTCAGGAAGATGCCGCCATGCTCTATGCCGAGGTGGACAAGCGAAAATGGCCCGGCAGCATTTCGGGAAAGGATAAGGAAGAGAAGGCGGGCATGGCCTTTTTTGAAAACGATCCGGGATGGGGAAAACGGGAGGACCGCAACAGAATTCCCCGAAAGGTCGCCATCCGGGGAGAGTGGAACGTGCAGGAAAAGGACCTCCTGGGACAGCCCGTAATGTACGGCATTCCTGCTTTCGTGGCAGTGGAGGTTCCCGAGGAGGGGAAACGAAATCTTCTTCGGGTATATAACGTCACCCTCCGCACGCAGAAACAGGCGGGAGCGAAGCCGGAACCTCCCTTCGCGGAGATTACAGTGGGAGACAGCTGGTATATCCGTACCGAAGCGATTCAATAACGAAAAGAGCAAAAGACCATTACGGAAGTGATGGAAAAAGACGAAGCCGGTGCTCTGGGATGTTTCGGAGCGCCGGCTTTTACTTCGTTTTTGTCTATGGAACCGAGTTTTTATGCTGTATATCAGGCCATCTGGAAGGGGCGTTTTTTCAAGGGAAAGGAAGAGGCTTTTTTCTTCTCTCCCTCTTGCTCTCCCCTCCTTTCTTCCTCTCCCGAAAGCTCCCGTTTCTTCAAAGGTTCCTTTCCTCTTGCGAGGAGCTCTTCCAGATTGGCAGCACTTTCCCGGACAAGACGGATTTCGGAACCCAGCGAAACCATCTGTTCTTCCACGTGCCGGATCTTCTGCTCCGAAGATCTGGCGGTTTCCTCCACCGCCCGAAGGGACGAATCCACCCTGACGCTTTCTTCGGCCTGATGCACCGCGGCTTCCGCAAGATTGCGAATAACGCTTCCAATCTCTTCGGTGCGCTCTCCCAGTATTTCCAGAGATTTTTCGGTTTCCTCGAAAAGGGTCTGTCCCGCTACGCCCCGCCGCTCTCCTTCCCGGGAAGCGAGAAGCACCTCCTCCACGCCCTGAAGGATCATGCCCGCCACATCTCCCACCTTTTCCGCAGCCTTCCGGCTTGCCCCCGCAAGACCGCGAACTTCTTCAGCCACCACGGCGAATCCCTTGCCCGTTTCTCCCGCCCGGGCAGCTTCGATGGCGGCGTTCAGGGAAAGAAGGTTTGTCCGGGCCGCCACGGCGGCGATATTTTCCACTAAATTCTCGATCTCTCCCGCCTCCCGGGAAAGTTCTTCCGTCAGAGAGCGCACATGCCCGAAGGAACCCATCATGACATGCACCGCTTCCGAAGCCTGGAGGCGCCCCTGCTCCACCCGGCGCATCTCCTCTTCCAGCGATTCGGACTGTTCCAGGGCAATCTCCGCCAGGGAAGCGGAGCGCTCCGCCTCCTCCGCAATCCGTGCGGTAGCTTCTCCAGCCTCTTCCATGCTTTCCAGATTGTGCCCCATCTGAGAGGAGAGAGCTCCGCACTCTCCTCGAATCCGTTCCGCAATATCCCGAGTTCGGGAAGCCACCTCGTGCAGGCTATGGGATTCTTTTTTCATGGAGTCCTTCCCTCTTTGAAGCTGGAAAAGAAGTTTTTCCTGCACTCCCAAAGCCTCGTGAAAAGCCCGACCCACCCGGGCGATTTCGTGATTTCCCCGAAGAGGAAGCATTTCTCCGTGCCCTCCCTCGAGAACGTTTCGAGCGCAAAGATCCAGCCGGGCCAAAGGAGCGGCAATACTCTTCCAGAGAAAATAGAGAAGCCCCAAAACCAAAACTCCCGCGAGAAGAGCGGTTCCTCCCTGCTGCAGGGCCACCCGTTTTACCGGAGCCAGAAGAGCGGCTTCGTCAAGAAGGAAAAACACCCGCATTCCATGAGGAAGGGCATAGCTCCACACCCGCTTCCGAGCTCCCTCCACGGAAAGGCGTTTCATGCCCTCCTTCTGCAGGGAAGCTTCCCGCAGAAAGAGAAAATCCTCCGGAGAGCCTGCAAGAATTTCCTTATGTTTCCGGGACCCCTCTTTTTCTTCCTTCCGGGAAGAGCCCTTTTCGCCTTCATTCTGTCCATCTTGCCCGGCATATCCGAAATCGAGAGGATTTCCCCGGGCATCCATAAGGATCACCCGACTTCCCTCGGGAAGGGAGAGCTCCCGTATGGTCCGGGACAGGGCCTCCAGGGGAATATCCCCTCCGAAAACCGCCAAAAGCCTGGAATCATCGTAAAGCGAGAACACCGGCACCGCCAGGGTGAGGACCTGACCGCCCCCTTTGGGATCCTCCCGGAGGGATGTAAACACTGGTTTTTTGAGCTCCTCCGCCCTCCGGTACCACTCCTGATTTCTCGGATCGTACTCCTCGGGAGGAAACCAGAAGGTTCCATCCAGAAGCATACCGTTGGGAAGGGCAATATACAGATCCCGGAATCCGCTCTTTCCGGCATTTTCCGTAAGATCTCTCACGTAATCTCCCATGGTGCCAGGAAGAATGCCCAGGTTTTCTATCATGTAGGACATGTTTCGCGAAGCCGTATGAAGAAGGTTCTCCTGGCGTTCCATCCAGTCTCCCAAGGCGGAAGAGGCGTTGAAACACGCAGAATGCTCTCCCTTATCCGCCTGGCGGGTTACCAGAAAAACTCCCTTCCGATACGAAAAAACAGCCATGCCTCCCAGGGCCAGAAGAATGCCCAGAGAGATAATCAATATGCGTCCCCGGATGCTCATGAAAGAAGGTCCTCCCTTTCGATGTCCTCCGTATCTTCCTGGCGGAGCCAGAGGCTTCGCCCCTCCTTGGCGGTTTTACGCTTTACCTCGCTTTTGAGATCTGCCACGACTTCGGAAATATGAAAATTATCGGTTTTTTGCATATCCACCACCGCACAGCTCAGGGTCACGAGAGGAACGAAGGCTCTTTCTCCTCCCCGGGTTTTTGCGACGTACCCTCCCCTAAGGATGTCTCCCTCGTGAAAAAGGGTCTTTTTTTCTGCATCGAAAAGGCTGCAGAGCATGTGAAGGGATTCCTCCGAAGGACTTCCGGGACAAACCAGGACGAAATCGTCTCCTCCCACGTGCCCCAGGCGGCTTCCCGAAGGTAAAAAGGCAAGGCTTTTCCGTAAAATCGAAGCGGTGAAGGAGATCATCCGGTCCCCCTGGATAAAACCGTATTGATCGTTATATTCCTTGAAACGATCCAGATCCACGTAAAGAAGGCAAGCCTCCTCTCCGGCGCTCTGAGCCCTCGCGATCCATCCTTCGATACTCGTATTCCCCGGAAGACCGCTGAGGGGATTGCAGGACCGGGCCAAATCGATTTCGAGGGTACTCGCTCGCTGGATGATCCGTTTCATGGTTACCGTCCCCAAAAAGGCCCCCCGGGAATCTATCACCACCAGGGGGTCGTAAAGCTCGTTCTGTTCCCGGTCCATGGCTTTTCGGGCAGCCTCCGTCACGGGGCAGGAAGAAAAAAGTTTAAGGAAGCTCCTGTTCGCAATTTCCTCTACCGGGTGCTTCTGATAAAGATGGTATCCAAAGGCTCCTCCGGTACGAAGGCCGTACTCGTTCCGGGTAAGAAGCCCCGTGGGACACCCCTCCTTGAGTATGGTGATATGGTCCGCCTCCTTATGTTTGCGAAAAATTCTCCCCGCGCCCTCCACATCCAGCGTTCCCTCTTCCGCCACGAAGTTGCGCTCCAAAAGAGAAGCAACCCTTTCCAAATCCTCTTCCACGAAGGGCTCCATATTTTTGCGAAGTTCTTCAAGGCCCTTCGTAATTTTCTGAGGCTGCACCTGGTCATAAGCCAGAGGTCTTGCAAAGAGATATCCCTGGGCATAACGAAATCCAAGAAAAGCCAAAGCTCCCAGCTCTTCTTTGGTTTCCACCCCCTCCGCGATAACCCGGGACCCCAGCCGGGAGGCGAGATCCTTTATTCCCGCGAGAAGTTTCTGGCGACGAGGATCCTCATGGAGATGCCGTACCATCCGGATATCGAGTTTGATATATTCGGGAGCGCAGAGGCTCATGGTACGGATGCCGGAATAGCCCGCGCCGAGATCGTCCAGAGCGATGGCATATCCCATGCGCCGATACTCTTCTACCGCCTGGTATATATCGCCGTAATCCTCCGCCCGCTCTCCTTCGGTCAACTCCAGCACCAGCCGATGAGGAGAGAGACCGTATTGTTCGAGATGTTCCGGAAGCAGTATTTTTCGGAACGAGGGATCACAGAAAGAGGAGGGGTTGAGATTGAGGAAAAAACGCTCTTTTCCGAGGTCTTTCCGAAGCCCCAATTTTTTTATGGCCTGAAGACAGCAGGTTCTATCCAGCTGACGATGCAAAGACCAACGTCGTGCGGTTTCGAAAAGAGTCGCCGGGCTTTCCAGGGGGGGGATCCCGCGGGAGAGCACTTCGTAGCCGTAAATTTTTCCTTTTTGAAAATCCACCAGGGGCTGCAGAAAGGTTCGCAGAGCGTTACCCTCTATTACTTTCTGAAGTGCCGAAAGAGGGCTTTCTTCCGAGAGAGACCTCTCCTCCGGAACGACCGGCCAGAACACGCTTTTTTTCGACAGATCTTGTATCATGACCTGAGACATGGTCTTCCTCCTTCCACAGCACGAGCCTCACTCTATCTCCGGGACACAACAGGAAGATGACATCTTTTTTTCGGTTTTCCTACAATCGAAAGGCATTACAAAAATGCCCGGAAAGCATAAAGCTCTCTCGGGCACTTTCTTCAACCACCGCAACTACCGCAATTTTTTATTATTGCGTCAGGGCTCGATAACCACCTTCATACCGAGGGAAATCTTGGGCTTCAGCTCCCGCAAATCTTCGTTGGTGAGGCGGATGCATCCTTCGGTAACGTCCTTGCCGATGGAGCTGGGGTCGTGGGTGCCGTGGATACCGATTCCCTTCCAGGGATCCGTCTTTATTCTGATAAACCAGGGACCGTAGGCTCCCTCGATAGGCCCTTTTCCGTCTCCGAAATCGTGAGTCCAGTAGCTTGCATCCTGCATCTGTTGTATTTCGAAGCTTCCCTCGGGGGTTCTGCAATCTCCTACACGTTGTTTATCTCCGGCGTTTTTACCCACCGCCACGGGATAGCTCCGCAGAAGATCCTTACCATTGTAAATGTACATAGTATGCCGGCTTTTCACGATACGAATCCACATGGAGTCCTCGGGGATATTTTCCAGGTTGGGAACAGCTTTTTCCAGGCTCTCTCTCATAATCTCGGGGTTTTCCTCCTTCGGCAGAGGAACCGCCGCTACTTCCGGTATGGGTATGGGGGTAGCCGAAGGCTGGGGAACCGCAATGGTGGTACCTTCTTTCGGGGGTTCCGCCGCTTTGAAGGGCCAGCCCCCGCGAAAATACTGCACTCCTCCTGCCGCGAGAAGAGCTATAAAGAAAAGAAGAAGAGGGATCTTCCAGGGAGAACTTCTTTTTCGGGATCTCGTGTTGTAACGTCGCACGCCACCACCTCCGCTAGGCTTTGAAATTCCGGTTCATGATACCCTATTCTTCGGAGAACCGCCAAGGTTTTCCGAGAAGCTCTTCGTGCCGGAAACATGAGACCAGGTGATCATTTACCATTCCCACCGCTTGCATGTGGGAATACCAGATAACGGGCCCCACGAAGGAAAATCCCATGCTTTTGAGCTCCTTGCTCATGGTTCGGGAGAGCGGCGTTTCCGCAGGGACTTCCTCCGGGCTTTTCCATCGGTTGATCCTGGGAGTTCCCTCCACGAATTGCCACATCCAGGCGGCAAAGGAGCCGTACCGCTCCTGGACTTTCAGAAAGGCCCGGGCATTCATTACTGCGGAAGCAATTTTTCGGCGGTTCCTGACGATTCCCGCATGGCGCATGCGTTCTTCCTGATCCTTTTCCGTAAAAGCCGCCACCTTGAGGGGATCGAAATCGCAAAAGGCCTCCCGATAGGCCTCCCGCTTCCGCAATATGGTTATCCAGCTCAATCCCGCCTGAGCTCCTTCAAGCAGCAGAAACTCGAAAAGCTTTCCGTCCTCCCTTACGGGGACACCCCACTCCTCGTCATGATAAGCCACGTAAAGAGGATCATTCCCCGCCCAGGCACAGCGACAAAGAGATTTTTCCGATGTTTTTTTCATGCAATTTCCCTCCTGTCTTTCTCTTTGGGAAAACAAAAAATTCGAATTGACAAAAACGAATCATAAAATTTTTCGAAAAAACAAACAATACCATGCACTTCCTCATACTCTTATGGTATAATTTTAGGACTGTAAGCATATCGCCATAGGCGCAAAGTCATGACTTTATCCCCTTGTCCCCCAAAAGGGCCTCCTTGGCACAATGGAGCAATATCAGCGTAAGGAGATGGACACTCTGGTTTTCCGAAAAAAGAATTCCTTTCTTCTTCTCGGCCTGAAAATCGTGGGAGCGCTCTTTTTTCTTTCCTGCAGCCTTCTCCAGGCGGAGATATCTTTTTCATATGCTTCGGAACATGCTTCCCTTCCGATTTCCTCTTCCTCGGAAACCACCGTGGAAAAAGAGGAGGCCGGATCTTTTCCGGATTCCCTTTTACGGCGATGCATTTTCTGGACCGCTCTTCTGACGTTGGTGCTTTCCTGGGGAGGAGGACTGCTTTCATACCTTTTCTATCGGCATCATCAGAAAGAACACCGCCGTTTGACCCTGCACAGGGATCTTTTTCGCCTTATCTCGGAATCCGCCCGGATTCTTCTGGAGGAAAGAGAGCTTTCTCCGGGGTTCCGAAAAATTTGCAGGCATCTTCATAAGGAGATGCACGCCCGGGAAGTGCTTATGTTTCAGAACATGTCCTCCGAAAAGGAACTCCCCTTTCCCCGGCTTGCGGCATCATCCCTGAAGAAGGGAAACACCCATTCTCTTCCCCTGCTTTTTTCCTACGACATGGTTCCCCACCTTTCGGACACCCTCCGGCAAGGACATTCCCGCCTGGTGCCCGCTCTATCCCTTCCCCGGAACATGCAGGAGACGGAAAAAGAATCTCCTCTCCCTCCGGAAGGGACCTTTTTCTTTCTCCCCATACAGGTGAAAAAACGGTGGTGGGGCTCCCTGGTACTGGTGTCGGAAAAATCGGCCCCTCCCTGGTCCGATCAAAGCCACGCCCGATTCTGGGAAATTTTCTCGGAAATTTTCGGGCTTCACCTCATGCGAAGGGAAGCGGAAGAGGAACTCCGGGAAATGGCTACCACGGATTTCCTTACCGGGACCTGGAATCGGCGCAACTTCATCGATTCCGCGGAGCGCGAAATCCTGCGAAGTCAACGTCACGGGCACAGCCTCGCCATGATACTTTTCGATATCGACAACTTCAAGGACATCAACGATGCCTTCGGACACCCCGTGGGAGATCACGTGCTCCAGGAGCTGAGCGCCTTGGCCCTCAAGGGATTTCGCCGAGAGGATATGATAGGACGCCTGGGAGGCGAAGAGTTCGGCATCATTCTCCCGGAAACCTCCCTTTCCCTGGCGGAAAGCGTGGCGGAACGCTTCCGTTTTCTCGTGGAACAACACGATATGGCTCCTTCCCAGGGAACGAAAGAACCCATTCACATTACCATAACCTGCGGCATCGCTTTACTGCACGAAGAAGACTCCTTCTACGAGCTTTATCAGAGAGCGGACGAAGCCCTCTATCGAGCGAAAAAACAGGGTAAAAACCGCATTTGCACCGAGGAGGACTGCTCCCTCTCCTAAAGAGACTCTGCCACCAGAAGCAGAATGAGATCGTTCACGTTGGTTCCCGTAGGGCCGGTTATCACGAGATCCCCGGAAAGTTTCAAAGCATGGTAGGCATCGTTATCTTCGAGAAATTTCCGGGGATTTCCGCCTTCCCTCCGCAGCCTTTCCAGGGTTTTTCCGTCCACTCTCCCTCCGGCGGCTTCCGTGGGGCCGTCGGTTCCATCGGACCCCAGGGAGAGCAACACCACTCCGGGAAGATTTTCAAGGCCGAAAGCTCCAGCCAGAGCCAGCTCCTGATTCCGCCCTCCCTTTCCTTTTCCATGAAGATGCACCACAGTCTCTCCTCCTGCGATAAGAGCACAGGGAGGAGAGAAGGAGCTTTCCCCCCGGCGTATGGTCCGCGCCAGGGAAGCGAAAAAGGCGCCCGCTTCCCGAGCTTCACAGGCCAGGGAAGTGGTGATAATCCAGGGAGCAAAGCCCCGGCTTCGGCATTCCCGGGCAGCGGCTTCACAGAGAAGCCCCACGCCTCCGATAAGGCGCCACTCTCCCCGGGGAAGCTCCTTGGGGGTCTCCTTGTCGAGAGCTTGCCGCGCCTCCGGAGAGAGGCGAATCTTGTATCGGGAGAGCACTTCCCGGGCGGCTTCGCAGGTACCCGCATCGGGGACTCCCGGCCCCGACGCGATGTCGTCGGGATAATCCCCCAGCACGTCCGAAAGCAGAAGAGAAAGCACTCGTGCGGGAAAGGCCCACTCCGCCAGCCGTCCTCCCTTGACCCGGGAAAGGCGTTTGCGCAGACTGTTGATCTCCCGGATATCCGCCCCCGCTCTTAAAAGCTGCCCCGTAAGGGATTCCATATCCCCGAGAGTCACTCCCTCCAGAGGAAGCTCAAAAAGAGCGGACCCCCCTCCGGAAACCAGAAGAAGCAAGGTATCTTCGGAAGAAAGATTTTCCGCGAGAGCGAACCCCTTTTCTCCCGCCCGAAGTGAGTTTTGATCCGGCAAGGGATGCCCCGCTTCGATAATTTCCAGATCTCCCAGAGGCCCCCGGGAATGCCCGTATTTGGTAACCACCAGGCCTCGGGATATTCTGGAGCCCAGCACCTCCAAGGCGGCTTCCGCCATGCTCCATCCCGCTTTTCCCAGGGAGAGAAGAACCACCTCTCCAGAGAAACGCTCTTTCTCAAGGATGCGCATAACCCCTTCCCGGGGATTCATACGGCCCACCGCCTCCAAAGCCACATCCAACGCCAGATTCCGTAAGTTCATACTCTCTCCTCGCTTCGAACATAAACAATTTTATTTCTAAAAACATCTTCGATTGAGAAAAACTTTTTCTAAAAAAAGGCATAAAGCCTTGAAAAAACTGGATTCCCTGAATTTTCTTCTCGAAAAATCCGGAACTTTCGAAAACCTTCAAAAAAGATCTTGCATTCCTTTCGAAGCCTGCTATAATCGCGCCAAAGACAAAAGATTTTACACGGAACTATTCGCGTAAAACCCTTTGATTCCAAAGCTTTAAAGGAGGTCAAAATGCACAGGATCCTATCCGCAACAGGGCGGGAAATCTCCTTTTTTTTATCCTTTCTTTCATGAAAGGCGATTTTTTTATTTTCAAAGGAGGAATGAAACACGATGGATACTGGCGTTTCCCCCGAGGAAGTGCCTCCCCTGCGCGTAGGAATAACCTACAACCTCAGGAGATCTTTTCCCTCCTCCGAAACGGAGGATCTCTTTGAAGAATACGATTCCGAGGAAACCATCCTTTCCCTGGAACGGGAAATTCAAAAATACCACTGTACCCCTCTTCGATTCGAACAGGATCACACCCTTCAAAAACGATTGCAGCACAATCCGCCGGACTTCGTCTTCAATATAGCCGAAGGCCTGGGACAGGGACGCGGGCGGGAAGCTCAGGTGCCCTGCCTTTTGGAGAGCTTGGGAATTCCCTTCAGCGGCTCCGATTCCATCGCCATGGGAATAACCCTGGATAAATATCTCTGTCAATCCTTTCTGGCTCACGCACACATCCCGGTACCGGAGATGCTGCTTCTCTCACCGGAAAACATGGAAAACACCGAAGAAAAGCTTCTCGAAAAATACGGGAAAGTTCTTGTAAAACCCCGATGGGAGGGGTCCTCCAAGGGAGTTTTTGCGGATTCCCTGGCCACGAACCGGGAGGAACTTCTTTCGAAAGCCCGGCGCATTTGGGATCGGTACAATCAGCCCGCCCTGCTGGAGGAATATCTCCCTGGAGAGGAGTATACCGTAGCCCTTATCGGAAACAAGGCTCCCCGAATATCGGGAATCATGAGAATCCGCCCCAAACACGAGGAAAAAGATTTTCTTTACTCCCTTTTCCACAAGCGGGAGTGGGAGGAGCGGGTATGCTACGAGGGCCCGGAAGTTCTGGACGATTACACCCGGACAGCTTTGGAACACACCGCCATACGCGCCTTCCGCACCTTGGAGCTGCATGATTTTGCCCGTATAGATTTCCGTAAGGATTCTCAGGGGATTCCCCGTATTATCGATGTAAACCCTCTTCCGGGACTGCGCCCGGGATATGGAGATTTTACGATAGCCTCAGAACTTTCGGGGAACTCCTACGAGGAAATTCTGCGGGATATTCTCATGGAATCCCTGGAGCGCTGGGCTCTGCTGCGGAAAGAGAAGACCCATGTGGGAGCAGCATAAACCCCCTCTGGTGGTGGTTCTCGCGGGACGAGAACCCACCTCCCGCAGCGATGTTTTGGATGTGCTGCGATGCCGCCAGAGCGTTATAGAGGCCCTGGAAAGCCAAGGATACCGGGGAATTCCGGTGGATCTATCGCCCCGGGATCTTCGAAATCGAGGAAGATCCTTGCTCAAAAAGCTGGAAAAGCTTAAACCGGCCTGTATCTTCAATCTTTTCGAAGGATTCAGTTTCGACGCTTTTTCGGAAATCGCCGTATGTTCTCTGTTGGAGCATTTCGGCATTCCCTTTACGGGAAACGGCTCCCGTACTTTGGGACTTTGCCTGGACAAGGATCGGGCAAAGAAGCGCCTTGCTTCGGCGGGGCTTCCCGTCCCTCGAGGCTACGCTCTCAAGGGAGGGCAGAAAAAAATCCTTTCTTCGGGGAGCCTGGAATATCCACTTTTTCTCAAACCCCAGCACCAGGACGGAAGCCTTGGAATAGGGGAAAATTCACTGGTGCGTACTCCCAAGGAGCTTGAAGAGCGGGCCTCCCTGCTTCTCCGGGAATTTCCCCAGGGCATTCTGGTGGAGGAATTTCTTTCGGGTTCCGAATACAGCGTGGCCTTTACGGGCAACCGGGAATACCATCCCATGGGAATCTCCGTTATCGATTACGGGCAAGGAGAGCATTCCTTTCTGAGTTACGACTCCAAATGGACCCCCTCCTCCCGAGAATTTACGGAAATCCAGGTTTTTCCGGAAGACCGGATTCCCTCTCCGGTGAAGGAACATCTTTTCTCTCTCGCCGCCAGAACGGGGGCATGCCTGGGATGCCGGGGATATTTCCGGGTAGACTTTCGGGAACACCGGGGAGTTTTTCGGATTATCGACGTAAATCCCAATCCGGATATCAACGAAGACAGCGGCTTCGTCCGGCAGTGCGGGAATCGGGAAATATCCTACGAAGATCTCATATCCCGGCTGGTAACTCTCGGCATGGAAGAAGGAGAACGGAACCCTTATGGAGTTCGAACTGCTCGAAAAATGCGTACGCATGGCGGAAGATACCGGAGCCTTCCGGAAGGAGGAAATATCCGTACTCCGGGAAGTGCTGGAAGCGTGCTCGGAAGTCTCCGGGGATTACAAACTTCTGGTTGAAAGCTCCCCGGAAAAGAGCGGAAAAATTCGGGGGTTCCTGATCTATGGCCCCACTCCCATGACGGAGAGCACCTTCGATCTCTACTGGATCGTGGTGGACTCCCGGGAACAGGGCAAAGGAGTGGGGAAAAAACTTCTTCAGCGCATGGAAAAGGAGATTCTGCAACATTTTCCTTCCGCCCGAATCCGAGTGGAAACTGCGGGCAAGGAGGAATATCTCTACCAGAGACGGTTCTATCTCTCCCGAAATTTCCGGGAAGCCGGAAGAATCCCCGAGTTCTACGGGGCTGGAGACGATCTGGTTATCTTCTGGAAGGAACTCTCCGGATAACGTCAAAAAATGCAGCGGCCCCTCAGAAATGAAAGGGCCGCTCTTCTATTCGTTTTATCTTAACAAAAAGCTTTTCTCTCCTTCGGGCTACTTCTTTTCCAGGGCTTTCGCTACCTTGGCGCTCTTTTCCTCATCCCCGATCCAGGCCTTCCAGTTTTCGGGATACTCCTTCAAAAACCAGAGAGCCGCCCCCGCAGGATCCTCTTCGTTTGCCTTCATATAGGCCAAGGCCTTGTTGTTCTGACCCAGGGTGGTTTCGAAACGCTCCAAGAAAGCCCGCACCTCCGGATGCGCTTCGAGAAAGGCGGCATTGGCCATCTTCCACACTCGGGATCGGGGATAATCGCAGCCGTAATCCCCCTCTACCCAGCGTTCTTCGCTGTAGGGGATCTTATCCTTGAGAAGGGTCATATCGTACAATCCCAGAAGCCAGCTCGGTTCCCAGTAGTAGATCAACACCGGGAGACCTCTCTTGTAGGCCGTAGAAGCAGCGGTGGAGAGAGCCATGTCGGATCCGGGAAAGAACACCTCGAAATATTCGTCCAGCCCGGTGGTTTTGAACTTGGTCTCGGTAATGGTACTGATGACCCACCCCGTAGGACCGTTGTAAAAGCGCCCTTTCTTCGGTTCTTCAGGAGATTTGAAGAGCTCCCAGTACTTGGGAAGATCCTGAATATATTCGAGATCCGGTGCCATGGGCTCGATTCCCCGCTGAGGATCTCCCTTAATAACGTAGGTAGGAACGTACCATCCCTGGGGGGCTCCGGGATAGTTCTCTCCCAGAGGAACGATCTTCTTCCGCTCCTGGGCCTTGGCATACCAGTCTCCGTAATTATCCACCCAGACCTCCATAATAACCTGGGCCTCTCCCCGTTCCACTCCCATGAGCCCCGGCAGGGTTTCCGCAAAGAGATATTCCGTATCGAAGCCGTAGCCCTCCTGGAGAACAAATCCCGCAATCCGGTTGAGCACCTGAATGCTATCCCAACTGTTGTCCACAAAAACCACTTTTTCCGCTCCTCCCGCAATCCAGGGAAGAAGAAAAAGCCATCCCGCCATCAGCAAAGAACAGAGCAAACGCCTTTTCACAAAACCATCTCCTTTCTTTTGAAGCTCCTCAAAAAAGCGAAAACAGAATATTCCTGGAATCTATCACCCTATTGTACATGAAAAAAGATCGAATTCCTATCAAGGTGCCAATCTATGCAATTTTTTCGCCTCTCTTCTTCATGATATGATGAGATTCCAGAACATAAGGACAAAAAACCTTTCCGAAAAGACAAAGGAGATGTTTTTCATGCTCTACCGGACCATGCCGAAATCTTCCGTACCCCTCTCCATCCTGGGATATGGCTGTATGCGCTTTCCCGAGCATTCCCTGGGGCGGATCGACGAGAAGAGGGCTCTCCCTCTTCTCTACCGGGCGGCGGAAGAAGGAATAAATTATTTCGATACCGCCTATCCCTATCATATGGGAACCAGCGAAGCCTTTCTTGGCAAGGCCTTCGAAAAAAAATACCGGGACAAGGTTCTTATGGCCACCAAGCTCCCCCACTGGTCCGTAGAGGAGCCGGAGGATATGGAACGTATTTTCCGGCAGCAGCTCCGCAATCTCCGGCGGGATCACGTGGATTTTTATCTTCTGCACAATATCAACGGAATTTCCTGGAACAGGCTCAAAAAGCTCGGCGTCCGGGAGTGGCTGACAAAACTCAAAACCTCCGGAGCTCTGAGATTTTTCGGCTTTTCCTTTCACGCCTCCTTCGGAGAGTTTCAGGGGATTATCGAAGATTTCGACTGGGATTTCTGCCAGATCCAGTACAACTACCTGGACGTGGAAAATCAGGCGGGCCGAAAGGGGCTGGAGTACGCGGCCTCCCGAAATTTGGGAGTGGTGGTGATGGGGCCTCTTCGGGGAGGCAATCTCGCCAAAAAGCCTCCCAAGGAAGTGGAGCGGCTTTGGAACGGGGAAGCTCAAAAGCGCTCCCCCGCAGAGTGGGGGCTTCGCTGGGTCTGGAATCATCCTCAGGTAAGCACGGTACTTTCAGGCATGTCCCGGATGGAGGAGATCGAAGAAAACTGTGAAATCGCGGAAGGAGCAATTCCCGATTCCCTGGAGGAACGGGAACGGAACATGCTGGAAGAGACCCGGAAAATCTACCTGGGCCTCATGCCCGTAGCGTGTACCGGCTGCCGTTACTGCATTCCCTGCCCCCAGGGAGTGAACATCCCCCTCTGTTTCGAACACTACAACAGCTTCAAGCTCTTCGGAAGCCGGCGGGCCAAGTTCTCCTACACCTCCATGCTGGGAGGAGCCGTGGATGGCTCTCCGGGGCTGGCATCCCAATGCGTGCATTGCGGAGCCTGCCTTTCCAAATGTCCTCAGAAACTGGATATCCCCAAACTGCTGGACGAAACCGCCGCCACCATGGAAGGGTTCTACACCAAACCTCTCACCTGGCTTATCCGGCAGTTTTTCCGGTTTCAGAGGAAACGAAGCTCCTCCAGGAAAGAGGAATAGCTCCCTTCTTCGCCGACCAAAGAAGGCCCCGGAAAGAAACTCTCCGGGGCCTTTCGCAAAGGGATCAACGAAGATCCAAAATTCTGTTTTTATCTATCCCTATTTCACCTTGTAGACGGAATCGATAATAGTGCCGTCCCGGTATTCCACCAGGGCCACCACTTTGTCCGTATCGAACTCCACGGGTTCGGGAACGCCCGTAAGCCGCTCCACCTCGTCCTTGAGGTCGTGAATATCCTTCACCGGGAGCTTCGCCGCCCGGGCAAGTTCGAGAAGATCTTTTCTCCTGGGATTGATGCAGATTCCCCGCTCCGTAGCGATGGCATCCACAGTCTCTCCGGGGGTAACCACGGTCTGCACCTGATCCTTGATGGAGGGCACGCCGCCACGGAAAGAGGGAGCCACCACGATGGAAAGCTTGGACCCTGCGGCGGTATCCGAGTGGCCTCCCGAGGCACCCCGGAGAACGCCGTTGTTCCCGGTGACCACGTTGACGTTGAAATCCACGTCCACGTCGAGGGCCGCAAGAATGACCACGTCGAGATTGTGCACCTGGCATCCCCGGTTGATGGGATTGGCATACCAGGATTGATCGATCTCCATGTGCCGGGGATTGTTGAGAATGGAGCTCTGCACATCCGCATCGAAACTCTGCACATCGAAGAGAGCCTCGAAAAGGCCATCTTCCAGCATCTGCACCATGTAGCCCGTGATACCCCCGAGGCCGAAGCTTCCCTTGATTCCCTTTTCCTTCATATACTGCCGCACATACTTGGCCACCGCCAGGGATGCCCCGCCGGCGCCCACCTGGAAGGAGCATCCCGGAGCGAGAAGCTCCGAAGCCACCACCAGCTTATAGGCATTTTCCGCCACCTTGAGATCCACGGGGTTCCGGGTAATCCGGGCGGCTCCGGAGGCGATCTTCTTGGGATCTCCCAGGCTGTCCACCACCACCACCTGGTTCACTAAATGCTGGGGAATGGAGATCTTCGGCATGAGGGGATGAGCCACCAGATTATCAGTGATGGCCACCACGTGCCGGGCATAGTTGGCGTCCACCTGAGCATAGCCGATGGATCCGCAGGCGGATTTCCCCATGGAACCCGTCATGTTCCCCAAAGCATCGCAAGCGGGAGCGGCGAGAAAGGCCACATCGATGGAGATGCTTCCCTCTTCGATGGCCCGGGCTCTTCCGCCATGACTGCGGATAACCGCGGGAATCTCCATCTCTCCAGCGGAAAGCATTTTCCCTACCTGATCCCGCACACCGGAAGTGAAGATACGCCGGATAAGCCCCTTGCGAACATAGTCCGCCACACAGTCATGAGCGCTGGTAAGAGAGCTGGGGGCAATGGTAAGATCCTTGAATCCCATCTCGTCCAGCACCGCCAGAACCTGGGGGAGCACGGCATCGCCGTTCCGGAGATGGTGATGGAAGGAGATGGTCATGCCATTTTCGAGGCCCGAGTTCTTGACGGCAGTTTTGATGTTTTCCACCACTTTACTTCTGGTGGGAGGCTCCGCCTTCATGGGAGGCGCCAAACGAGGAGCTTGATAATCGCTATGGATAACCCGAGAGAAAGGCCCCGCATAGGGAGAGAGTTTGCCGAGTCCCGGCACTTCTTCCGGCACGAGCCGGCCGATACTGTTTTTGATCATTTTCATGGAGTTTACGCTCCTTCCATGCCGCAGCTTTTGGCGAGTTCGATAAGGCGATGGGCCCGCTTGACCACAGGAGCATCCACCATTTTGCCATCCACCGCCACAACCCCTTTGCCTTCGCGCTCCGCCTCTTCTGCGGCGGCCACGATACGCCGGGCCTTGACGAGTTCCTTTTCATCCGGAGCGAAACCTTTATGAATCCAATCGACCTGGCCGGGGTGGATGGCGGCCTTGCCGGTGAAACCGAGCCCCACCATACGCCGGGTTTCCTCCAGAAGCCCCTCGTTGTCGTTCACATCCGCCCAAACCGTATCGAAGGCTCCGATGCCCGCAGCCTTGGCGGCAGTGATGACCCGGGTTCTTCCGTAGAAGAGCTCGTCCCCTTCCTTGGTTTTCCGTACTCCCAGGTCCGCCGTGAGGTCCTGGCCTCCCAAAGTGAGAGCGGTAACCCGGGGAGAAGCGGTGGCCACCTGGAAGGATTGCTCGATACCCTTGGCAGTTTCGATCATGGCGTGAATCTTGACGGTTCCTTCAGGGATACCGTTCGCCTTTTCGATCTCCGTCATGAGGCGATCCGCCCGCAGCACGTCTTCCGCGGACTGGCATTTGGGAATACGGATGGCATCGGGCTTGCAAGGCACCACTGCGGCAATGTCATCTTCGAAATAGGGGGTATCCGCAGCGTTGATACGCACGGTAACCACCATATCTCCGAAGTTCATAAAACGCAGAAAGTTACATACCAGCTCCCGGGCGGCGTCCTTTTCCGCCAGGGCCACCGCATCTTCAAGATCCAGAAGCACGCTGTCCGCTCCGAAGGCGGGACAGTTCTGGATCATGGCGGGGTTGTTTCCGGGAATGTAGATCATGGATCGAGTCAGTTTTGCCATAACCTTAGGCCTCCTTCGACGCCCGAGCGAGGGCCGTGGTTATCCGGGCCACCATGGTGGGCTCCAGAGCTCCCTGATCCTGGATCTGGATATCCGCATCGCCGATACCCTTTTCCTTCAAAACCTTCTCCACCAGGGTATGGGTACGTTTCTGGAAAAGCATGGCGTTGGTGCCGCGGTAATCCAGGCTGATTCCTTTGCCCGGGGATATCGTGACTACGCAATCCGATGATTCCAGCGTGCCCGCCTGGGCTGTGCGCTTGATCATGTTGCCACCGCCTTTGATTTGAGTTTGTTATAACCCTCCGAGAGGGTATGTACAGCTGGAAACTCCATTCCGGAGCTTTTGGAAAAACTGCTCCGGGCATTCCTTCCGAAAAAATACGAAATTTTAATAACAAGCCGCCCCATAAGGGATCCATGCCTCATGACTTCTCTTACTGGGATCACTCTGGGGCGGCTTTGGGACTGCTCATTAGAATCTTCTACCGACGATGTGGGAAATCCCGGACTCCGCTCTCGCGCCTCTCGTCTTTTCACGGGATTTCCAAAAAAACATGGTTCCGCCGAAGAAGAACAACCTTTTTGAAAAACTATTTTTTTAGAGAGCTCCGGAACATCCCTTTTTCCAGGAGGCCCTCCCGAAATCTTACAAATCCCGAACTAGATGCTGTCGACGATACCGTTCAGGGTAGTGCTGGGACGCATGGCCTTGAAGGTAAGTTCGTCCACGGGGCGGTAGTATCCGCCGATATTCATGGAAGATCCCTGGGCGGCATTGAGCTCGTCCACGATCTTCTTCTCGTTCTCCCTCAGGGCCTTCGCCACGGGAGCGAACTTGGCCTTCAGCTCCGCATCCTTGTCCTGGGCGGCAAGAGCCTCGGCCCAGTACATGGCAAGATAGAAATGGCTTCCCCGGTTATCCAGCTCTCCCACCTTGCGGGAGGGAGATTTGTCGCTATCCAGGAACTTGCCCGTAGCCTCGTCCAGGGTTTCCGCAAGAACCCGGGCTTTGGGATTATCGTTATGATCGGCATAATGCTCCAGGGAGACCGCGAGGGCCAGGAATTCACCAAGGGAATCCCAGCGCAGATGTCCCTCTTCGAGGAACTGCTGCACGTGCTTGGGAGCGGATCCGCCCGCGCCGGTTTCGAAGAGCCCACCGCCGTTCATGAGAGGCACGATGGAGAGGGTCTTGGCGCTGGTGCCCACTTCGAGGATGGGGAAAAGGTCCGTAAGGTAATCCCGAAGCACGTTCCCGGAAACAGAGATGGTGTCGAGGCCCTTCTTCATGCGATCCATGGAATAACGAACCGCCTCGGTGGGGGACATGATCTTGATCTCCAACCCCGAAGTATCGTGGTTGGGGAGATACTTTTTAACCTTCTTGATGAGCTCCACATCGTGAGCCCGATTCTCGTCAAGCCAGAAAATCGTGGGGACCTTGGTAGCCCGAGCCCGGGTTACCGCAAGCTTGATCCAGTCCTGAATGGGGAGATCCTTGGCCTGGCACATTCTCCAGATATCCCCGGCATCCACGCTGTGCTCGATGAGGGTTTTACCCTCTCCGTCCACTACCCGAACGGTACCGTTCTCGGTAATCCAGAAGGTCTTGTCGTGGGAGCCGTACTCCTCCGCCTTCTGGGCCATGAGCCCTACGTTGGGCACGCTGCCCATGGTGGAAGGGTCGAAGGCGCCATGCTTCTTGCAGAACTCGATGGTCTCCTTGTAAATTCCGGCATAGCAGCGATCGGGAATGACCGCCTTGGTATCCTTGGCATCGCCATTTTTATCGTACATGCGTCCGGAATTCCGGATCATGGCGGGCATGGAGGCATCGATAATCACGTCGCTGGGAACATGCAGATTGGTGATACCCTTGTCGGAATTCACCATGGCGAGATCCGGGCTCTTGGCATAGCAAGCTTGGATATCCGCTTCGATCTCCGCCTTCTTGGGATGATTGGCGATCTTGGCGTAGAGATCTCCCAGGCCGTTGTTGGCATCCACTCCCAGCTCCTTGAAGAGAGCCGCATGTTTCTCGAAGACATCCTTGAAGAAAACCTTCACGGCCTCTCCGAAAATGATGGGATCCGAAACCTTCATCATGGTAGCCTTCACGTGAAGAGAGAAGAGCACACCCTGTTTTTTCGCATCCTCCACCTGCTCGGCGAAGAAAGCCCGGAGTGCCTTGGCGCTCATCTTGGTTCCATCGATGACCTCGCCGTCGAGAAGGGGGAAATCCTTCTTGAGAACCTTCACGTTCCCCTGGGGATCCACGAACTCGATACGCACCGTGGTAGCCTTCTCCACGGTGACGGATTTCTCGTTACCGTAGAAATCACCGTCGTTCATGTGAGCCACGTGGGTCTTGGAATCCGCCGTCCAGGGGCCCATGGAGTGAGGATGCTTCTTGGCATACTCCTTCACCGCTCGGGAAATCCGGCGATCCGAGTTCCCCTCGCGAAGAACCGGGTTCACCGCGCTCCCCTTGATCTTGTCGAACCGGGCCCGGAGAGCCTTCTCTTCGTCGGTTTTGGGATCCTCGGGATAATCGGGGATCTTGTATCCCTTCTCCTGGAGCTCCTTGATGGT
>Ga0116164_10000420_pt1 | contig 37656 bp, 38 predicted proteins | sample AD_UKC109_MetaG_FD_89888 | JGI IMG/M metagenome (GOLD analysis project Ga0116164, IMG submission 89888) | Active sludge microbial communities of municipal wastewater-treating anaerobic digesters from Hong Kong - AD_UKC109_MetaG | ecosystem: Engineered > Bioreactor > Anaerobic > Digestate... | reverse complement strand
GTGTTTTATGCCGAGGGTGGCTGTGGACTGGGCTTCCGGCGCGGTTGGGATATCGTGAACCATCTGGGCCGGTTTGTCAGCCACCGGATCGACTGAACTCCCCCCCCCCGACAGAATGTGCCGCCAGGACTTCGAGCCTGGTGGCCACATCCCCCGCAACCCTGGATATCAGCACACAAACGGGGTCTTTTCCGCCCCGAATCGCCACCCCGAACGGTACCCAAAGCCGGCATCAAACCGGAACAAAGAAAAAACCTGCACTTTTACGTATAAAAATACAGCATAAAACCACTCCGGCAGGCACTGCACACAAACCGGGGCTTTTCCTGCCAGATACCCGACAGGTACTTCTCAAACCAATAAGCCCAGTTTTTTCAATGAATTATGCACGTATTTATCACGCCGTTTTTTGTAATCAGGAATCCGGACCAGGATTTCATGCCCGATGAACGGACTCTCCAGCCCCAGCCTCGCCAGTTCTTCACGCAGGAACAGGTCATCCCGTTTGGCTTCCTGCAACTCCTGCAACAACTGTTTTCTGGCATCCGGGGCCAGCGCATCCAGAAACGCCCTGCGTGCCTGCTGCTCGTACTCGCGCATCAACGCTTCACGTCGGGTCTTCAACTGGCGCTCCTGCCCCTCCTGTTGCTGCTTTTTGCGTGCAGCGGCCTCAGCCACCTGCTGAGTCAGCTTTTCACTTTTGAAGTCATTACGGACGGCCGTTGCCAGAAATCCGGCAACGCTGTTGCTGATGCTGTTGTTAAGCCGTTTTTCCTCCACCAGGGCCAGTTTCTCACGGATATATTCAAAACCATGCTCCTGGATCCAGAGTTTGGCCTGAACATCCGTGATACCGTATTCAAGCAGTTGCCGGAATTCCATACTTTCAGCGATGGAGCCCAATACTGCCGGAGAAACGATGGTCCCGGCAGCCGCTTCCTTGAGCCGGACCAGAAACCCCAGATGACTGACCCGCCGGTTGGTACGCCTGACCTTGAGTCTGACCTCGATATTTGAAACCGCATTCACTTCCCTGAGGGCCGGCATCAGTACCTTCTGGGAAAAACGCCGGTATTCGTCATAAGTTTTGGCCATTGCTCCCAGCAGCTGACGCCAGTCTTCAACCGGCAGCAAACCGGTGGAACCGGTATTGCTGTAACGCACGCAGTTTTCCCACAGTGCCAGCCCGTAGGCCGTCCGGAACAGGCGTTGCTGGGCGATGCTGATACGCTGGTAGATTTCCGGATTGTAAAGCAGCTCCGCCAAGATGGGGGAAAAGCCGTAATACAACACCCCATCCTCAACCTTGCCCCAGGACAGCAGTGATGAAATGGAAAAATGCCGGCTCCACTGCCCGGCCTCCACTGCCTTTCCCCCGATATCCCAGGTCACGGCAGTGGTGGAAAGTTTTTCCAGGGATTCCCGCAACCGCACATAATTACGGCTGTTGTAGCCCATGGCTTCCGACAACACCCCGAGATGAATGGTGTGCTGCTGGCGTGTCAGCAGACTGTCATAGGCATTCAGCAGCAGAATGTTCCACATCTTGCGCGGCATCAATCCGATCTCGTTGGAAATGCGGATCGCGGCAACATGTTTTTTGACATCCCTGGCAAGCTCGGTCACGGACCCTGTCCTCCTGATCGGAGGCCGCAGTATACGGCATCATTTCTCAAATGACACTACATGACATAATAACAGTGTCATTAATTAAAAATCAAAGACTTGAATATTTTTGCAGGGCTTGCACACAAACGGTGTCTTTTGTCACACAAACGGTGTCTTTTCAGCACACAAACGGTGTCTTTTCAGCACACAAACGGTGTCTTTTCAGCACACAAACGGTGTCCTAACCGCGTTCAAGTCAATGAAAAAAAAAGAAAAAAAAAAGCTAAACATATTTAAACTATATTTAAACATATTACAACAAGGGCCTGTTGTTGTTGTTGTGTGTATTTTTCCGACAGGTCCTGTTACTCTGACAAACTGCTGAAAAAAACTCCTTGTGCGACGCGCTGGAGACTGGTTCAATAGCATCGGGTGTACTGACTGCAGTGCACTCGTGAAGGAGCCTCATGACGAAAATCATCAGTTTTGCCAACCAAAAAGGTGGTGTCGGGAAAAGCACACTCTGCATCCAGATGGCTTTTTTTCTGCACGACCGGAAACAGCGGGTACTGGTAATCGACATGGATGGACAGGGCAACACCTCGTCCCGGCTTGCCAGAGCAAAAGGCAGTCAAGCAGATCCGGTTTATCAGGGAACCAAAACCAGCGAACTGTTCCAACCCGGACTGGACAACATCCAGATCATGCACTGTGCATACGGCATGGACCTGATCCATACCCCCAAAAATGATCCTGAGCTATTCGAGATGGAAGCCATCCCCCTGGATCAGGCTGTCAACCCGGGCCGGAATCTCGAACCGGTGCTTGACCGTTACGATTATGTATTGCTGGATTGTCCTCCTTCATTAGGACGCAAACTGGTGGCTGCACTGGCCATGTCCACCCACGTGGTCTGCCCGGTACAGCTGTCAGGTTTCGCTGTGGATGGCGTGGAAGGCCTGTTGAATACCATTGTTTCCGTTCGGAACACCCTGAACCCCGGACTGGCAATTCTCGGTATCATCATCAACAACATGAACAACCGCTCCATCACGCACGCAAAGGCCATGCAGCAGCTGTATCAGGAAATCCCGGCACTCATGTTCCGCAACGTCATCAGCGCACGTGCGCCACTGGACAACGCCACCAACCTCGGCATTCCGGTCTGGAAACTGCGCTCCGGTGCTGCCGGGGATGCCGCACGCGAAGTCCGGGCCGTATTGCGGGAAATCCTGGAGCGGGCAGCCTGACATGGTACTCAGCAACCTGAAAAATCTTGCCAGTCTGGCCCAGGCGGCCCGAATACCACCGGGTGTTGCGGTGGTGAAACTGCCATTGGATGCGGTACGGCCCAAACCCGATCAGGTACGCAAGGCATTTGAGGACATTCGCGAACTGGCGGATTCGCTGCTGCAGGACGGGCAGATCCAACCCATCATCGTTTCTCCTCCGGGAGCTGACGGTTTGCACGAAATCCAGAAAGGGGAGCGGCGCTGGCATGCCTGCCGGGAGGCCAGCCTTGAAACCATCGATGCCATCGTGCGTGATCCGGCAGTCGATGCCCTGAATGCCACTGCCGGAGAACTGGTGGAAAACATCCAGCGTGATGACCTCAAGCCACTGGAAATTGCGGCTGCCCTGCAGCGGTTTATCGATGCCGGCTGGAAACAGAAAGCCATTGCCCGGCGTATCGGCAAGACAGTTTCTTTCGTGTCCTCCCACCTGAGCCTGCTCAGGCTGCCACCGGTTGTCATGGACCTGTACCAACAGGGTATTACCCGTGACCCTGAAACCCTCAACAACCTGCGACAGCTGCATGAGCTGGATAACAGTTCCGGCCTGCAACTGTGCGCTGAAGCCGTTGACAGCGGTGTCAGCCGGGCCCGGAGTCGTGAGGCCCTGAATGCGCTAAAAAAGCCGCCCGGAACAGCAGCACCCCAGGTGGTGGTGACGGAAAACAACAGCAGAAAAAACACCGCAAAGGCCTGTCCGGCCACCGCACCGGAATGGCGCAGGGTCAGGCCCTCGCAGGTCAGGCTGGAAGTTGTTGCGGAGCTGGACGGGAAACTGCAATCGGGACTGCTGGTCACGGATCGGGTGGACCCGGACAGTGCCTATATCTGGGTCAGGTTCAATACCGATCAGGTATTGCGGGTGCCGGTCAGGCAGGTGCGGCTGGAAAAAATGTCAGCCCACTGACCGGTAATCCCCGACAGCCCGGACCAGGATCGAAAATCCGACGAAAAAAGGATGCCGACCGGAAGCCGACATCCTTGCCAAGGAAGCGACAGGATCAGAAATTACCGTGCTGCGGGAGCCGGACTGGTTGCCGGAGTCGGGGCGACCTGAGGTGCCGGCATGAACCGGGGGGCAAACTGCGGGTAGTAGCCATAACCCGTATTGGCGCTATTGGTATAACCGTAGCTGTTGCCATAACCGTTGCCCCAGCCATTGCCCTGTCCGCTCAGGTAGCTGTTGGAACTGCCTTTGCCGGCTCCGTACCAGTCACCGTTCATGTCGGATTTGCCCCTGCCCTTGAAGGTGATCTGAAATTCAACTTCGCCATCGGCATTTCCTTTACCGCGACCCCAGCCATTCACATCGCCCTCGCCGGTGCCATAACCCTGACCATAGCCATTGGTGTAGGCGCTACCGGTACCATAACCGTTGCCGTTGGCGGCACCATTATCCATACCGGGGAAAAATTCGGCAGAGACTGCCCCTGAAAAAGTGATCAGGGTGGAAAAAATGAGGGCTTGAACTTTCATGGTAAATCTCCTGGCAGTCAGTCGGTTAAGGTGGTCACCTTTCAGTATTTGAATATAATAATATTATAATTTTCTAATGTAAAGCTTTTTTTACCTCCTGACCGGAAAAGCGCTGATAACAGCATTTGTGGCAGTAGTTCGTGAAACCGGATACCCGATCCGTTACAATCGGGACCGTTTTTCAGCAAAAAACCGTCGCCCCGATGATTGCCTTATTCATCACCAGCGCCACAGGAGAAGCCGGTAATGGCCAGCACACTTGAACAACTGAGGGCAATGACCACGGTGGTTGCAGATACCGGTGATGTAGAAGCCATCCGTGCCCTGAAACCGGTCGATTGCACCACCAATCCCAGCATTCTGCTGAAAGCCCTGCAAAGTCCGGCCTTTGAGTCCCTGGTCAGTACCGAAATCAAGCAGGGACGCCGGCAGGGAAGCGATGCCCAGGCGATTGCTGATGCCCTGACACTCGGGGTCGGGACTGAACTGGCTGCACTGGTTCCGGGGCGTGTTTCAACCGAAGTCGATGCCTGCCTGTCGTTTGACACAGAGGCTTCAATACGCAAGGCACAGGCCCTGATCAATGGTTATGCCGAGCGGGGGGTGGGACGCGAACGGATTCTGATCAAGCTCGCCGCTACCTGGGAGGGCATCCGGGCTGCGGAAATGCTGGAAGGGAAAGGCATCAACTGCAACCTGACCCTGCTGTTCAGTCAGGCCCAGGCCATTGCCTGTGCGGATGCCGGGGTATTCCTGATTTCACCTTTCGTCGGACGCATCACTGACTGGTACGCCAGACAGGAAGGCCGTTCGTTTACTCCGGAAGACGATCCGGGTGTACAGTCGGTGCAAAGGATTTATGATTACTACAAGGCCAATGGCATTAAAACCATTGTCATGGGCGCATCGTTCCGCAATACCGGCCAGATCAAGGCACTGGCAGGCTGTGACCGCCTTACAATAGCTCCGGCCCTGCTGAATGAACTGGAGGCGGATAGGACACCATTGCCGCGCCGTTTATCCCCTCCACAGGCCGGAGACCGCCATTCGCCACGCATGACTGAACAGGCTTTCCGCTGGGCCATGAACAGCGATGCCATGGCCACCAAGAAGCTGGCAGAGGGCATCCGCAATTTCGATGCCGACCACCGGAAACTGCTGCGCATGATTGACGGCCTGTTGAATCCATAGTGCAGGCTGCAACCGATCAGGAGATATGCATCATGCCTTCCCAAGCTGACCCGGCACGTGCCCCGGTATTGTATCTGCCACATGGTGGCGGTCCCCGGCCCCTCATGGATGATCCGGAGCACGCGAGCCTGACCCGTTTCCTCAGAAGCATTGCACCGCGTCTGGGCCAGCCTGCCGCCATACTGGTGATCAGCGCCCACTGGGAAGCACCGGTAGCCACCCTGACTTCAGGCGCACAGCCACCCCTGTATTTCGACTACTACGGTTTCCCGCCGGAAACCTATACCTTCCGCTATCCGGCACCCGGTGATCCGGCCCTGGCACAGGCTGTCCGGACCCGGCTGGAACAGCAGGGCATCGCGGCACGGCTGGACGGGCAGCGGGGTTATGATCACGGCCTGTTTGTACCCTTGATGCTGATGTACCCGCAGGCCCGGATTCCCTGTGTGCAGCTGTCGCTGCTGGAAGGGCTGGATCCGGCCCGGCACATCGCCTTGGGACAGGCCATTGCCGATCTGCGGGAACAGAACGTACTGATCGTCGGCTCGGGCCTGTCCTTCCACAACATGCAGGCTTTCCGTTCCACCGATCCCGGCTCAAGGCAGCGTGCCATTGCCTTTGACGACTGGCTGGGCGAAACCTGCATGGCTGACGGGCTCAGTGCGGGTGAGCGCACCCGACGCCTGCTGGACTGGGCACAGGCACCCCAGGCTCGCTACTGCCATCCACGTGAAGAACACCTGCTGCCGCTGCATGTCTGTTTTGGGGCCGCCGGACCCGACCGGAGGGCTGAGCGGGTGTTCAATGATGAAGTGATCGGTCGGCGTGTCTCCGGTTTTCTGTGGCAATGAACCCGGCTCAACGGCATTCTGTTCAGGTGTGCAGGTAGAACAACCCCGACACAACCCCCCACATGATGAGCACGTAGCCGATATTCCAGCGCAGTACATCGCGGGCAGCAACATCGAACTGGCTGCGCATGATGGTATTGAGCCCGGAAAACGGGCTGGCCACCACCCCCAGGGCCCAGATGCACAGGTACAGGGTGGCCAGCAGGCTGGGATTGGCCGGTAGTGATCCCAGAAAGGGACCGATCACTCCCACGCTCACCACCGGATGCACCCCCAGCAGGGACAGCAGGATGGAACCGGCCAGCAGTCCGCTCAGCAGGGGCCAGCCCACACTGGAGAATGGCTGGAACCCGGCAAAGCTGGCAAACAGGGATTCAACCCCGACCGACAGCAGACCGGCTCCCATGAACAGGCCCAGCTCCCTTGCCATGCGAGCGGCACCGTTCTGAACGTGCTCATGCAGCTGGGTCACCGCTGTGCGGGGTCGGGTGGCAAACAGGAATGCTGTAACCAGCAGCAAAGACAGGGTGCTGACCAGCAGCAGGATGGGCAGTTGTGGCAGCCACTGATGGGTGACAGCCACACTGGCGGCCAGTGACAGCGGAATCCACAGACTGCCTGCCTGCATGGGGTAGCCCTGGAAATCGGCCAGCCGGTGCAGTCCCCGCCCTCCCATTCCCGCAAGTGTCACCAGCATGCCGGTGAGGGTGAGTGCCAGACCAGTTCCCATGAGTTCATCAGGCCGGGCTTCGGGTGCATAACTCAGCGCTACCGCCATGGCTGCAAAGAATGGTGACCAGAATGCCGCCATGGAAAAGGCACGTCCGATCGCGGTAACGGCTTGCCGCCCCAGGGCATCACGGGCTTTCAGGCGCTCGGAGACCAGGATCAGGATGGAAACATTGATGACGGCCCCCAGTATGTGCACACCCAGCAGGGTTTTGATGAAGGCCATCCGCCCGACGGGCAGGGACTGTTCAACGGCCCCGGCAGAAACAGCAACCAGCCTCAGAAATCCGACACAATACAGCATCACCATCAGACCGTTATTCTGCAGCAGTATCTTGTCCAGCGCTACCGGACTGCCCCGCCAGCTTCCCAGCAGCAGAAACACCAGACCAAAGCCGCCAAGCCAGAAAAACTGGGTGAACTGGTCGGGCCGGGCGAGCAGCAGCAGCAGCAGGGCGATCCAGCCACACAGGCCACTGAGCCAGAGCGGAATCAGCGGGGCAGGGGTAGCCAGAATGTGCAGGGTGGCCATACCCAGCAGCAGCAGGCTGGCCAGACCGTAAAGCAGGGATCAGGATGACATGTTTGTTTTAATCCACGCCCCGAGGGGCGAATTTGGAAGGGGTTAAACCCCTCACAGATCAGTGAATCTCCCTGATGGGAGAAGTTTCAACCCGGAAGGAATTGATGAAAAGTCCGGCGGGCTGGTTTGTTCGGTGGGCGGATGCCCGTGTCGGTCTGGACGGGAATCCGCCCGGAATTATGCCGCTCCGGGTATCAAAAGTCCCGCATTAATCCTCCGGAGCACGGATGCTGCGGACTGTTACCGGTCCGTCAGTGCCGCAGCCATTCCCAGGTCATGAGGCCGGCAAAGGTCATCAGCAGCGAGCCAGAGACGTGAATGCCGATGGCCAGCAGGGCACTGCCGGGGCGACCCCCTTGCAGCAGTTCCATGATTTCGGCAGAAAAAGTGGAAAAGGTGGTCAGGCTGCCACAGAAGCCGGTAATGATCAGCAGACGCCATTCTGCCGGCAGTTGTATGGTATGGGAAAAAAAGGCCAGTGCCAGCCCGATGAGGTATCCCCCGAGCAGGTTGGCCACCAGCGTTCCCGGTGGCAGCTGGGGGAGCAGGTTGTTGAGCCGGATACTCAATTGCCAGCGCAACAGAGCACCGCCGGCTGCACCAAGGCTGATGGCCAGAACAGGTTTCCACATGGTCGCTATCTCCCGGATTGATTGCTAGAAAGGCCGGAGTATAACGTCCCTGACCCCGGTCAGCCGCTCAAAGCTTGCTATAGTGTCAGTCTGTTGGGTTGTGATGAAAAAGGCAGGAGGAACGCCATGACGGTCAGACAGTACAGTTATGAGAACGGAGTGGTCCGGGTCAGTTTCGATGGTTCAAAATGTGCACATGCCGGTTATTGTTTTCGGGAGTTGCCGGGTGTTTTTGATGGTGACAGAAATCCACCGATCAACCTTGCTGGAGGAAGCCTCGCGGAAATTGTCCGGGTGGTTGAGCGGTGTCCTTCCAGTGCACTGGTTTATGAACGCCTGGATGGTGGAGCTGACGAGGTACCGGATGAGCAGGCCACCGTGACCCTGATCCCCAATGGACCACTGGCTGTGCGGGGTGAACTGGCGCTGGATTCTGCCACCTACACCCGCCTGACGCTGTGCCGGTGCGGACAGAGTGCCCGGAAGCCCTTCTGTGACGGCAGCCACAAGACCCACCGCTTTGATGACCTCAAAACGGCAGCAGCGGAAACCATCGGGGCCGACCTGCCGGGTGGTCCGGTCAGTTTCTCGCCGGCCCCTGATGGTCCGGTGCTGTTTTCCGGTTCCCTGACCGTCAAACTTCGCAACGGCGATGTCCTTTGTGCACGGGAGAAAGGAGCACTGTGCCGTTGTGGCGAGAGCAAAAACAAGCCTTTCTGTGATGGTACCCACCGCAGCATCGGCTTCAGCGCCCCGTGAACCCGGCAATGACACGCTGATCGCCACAGCCAGCCTTTGACAGAATACTCAAGGTATCGGTACCGACACCTGTTGGTGGCGGAATGCTTCCTGCCGGGCAGCCAGTCCCAGCGAAGCTTGTCGGTGCCTTGAAGTAAACCGGAGCAGCTTTTTGGTACGGGTCTGTATGGATTTTGAATTTGCAATTCTTACGTATGTCCTGATAATGCCGGAAAAACCCCTCAGGAGAATCATTCATGCAGGCATTTACCGATCAGGGTCAACGTATCGTCAGGGAGCTGAGTGAGCGTTACGGCCTTTCCAGCGACGCTGTCACCCATCTGTTGCTGGCAGTGATCCAGGGCAACGGAACCATGGCCCAGTTCAACCACCCCGAATTCGGTGGTTCCGGTCAGTGGATGCAGGGCGGCATGATCATGGTGGGTGACATGTTCAATAATGGCCTGAAGGCCACGGTGGGCAATCTGTGCAGCGAAATCAGCAACCTGCTTGCCAGCCAGGGACGATCCGCCTTTCTGGTGCCCGTTCCTGCCGGAACGGGGAGTCATGCCTCCAGTGGCTGGTGGCCGGCGGAACTGGGGTTCCCGGCCTCGTCCGGTGCCCAGAACGGCATCCGTTATGCGTGGTTCCCGGCCAGCAGGCGGCTGGCCATCGACAGCAACGGCCACCTGACCCTGTACGATACCCTGGATCACCAGATCGGTGGCGTTTCACAACAGCAGGGCAGTGATACCTCTCTGACCTTTGGCAGCCAGTACGGTACGGTCAGCCTTGAGCGCCTGCCGGTGGTTTCCGTGGATGGAGTGGCCCCGGCAGATGCAGCGGTTGCCCCGCCTGCTTCCCCGGCTTTTGGCAATGAACCTGTCACAACAGGCAATACTGCCAATGCACTAGGTTCGAATGATGCCGCGGATGTGCTTACCACCATTGAACGGCTGGCCGGCCTACGCCAGAGTGGTGTCCTCAGTGAGGAGGAATTTGCCGCCAAAAAGGCTGAACTGTTGCAACGCCTTTGAGTTCGTCACAAAAGCAACGATTGTTCCCGGTGCCTGCTGTGCCGTGCCTGCAGCCTGTGCTGACGGGCATTGAAAATTATTCTGACCAGCGGTTAATGTTTATGCAAGGTTAGCTTTTGTAATCTGTGCCTGTGACAGGGATAACACGAAGGCATGGCAGAAAATAATAATAACAAGCCGTGCCTCAGAAAATAAGGCAAAAATAAATACAATAAGCCTGCAGCAGGAAGCAGATAAAAATATCACAATAATAACAACAGCATAGGCCGTTTCAGCAATTTATCGTTGGTCGACCGGTAAAGTCATCCAGGTTTTCTCCTCCGCCTGGGTGACTTTCTTTATATTATCACTCCATTATATTTTATACCCCACCCGTAATCACTGATGGAAGCCATTATGATTAAGAACTATTCTGACCATGCGGCCAACGAGCGCACCTTTCTGGCCTGGGTGCGCACCGTGATTGCGGTGGTCGGCTTTGGTCTGGGTGCGGCAAGGCTGGGTAACGCACCCGGACATCCCTGGTCAGAATTCCTGCTATTGGGCAGTGGCAGCCTGGTGGTGTTGATTGCCTATGTTCGCATGCTGTTTCTGCGTCGGCGCATCGCCGGAAAAACTGCGCTTGATGACGCGGCCGTTCCGGTGGATACCCTGATGATCCTGCTGATTGTTGCCCTGTTCGCCCTGCTGGCCACATTCGGCTGGCATGCCCTGTAGGGTTCAGAGAAAACCTGACCCGGCGTGGTTCCGGAAGGCATCGGCGGTGCGTACATAGGTGCGCACGCTCTGGACTGATCGGTGGCGGGATACATCCATGATCCGGAACAGGCTGGCACCGGATTCAGCGGCTGAAGTGACAAAGCCGGCGCGCAGCGAATGACCGGCAAACTCATCCGGATCAAATCCGGCCTTGAGGGCATAGTGCTTGATGATATCAGCCACTGCCTGTCCGGACAGCCGGGTAGCACGCAGGCGCCGGCTCCCCTTGTAAAACCCCCGGAACAGGTAGCCGTCCTGGATGGCTGCGCTGTTGATCCAGTCCTGCAGTACGGTGACGATACACAGCCGTCCGTTCAGGATGGCAATTTCCTGCCCCTGGCCGTCCTGATCGGTTTTTGAATGCCGGATCATGATCCGCAGGCCTTCAGGCACGAAGGCAAGCGCGCTCACCTGCAGGGCCACCAGTTCCGAACGCCGGAAAGCCCCGGCAAAACCCAGCAGCAGCAGAGCCTTGTCACGTTTTCCGCGCAGGGTTGCCGTGTTGCAGTGCGCCAGTAGGGTGATCATCTTTTCAATGGTGGCCGCTGTCTTGCGCCGGGGGGGCTTCCGGTGGCTGCGCCGGATGCCTTTCAGGGTGGCACTGACCAGCTTGTCGGTGGTGGGCGACGGGTAGCCATGGGCTTCATGTGCGTACCTGATGGCAGCCACACGCCGGTTCAGGGTGGAAGGGCTGCGCCCGCTCATGGCCTGACTGCTGAGAAAATCCGCCACGCTGGCCGCCGCCGCCGGCAGTGGTGACAGGCTCCGGGAGCGGCACCAGTCACTGAAGCGCTTCAGATCGCCGGCATAGGCGCGCCGGGTGTTGCTGCTGATGGTATCGGCCAGGTAATGCCGGGTATTGGTACTGAGGGCGGGCAGGAGGGGGACGGAAATGCGGGTCTGTGGGGGCATGGCATGATTTCTCCGGGATTCGTGCAATCATAACAACCATTCGATCGGCAGCACGGACAGCAGGAAGACGGTGGCACGTTGCAGAGGCCGGGTTCCGGGCTCGGTGTCGTGGCGCAGCACCTGCTGCCCGCGCCGTTCCAGCCAGTACAGCTGTCCGTTTCCGTCCAGGCGTGTTTCGTAGGCATCCTGCGGGATACGTGTCACAAAACGCTGGGCCATGCGTCGGGCCAGTTGTGGACTTTCGATGATGAAACCCATTTCCGTATTCAGCCGGGCTGAACGCGGATCAAAGTTGAAAGAGCCGACAAATACCCGTTCACCATCAATGGCAAAGGTTTTGGCATGCAGGCTGCTGGCACTGGAAATGCCGCCCTTTTCATCCTGGTTGGTGATATTGCGCATTTCATACAGCGTTACACCGCCACGCAACAGGCTTTTGCGCCATTTGGCATAACCCGCATGTACTGCGCTGACATCCGTACTGCTGAGTGAATTGGTAAGTATCTGTACCTTGACGCCGCGTCGGGCCATATTGATGAAAGCTTCGGTTCCGTTTCTGGTCGGTACAAAATAGGGGGAAACCAGTTTCACATCCCGCATCGGAGTCCCGATCACCTGCTCCAGCTGTACGGCAAGCAGCTGCTCTGCCCTGGCTTTGCCCTGTGCCTTGACAGGATCGTCGGCCACCAGCGTGGTGGCTGCCCATACCAGTGCCAGACGACCTGACAGCAGCTGTGTCACCGTATCGGTTTCCCCGATGGTCTGGAGGAACCGGCGGGCTTTTGGCTGGTGCATCAGTTGCTCCATCCGTGCCAGCCACTGCCGGGCAAACTGCTGATTGGCATTCTGTACGACCCGCTCCACCGGATAGGCTGAGGCACTGGCCCAGTAGGCATCAAATGCTGCGGATACCCTGCCGACGACCGGACCGATGGCCAGGACATCCATATCGGCGAATACCTCCTGATGGGTCACACCGAAATATTCATCACCAATGTTGCGCCCGCCGATAATGGTTACGGCATTGTCCGCCGTGAATGACTTGTTGTGCATGCGCCGGTTGATGCGTGTGAAGTCGGTCAGGTAGTTAATCCATTTGGGATGGCGCAGGGTGAACGGATTGAAGAGACGGACTTCAATCCGGGGGTGATGGTTGAGGGCGATCAGGATGTCATCCAGACCGGATATGCCGTTATCATCCAGCAACAGACGTACCCTTACCCCGCGCTCTGCGGCCTGGAACAGTTCATGCAGCAGCAGAAAGCCGCTGACATCGGCACGCCAGATATAATACTGGACATCCAGCGAGCGCTGCGCTGTCTGTACCAGCTGTAGGCGCACAGCCAGGGCGTTTCCGGGGGCCGGGAGGGGATGGATACCGCTGTTGCCGCTACGGGCATGGCGTGAGACCAGCTGAGCGGATACCTGTCCCAGACGGGTCCGGTTCACTGTTTTCTGATCCAGGGCACGGGACATGGACCGGCCTTCCAGTGAAGGCAGGAAATGGCTGCAACCGGAAACAGTCATCGTGGTCCATGCGATGAAACACAGCATCATCAACGGCTTGATCAAGCTTTGTGCTGCTGCCTTCATGTTGAAACATCCTGGTCCGGGGTCGTGGAGCAAGTGCCATGGGCCATCAGCGGGCTGCTTGAAAAACGCTCCAAAGACGATAACGGCACAATTGTACCGATGGTAGCATGTCAGGTCGATTCGACCTACACCCCACCGGGGGTCGGGACCGGCTTGGTTTCAGGCAAAATCCAGCCATTCAGGAGGCGTTGCATAACTTGTGATAAGGATGATTATCACCAGTCACTGGTATTACCCTCGAATCGGTTGGGGGGATACATCGGTTCCACTGCCAAAAGCGTATACAGCCATCTGGCGGGTTAAAAGGTAAATGGATGGAACTGCTGTTCGGCTTCATTGCCGGTCTGCTGACACTGATCAATCCCTGCATATTGCCGGTACTGCCCATGGTGCTGGCCAGCAGCCTGCAGCGCCAGCGTCATGGTCCCCTGCTGCTGGCGCTGGGAATGAGCCTGACCTTTGTGGGTTTCGGGCTACTGGTGGCCAGTGTCGGGCACAGTATCGGTCTGACCGAGCGGGTGCTGGGTCAGACCGGTGCGGTGCTGATGATCGCATCAGGTCTGGTGCTGCTGGTTCCCGGCCTGAGTCAGGGTTTTGTCGTACTGGCCACAGGCATCGGCAGCGGTGCAGGCCGGCAGCTGGATGATATCCGTCATGCTCCGGGGGCCTGGCCGCATCTGCTGGGCGGTATGCTGCTGGGACTGGTGTGGTCGCCCTGCGTGGGGCCGACGCTGGGGGGAGCCATCGCTCTGGCAAGCCAGGGGCAGAACCTGATGTGGGTTTTTGCCATCCTGTCTGGTTTTGCTGCCGGGGTTTCCAGTGTGGTGCTGATATTGGGCTATGGCGGGCAGAAAGCCATTCAGGCTCACCGGCTGCGGTGGCTGGCGCGCTGGTCCAGACCGTTGATGGGACTGATTTTTGTCACACTGGGTGTGGTGATCCTGTCGGGTACGCATCATCTTGTCGAGGCCTGGCTGATCAATGTCCTGCCCTGGGAATTACAGGATTTTTCTGTCAGATTTTAGGAGATAAGCATGAAACGTCGTCACTTCGTCAACGGGCTTACCGGTCTGCTGCTGGTTGGCATGGTGTCTGCGGCCTGGTCGGCCTGGCGTTACGAGCCGGGGATGATCGAAAAGGAACTGGCTGCCGGCAAGACGGTGCTGGTGGATTACTATGCCGACTGGTGCAGCGTCTGTGCCACCCAGAAGCGGGTGATTGCCCGGTTGCGTACTGAAAATCCGGCCTATGATGACAAGATCATGTTCATCAAGGTGGACTGGGATGAATTTGCCACCCATGAAGTGGCCACCTCCCGGAACATTCCGCGTCGCTCCACCCTGATCCTGCTGCGGGGCGACCAGGAACTGGGGCGGGTGGTCGGCGGTACCGGCAAGGAGGAACTCAAGGCCCTGCTGGACAAGGCCCTGTAGGTCAGTCAGTACGTACTGATTTGGCCGTCAGCCACCGCCGGGCCTGCTGCCTGACCCGTTCATCACTCACCCTGCCGTTACACGCCTCGCCTGATGCGCGGGTCTTGAAAAGTAATACCTGAATAGGTAAGACGGCATGATGCAGGAACGGGTACGCAGGACAGGCGGGTATGTTAAAGAATGGCGGTGGCCTTGATCTGGGCAAAGACCGGCAGGCCCGGTTGCAGGCCCAGCACATCCGCTGATTTACGGGTGACATGCGCCAGCAGCAAGGCCCCGCCCAGACTGAGTTTGACGATGGTCTGTCCTTCTTCCCCGGTTGCCAGGTGGGTGATGGTGGCGGGCAGGACATTAAGGATGCTGGTCTGTTGGGGCGGCTGCAGGGTCAGGCTCACATCACGGGCGTAAATGCGCAGGCGTAATGCCGTTCCGGTGGCAATGGTTTCACGCAGGGGCAGTTGCAGGCGGCCCCCGGCAAAACAGACTTCGGTGAGCTGATAGGCGGTTTCATGCCCGCAGACGCTCACACTCAGCACTGTGGATGCCTGCCGGCTCTGGGCCAGGGGCAGGTCCAGGCGGGTCAGGGTTTCCTGCAGATTCCCGGAGGCCACTACCCGTCCCTGTTCGAGGATTACGAGGTGATCACCCAGACGCGTGACTTCCTGCGGGGAATGGGTCACGTACAACATCGGAATGTCCAGCTCCTGATGCAGACGGGCCAGAAACGGCAGAATCTCCTGACGTCGTGGCAGGTCCAGGGCCGCCAGCGGTTCATCCAGCAACAGCAGTTGCGGACTGACTGCCAGTGCCCTTGCAATGGCCACACGCTGCTTTTCCCCGCCGGACAGGTGTTGTGGCATGCGCTCCAGCAGATGCCCGATCCCCAGCAGATCCAGGGCCTGTTCCATGGCAACCCGCCGTTCGTGGACCGGGACGCGCTTCTGCCCGAATGCCAGATTGCCACGCACGTTCAGGTGTTCAAACAGGCTTGGCTCCTGAAACACATAGCCAAGCGGGCGCCGGTACGGGGGGAGAAAACAGTGACGGCTACTGTCCTGCCACACCGTTTCCCGGACCTGAAAAAACCCGACCGGTGCCCGTTCCAGCCCGGCAATGCAGCGCAGCAAGGTCGTCTTGCCACAACCGGAGGGGCCGAATAATACCGTGACCCCGCGTGCAGGGAGCTGCAGGTCGGTTTGCAGTGAGAAATCCGGGAAATCCAGCTGGAACCGGGCCTGTATGCAGGTCTGGAGCCGGGTATCCATCTCAGTGATGCCGCCGGGTGTAGGGGGCAAAACTGTATAGCACCAGCAGAACCACAAAGGAAAACACCAGCATCCCGGCTGCCAGCCAGTGTGCCTGCAGGTAGGAGCCAGCCTCCACGTGATTGAGTATCTGCATGGAAATCACCTGGGTCCGGCCGGGGATGTTGCCACCTACCATCAGCACCACCCCGAATTCACCCAGCGTATGCGCAAAACCCAGTACGGTGGCCGTCAGAAAGCCGGGGCGCGCCAGGGGCAGCACCACACTGAAAAAGGTATCCAGCCGTCGGGCACGCAACGTGGCGGCCACTTCCAGCGGACGGGTACCGATGGCCTCAAAAGCATTCTGCAACGGCTGCACCACAAATGGCAGCGAATACAGCACGGAAGCAATCACCAGCCCGCCAAACGTGAAAGGCAGGGTTCCGAGTCCGATGGCATGGGTGAACTGACCGACCGGACCGTGCGGCCCCATCAGTACCAGCAGGTAGAACCCGAGCACGGCTGGTGGCAGCACCAGTGGCAGGGCCACCAGGGCATTGATGACGGATTTTCCGCGCCAGTGGCTGTGTGTCAGCCACCAGGCCAGTGGCGTACCCAGCAGCAGCAGGATGAGTGTCGTCAGGCCTGCCAGCTTCAGGGTCAGCAGGATGGCGACAAGATCAGCATCACTCGGCATTCAGGGAGGTCGTTTCAGCAAGGGTCCCCGGTACTGATACGGCGTAGCCGAACGCTGCAATCACCGCTCTGGCAGCATCGGATTGCAGATAGGCCAGCAGGGCTTTGGCCGCTGCATTGTTCTCACCGGTCTTGAGCAGTACGGCATCCTGACGAATGGGCTCATACATATCCAGTGGCACTACCCAGCTGGAGCCTTCACTGATTTCACCATCGTTGATCACCTGTGACAGCGCCACGAACCCCAATTCGGCATTACCGCTGGATACAAAGGCATGGGTCTGGGCAATGCTGTCGCCCTGGACAATCTTGGGTTGCAGGGCTTCCAGTACACCCAGCCCGCTCATGGTTTCCAGGGCTGCCTTGCCGTACGGAGCCGTTTCCGGGTTGGCAATGGCGATATGCTGGAACTGGCCGCTTTTCAGCACTTCACCCTTATCATCCACAACCCCTTCCTGCGCTGACCACAGCACCAGGCTGCCAATGGCATAGGTGAAACGGGAATCAGGCACTGCCAGGTCAGCCGCTTCAACTGCCTGAGGCCGTTTCTGGTCGGCAGAGAGAAAGACTTCAAACGGTGCACCGTTCTTGATCTGCTCCAGCAGTTTGCCGCTGGAACCGAAAGAGGCGATGACCTTATTGCCACTGGCTTTCTCAAAGCCGGCAGCGATGGTTTCCATTGGCTTGGTGAAGTTGGCTGCAACGGCCACGTGAACATCTGCTGCCTGTACACCGGTACTGCCCAGCAGCAGGATCAGGCTGATACGAATACCGGTTTTCAAGTGCCCGACAGTGGATTTTCCCGACAAGAATTTCATATCGCTATTCCTTTATAAACATAACGTGAAACAAAAAAATTTACAGCTGCAAGGTCGTTGACCGCTGGAGCAGAAAGGCATCAAAATCGCGTTTGACGGCCTGAAACAGGGCCACGGCCTGCTCCCCGGTTTCAGTCAGGCTGGCCCCCCCTCCACCACGGCCACCTGTCGCACTGCTGACCAGTGGTGCCGGACTGTGGCTGTTCATGGCGTTGACTTGATCCCAGGCCTGCCGGTAGGACATTTTCATGGAGCGGGCCGCAGCACTGATGGAGCCGTGTTCACGAATGCGCTCCAGCAGCGTGACACGGCCCTGCCCCAGAAACATGCCCTGGGAACTTTCAATCCAGAAACGTCCGCTCAGGTGATAGGTGTGGGGTATGGCACTGCTCATACATTGCTATATATCACCAGACATAACGCCGGGACAAGCCTCTGTCCTGATTTAATCCCATTCGGGAGCCCAGCGTGCCACATCCCGGGTGACAATGCGGTAGCCGGTCTGCATCAGGGCGTCGATGCGTGTCAGGTCCGGGGTGGACAGGGTGAAATCCATGAGGTCGAAATTGGCGCGGATATTGGCCGGTTTGGTTGACATGGTGTTGATGGCCACCCCGTGCTGCAGAATCCAGTGAAGTACAATCTGGGCCGGTGTCCTGCCATAATCGCGGGCCAGCTCGGTTAACAGGGGGTATTTGAATACTTCACCACGGGCCACCGAGCAATAGGAGCTCAAGGGAATCCCCGTGCGGGCCGCCGCTTCCAGCAAGCGATGCTGATCCAGCAGCGGATGGAATTCGACCTGATTACAGGCAATCGGCTCATCGCCAAGCAGAATCCGTGCCTGTTCCATCATGGCCACATTGTAGTTGCTGATGCCGATATGCCGAGTCAGACCACGCCGGCGCGCTTCAGCCAGCTGGTGCAGGGCCGGTTCAATCTCACCGCCGATCGGTGGCCAGTGCAGCAGCAGCACGTCAATCACATCCAGCTGCAGGTCTTTCAGGCTCTGTTCCACCGAGGCCAGAAAATGCCCGGCTCCAAAATGGTCCGGATGTACCTTGGTGGTCACGCATAACTGTTCGCGTGCAACGCCCAGTGTTTTGAGTGCACGCCCCACATCGGCTTCATTGTTGTACATCTGTGCGGTATCAATGGCCCGGTAGCCGGCTTCAACGGCATGACGCAGGGCTTCGGCCAGCGCATCTCCCTTGAGCGGATAGGTACCGAAACCCCGTTCCCAGGTATTGCGAAAATAAATCGGGCTCATGCCGGTTCCTCTTTCAGAAGCGTTATCTGTGCGCATTGTAACGTTGCCAGCGGCTACACATAACCCCGGCCCCTGCCTGGATTCCTGTTTAGGCAGGAGCTTCCATTCCTGACTGGCCATCCACTCCCATTCCTCACAATCTTTGCTGTATCCTCAGAAACAGGGCCGGCTTCAGAGGCGCCCATAAATAATCCCACACCGAGGAAACCATTCATGACAACCCGTTTGCCCGTCAGGTCAGCAAGCCTGCTGATACTCTCCAGCCTGCTCCTGAGTGCCTGTAATGACAACGATGGCAAACTGCCCCGGTTGTCTGCCGCCACCGCCTCCACCCGCATTGCCAGCTGCGCATCCCTGGCGGGTTTCGGGTTTGCCAGAACCACGATCACAGCTGCCACTACCGTGGCTGTCGGTGCCGAAACCCTGGCCGGCCAGCCCATTCCCGAACACTGCCTGATTACCGGGAAAATGTACGAACGCATCAGCCCGGTTGATGGAAAGACCTATGCCATCGGCTTTGAAATGCGGCTGCCAACCGCCTGGAACGGGCGCTACTTCTATCAGGCCAATGGCGGTATTGACGGTGAGGTCAAGACCGCTTTAGGGCTGACTTCCGGCGGCGGTCCGTTGACCAGTGCCCTGTCACAGGGTTTTGCCGTCCTGAGTTCGGACACCGGCCATTCACCCGCCATCCCGACTTTCGGCCTTGATCCGCAGGCACGGCTGGATTACGGCTATCAGGCGGTGGTCAAGCTGACCCCGATGGCCAAAGCATTGATTCTGGCAGCCTACAACCGGCGTCCGGACCGTTCTTATTTCGGCGGCTGCTCCAATGGTGGGCGTCACGCCATGGTGGCCGCCTCACGTTATGCCGGCGATTATGACGGTTTCCTGATCGGTGCCCCCGGCTACAACCTGCCCAGGGCAGCGGTTGCCAGCATTGGTGGAGCCCAGCTTTATGCCGCCATTCCCGGTACCGATCCGGCAGACCTTGCCACCGCTGTTACTGTTGGGGAACGCACCGCACTCGCCCATGCCATTCTGACGCAATGCGATGCCCTGGACGGGTTGGCAGATGGCCTGGTGCAGGACCGGGCTGCCTGTCAGGCGACCTTTGATCTTGATGTGGATGTACCCACCTGCAGCCCGGACCGGGATGGCAGCTGCCTGACAACCGACCAGAAAAGCGCCATCGGCAACATTTTTTCCGGGATCCGGACCAGCTCCGGCCAGCCGGTTTATACCGCTTTCCCCTGGGATGCCGGCCTCAATGCATCCGGGGTGCTGTTCTGGGAGTACTTCGCTCCCTTGAATCTGGATGCCGGAGCAGTAGCGATGATTTTCAAAACACCACCGGTGGTACCCACCGATAACAGCATCACCGGTTTTGACGGCCCGGCCTTCGCCTATCAGGCCAACATCGACAGCCTGAACAGCGAGATTTATGCCAGCAATGCCCTGTACACCGAATCCGGCATGAGCTTCATGACTCCGCCGGACCCGGCCCGGCTTGATACCCTGAAAAACCGTGGCGCCAAAATCATTGCCTATCACGGGGTATCGGATGCCATTTTTTCCTTCAATGACACCAAAGCCTGGTATGAAGGGCTGGACGGCAATAACGGCGGGGATGCTGCAGCCTTCGCCAGGCTGTACCCGGTACCCGGCATGGGGCACTGCTCGGGCGGCCCGGCAACCGACCAGTTCGACCTGCTGACACCTCTGGTAGCCTGGGTGGAGCAGGGTGTAGCACCAGAGCAGGTTATCGCCAGTGCACGCGGTACCGGCAATGTTGGCGGGGTCAATGCCGACCTGCCGTCTGACTGGTCGGCAACCCGTACCCGGCCGCTGTGCCCTTATCCGCAGGTGGCTCGCTATCAAGGCAGTGGCAGCCCGGAACGGGCCGCCAGCTTCAGCTGTGAACCGTAATACAGGCATACCGGTGACGGTTCACAGGGTTGTTGTCAAGGCAGTACGCACACCGGTGGAACTGGCGTTGGCGAGCAGTTGACACGGATCCCGCGTGTCGGCATAAGGCTCAGGCCTCCAGCCCTTCCAGCAGGATGTCCAGAGCCGCTGGTACCGGTTTGTTACCGACTTTTTCAGGCAGCAGCAGCCCGTCAATGGCCAGCAACGCCAGACCGTGGACTTCAGCCCAGCAGGCAGTAGCCTGGCCCTGCAGTGGCCGCAATTTGAAAGTGCCTTCCTGCTGGCCCCGTTCCAGCAGGGTCAGCACCACGCCAAAAGCGTCCATCGCCCTCTGACTCAGGTGCACATCTGCTCTGGTTCCGGCATCCGCACTGAACATGAGCCGGTACAGTGCCGGGTTGGCTTCGGCAAAAGCAACATAGGCCTGTGCGGCGGCCAGAAACTGCTGCCGGACCGGGTTTTCCCGTACCATGGCTGCCGATAGCGCTGTTCCCAGGTGTTCAAACCCCGATAGCGCCAGTTCGGTCAACAGGGCAGCCTTGTCGCTGAAATGCCGGTACGGTGCCGCATGACTGACACCGGCACGGCGGGCCACTTCACGCAGATTGAACTGCCAGCTGCCCTGCTCCTGCAGCAGTTCCAACGCCGTTTCAATCAGAACCCGGTGCAGGTCGCCATGATGGTAGGGGCGGCGGGTAACTTCGCTCATCGCTTGCCTTGTGGTGCTCGAAAGGCTGGTATCATAGCACAAGTTTTCTATGGAAACATTTCATGTCCCGGTGCTGACAACCGCCCGGCATCAATCCAGCCGGGACACAGTCTGGCCCGTATCCGCATCCATGGTGAAGGTGGAGACAAAAGCCTCCAGCCTGTCACCGTCACGGGTGACAATCAGGGTCGCAGTCGGCGCATTGTCACCTTCGCCATACATGGCGGTCATGAACTTCCCGCCGTCTTCCAGCAGGGTAGCCGTACGGGCAACCGGCTTGTCCAGCCCGCGCTTGCTGCCCGGCCCGGGCCGGGCGGTCACCACCACCTGGTGATTGGCCTCATCCAGGGTATAAAACGCACTGACCTGCGGGGCACTGAACCAGAGCTTTTCCGTTGCGGCTACCGGCCCGGCCAGAACCGGTGCCGAAAATGCGCTCATCAGCAGGGAGGCGGCAAGGGTAGTGACAAGTGTGTTTTTCATGATCGGAGGTCCTTTGAACGATTGATATATCTTCTGTAAACATTGATGCATGTTCACATTTTATGTTTTCCTTGTCAACTATATTTTCACAAGAAACATTGCCGATTCCCGGCTGGACAGGATACCGGTCCGGAGGCTAGAATCCGGGCCGTCATTGGGGAGTAGCCTCCTTTAGCAGAAAGGGCCTGTATCAACACACTTGACCATCCGGTCATGGTACCGGCGGCTCCGGTCTGGCAAGACCTTTGACCATCACACCTTCGGTCAAGCCGGGAGGGTGGGGTGGTCATTGGAAAACGCCCGGCTTTGGAGTCCTTATGGAAGCCTTCCTTGTTTCAACCGGCATTGTTGCCCTCGCTGAAATCGGCGACAAAACCCAGCTGCTCTCGCTGGTACTGGCAGCAAAATTCCGCAAACCCCTACCCATCATCCTCGGCATTCTGGTGGCCACCCTGCTGAATCATGCCGGAGCCGGTATCGTGGGCACCTGGATCACCAGCCTGCTGGGTGAGGATGCGCTGCGCTGGGTGCTGGGGCTGGGTTTTCTGGCCATGGCCGTCTGGATCATGATTCCTGACAAGCTGGACGAGACCGATGCCCATATCGATGCCTCGCGGAACAGCGTCTTCATGGCGACCCTGATTGCCTTTTTCATTGCAGAAATGGGGGACAAAACCCAGGTCGCCACCATCGCACTGGCCGCAGAATACGCCTCCCTGGCCTGGGTGGTACTGGGAACCACACTGGGCATGATGATTGCCAATGTACCGGCGGTACTGGTGGGGGACAAAATGGCACACCGGCTGCCACTGAAGCTGGTGCACGGTATTGCCGCCATAATTTTTGTATTGCTGGGACTGGCGGCCCTGTTCGGGTTCTGAGCTGATGCACAGGCAGACACCAATACGGCATGCTTCCGGTGCCGAGACTGGCAGTGGCCGGCACCGGATTGCATCCACCGGATCCAGGACCTAAGATCAAAACGACTGCGCAGCCAATCTCAAAACAGGGATCAGACCCATGACGGCAAATACATTCGGAGAACAACCCTGCCCCACCATCAGGGCCGTCCATCACCTGCACGATTTCGGGCAGGGCCAGAAACACAGTGCCGAGCAGCGCACCCTGCTGGTGACATTGCTGACCCTTGTCACCATGTTCGCAGAAATCATTGGCGGGCTGGTCACCGGTTCCATGGCCCTGCTGGCAGACGGCATCCACATGGGCGGCCATGCATTGGCTCTGGGGCTGGCCTTCATGGCCTATTACCTGGCCCGGCACTATGCCACGGACCCGCGCCTGACGCTGGGAAGCGGGAAAATCAACGATCTGGCGGCATATACCAGTGCCCTGCTGCTGGGGCTGAGCTGTGTGTGGCTGGTCTTTGAATCCGTCTCACGCCTGCTGTCCCTGCAGCCCCTGCTGCCGAAGGAAGCCATGGTTGTCGCCGTGATCGGGCTGCTGGTCAACCTGCTGTCGGCGTGGCTGCTGGCGGGCGGCCATGAGCACGGACATACCCATTCCCACCACGACCATGACCATGCACACGACGATCACGCTCACGAACACCCGCGTGATCACAACCTGCACGCGGCCCTGATGCACGTGCTTGCCGATGCCGTCACCTCGGTGGCTGCCATTATCGGCCTGGCTGCGGCCTGGCTGTGGGGCTGGAACTGGCTGGACCCGCTGATCGCCCTGCTGGCATCGGCAGTGATCCTGCGCTGGGCCTGGCAGCTGCTGCGCCAGACCGGTGCCATCCTTTTGGATACCGAAGGGCCGCAGGCCCTGCATCAGCAGATCCGCCAACGTCTGGAAAGCGTGCCCGGCACCCAGGTACAGGATCTGCACCTGTGGTCGGTCGGACAGGGGGCCTGGACACTGATGGCCTCGGTTGTAACACATGAACCCCGGTCTCCGGATGATTACAAGGCCAGGCTGCATGGTGTGGAAAGCCTGCACCACCCGATCGTGGAGGTATACCACTGTCAGCAGTGCAGTCCCTGATCCCGGACAATGAGTCGATCAAAAAACAATCAAACCCATAAAGGCCATTGTTTTAAAAGCATTAACCGGGTTTCCTGACTGAGTTATGAACGCCGTTGTCCACAGCTTTTGTGGATAAGTTTCAGGCGGTTTCAGGTTTCAGCACGCCCCGGTTGATCTGATCGCGCTCAATCGATTCAAACAGGGCCCTGAAATTGCCTTCACCGAAGCCCTCATCCTGCTTGCGCTGGATAAACTCGAAAAATACCGGCCCCAGCAGGGTTTCCGAGAATATCTGCAGCAGCAGGCGGGGCTGACCGCCAGCAGTCGAACCATCCAGCAGAATGCCACGGGCTTTCAGGGCTTCCACCGGCTCACCATGCCCCGGCAGACGCTCGTCCAGCATCTGGTAATAGGTATCCGGTGGCGGGGTCATGAAGGGCAGACCCCGGGCCTTCAGGCGATCCCAGCACCCGATCAGGTCATCACAGGCCAAAGCAATGTGCTGGATGCCCTCACCATTGAACGCCATCAGAAACTCCTCGATCTGCCCGGAACCCCCGACGCCTTCCTCGTTGAGGGGAATGCGGATTTTGCCATCCGGTGCCGTCATGGCCTTGGAGGTCAGGCCGGTATACTCGCCCTTGATATCGAAATAACGGATTTCGCGGAAATTAAACAGTTTTTCATAATAATCCGCCCAGTAGGCCATACGACCCCGGTAGACATTGTGGGTCAGGTGATCCAGGGTATGGAAACCACAACCTGCCGGATGGCGCGCCACCCCATCCAGGTATTCAAAATCAATGTCATAGAGGGTTGAACCTTCCTGATAACGGTCAATCAGGTAGATCGGGGCATTGCCGATCCCCTTGATGGCCGGCAGGCGCAGTTCCATCGGACCGGGCGGAATGTCAACCGGTTGCGCACCCAGTTCCAGGGCCTTCCTGTAGGCTGCATGCGAATCGCGCACCCGGAAGGCCATGCCACAGGCGGAGGGGCCATGCTCCTCGGCAAAATACTGTGCCAGACTGTGGGGCTCCCGATTGATGATGAAATTGATATTGCCCTGACGGTACAGGTCCACGTCTTTGGAACGGTGGGTGGCTACCCTGCTGAACCCCATCATTTCAAACACCGGCTCCAGTACACCCGGACGCGGTGATGCAAATTCGATGAACTCAAAACCGTCCAGCCCCAGCGGGTTGATGGTTGAACGGGTTTCCGGGGATGGATGTGGCATGTTGACCTCCTTATTGGTGGATGCCTGCTGGCTGCTGGTAGAACATCATAAGGGATTTGCCGGGCCGGGTTTGTGCGTATTCTGCGATAAACAAGGGGGTTTTACCCAGGAATCATGCAATAATCCGGAAATAACAACGGATTCGTGCAAAAGGTTTCAAGGTTTCCATGACCCTGGATCGTTATGACTGGCTGATCATCTATGCCCTCAGGCAGGACGGGCGCACCAGCTGGGCCCGCCTTGCGGAACAGCTCCACCTGTCGGCCTCCAGCATACAGCGCCGTACCCAGGCCCTGCAGCAGGCCGGTATCATCCGTCATTTCACGGTAGCGCTGGACAATCGTGCTTTGGGCCATGAAGTGCGGGCCTTTGTCCAGGTCAGGATCAATCGTCATGATCCCAAAGCCGCCCGGCAGTTTCATGATGCCGTTATCGGCTACCCTGAGGTTGAAGCCTGCCACAAGATTTCCGGGAATACCGACTTCATGCTCAATATCACCGCACCTGACCTGCCCCGCTTCGCCCGGTTTCTGGAAAACCGGATTCTGTACCTGCCGGGGGTGGTGGATGCCCGTTCCTCCATTGTGCTGGAAACCATCAAGGAAAACGGACAGGCCATTCAACATCCGTCCTGAAACTGCAACCCGACCGGAAACAGTGGCCTTTTATTCATACAAAAAAGTCTGTTTGGACGACCAAATTAGCATTTTACTTTTACACTCCGATCCGTTCCAATAGGGTCGACCAACAATCCTGAGGTCATGTCTGGGAGGCCATGACCGGAATTGCTGCCTGGAGGAGGAACCATGCCTTTCAAATTTCTGAAGCACTTTGTCCTGATTACCGGCCTGATGTTGCTGGCACTGCCAGCCTGGGCAACCAGGGTTTCCATGGAAACCGCAACCGCAAACAGTATCCTTGGCCTGTTGCCACAAACCATGGCTCCCTACTGGAGCAAAGCCGGTATTGACGTGGAACTGGCCACCGGCCAGACCCTGACCAAATCCCTGATGAAAATCGGCCAGGGTAATCTCGATTCCGCTGTCATCCCGCCCATGGCTTATACGGGCCTGCGGGCCGGCAAGGGTGCGTATGCCAGGCTGGGGGCAGAAGCCGGGGGCAAAATGGCCGGGAATGTCAGAGCCCTGTTCGGTTTTTCTTCCAGTCTCTATCACCCGATCGTCTGGGCCGACAGCGGTATTGAAAACTGGGCCGATCTCAAGGGTAAAAAGATTTATATCGGCCCTCCGGCCGGTGCTGCCAATGCCCAGATCAAGGCCCTGCTCGAAACAGCGGCAGGATTGGAGGATGGCAGGGATTATGAGGGGATCAAGGCACCGTGGGGGGTTGCCGTCCAGGGTTTTCGGGATGGCCAGTATGATCTGGTTTTTTCACCCCAGCCACTGGGCTCCCAGGTGCTGACCGAACTGTCGCTGTCACGCGAGATCCGCATCCTGTCCCTGCCGGCGGATACCCGGCCACCGGCAGGCCTGGGTCTGATCACCAGCGTCATTCCACCCGATACCTACAGTGGCCAGGTCAACAAGGACGAGCCGGTCACGGTCTGGGTCACGGTCATGATGCTGGCCGTCAACAAGGACATGGCGGAAGCAACGGCCTATACCCTGACCAAAACCTACTTCGACAACCTGGAGACGGCCCGTAAAGCCAACGACCTGCTGAAAAGCGTCACTGCCGAGCAGCGTTTTGACGGGGTTGCCGCCCCTTTGCATCCCGGTGCAATACGCTATTACCAGGAACAGAACATCGAAATTCCGGCAGAATTGCTGGCTGAATAGCCACCCGTTCCGGAACCGATATGATCAACAGTCACCGATTCCAGCCCCCCGGAATCACACCCTGAAGGAGGAACCATGCCTTTCAAGTTTTTGAAGAATGTTATCCTGATTACCGGCCTGATGCTGCTGGCACTGCCAGCTTGGGCAACCAAGGTTTCCATGGAAACTGCAACCCCGAACAGTGTGGTCGGCCTGCTACCCCAAACCATGGCCCCCTACTGGAACAAAGCCGGTATTGACGTGGAACTGGCCACCGGCCAGACCCTGACCAAATCCCTGCTCAAAATCGGCCAGGGCAATCTCGATTCCGCTGTCATTCCGCCATCAGCCTATACAGGTCTGCTTGCGGGCAAAGGCGCCTATTCCAGGCTGGGGGCAGAAGCCGGGGGCAAAATGGCCGGGAATGTCAGGGCCCTGTTCGGTTTTTCCGCCAGCCTCTATCACCCGATTGTCTGGGCTGACAGCGGCATTGAAAACTGGGCCGATATCCAGGGCAAGAAGGTCTATATAGGCCCCCCTGCCGGGACGGCCAATGCCCAGATCAAGGCCCTGATCAAGGCTGCTTCCGGACTGGAGGAAGGCAAGGATTACGAAGGAATCAAGGCACCGTGGGGAATCGCCATCCAGGGCTTTCAGGATGGCCAGTATGACCTGGTTATCGCACCGCAGGCACTGGGCTCCCAGGTGCTGGCTGAATTGTCGCTGTCACGCGAGATCCGTATCCTGTCCCTGCCGGCAGATGCCGAACCACCGGCAGACCTGGGCATGATCAGGAGTGTCATTCCGCCCGATACCTACAGCGGCCAGGTCAACAAGGATGAGCCGGTCACGGTCTGGGTCACGGTCATGATGCTGGCCGTCAACAAGGACATGGCGGAAGAAACGGCTTATACCCTGACCAAAACCTACTTCGACAACCTGGATACAGCTCACAAAGCGAATGGCCTGTTGAAAACCGTTACCGCCGAGCAGCGTTTTGACGGGGTGGCCGCCCCTTTGCATCCCGGTGCGGTACGCTATTACCAGGAACAGGACATTGAGGTTCCGGCGGCGTTGCTGGCTGAATAGACGGCTTATGGCCGGGCGGGTTCTTCCGCACGGGCTAAGCCCGCTTCAGTCACAATATCCTGGGCAATGTTCAGACAGGTCTGGATGGCTTCACTTTCCCACAGGGATTCGCGGTACCAGAAATACAGGTTACGTATGGCAATATGCCGCTTCAGTGGCAGCTCCGCCAGCGGGTAAGTGGCCTGCAGCAGTGTCAGCGGCGTTTTCGGCAATACGGCCAGATGGCGCCCCTGCATCAGTACCGAGAGCAGAATCACGGCATCGCTCATGGTGGCGAACTGGGTCCGTACCCGCCGGATGTTGTTGTATGCAAGCAGTTCCTGCTCCATGTTTTCAAAGGGCGAAGTGGAACCGATCACCATCCACTCACAATGATCCAGCGCCTGGGGCTCCAGCTGCCGGATACCGGCCAGCGGATGGGTAGGGCCACAAAACACGCCCAGCCGGTCTTCAGCCAGCAGGCAGCGCCCGAAGTCGGACGGAATCTGGGAATGAATGGCGGGTGCCAGCACAATGTCGTAATCCCCGTCAATCATCTGTTCCATCAGGTGCTGTGGCCGATCGCACACGACCGTCAGGGCGATTTCGGGATGTTCCCGGGCCAGACGCTCACACAGCCGGGGCATGAGCGCCATGCCGATCAGGGGGCCGACCCCCAACTGCAGCTGGTTATGGAAACCCAGCTTGTAACGGGAAGCACTTTCACGGGCCGCCTGCATCTGGCGGGCAATGGCGCGACCGTCCCGTGCCAGCGTTTCGCCGAGCGGGGTGCTGCGTACGCCGAAGCGGCTGCGGGAAAAAAGCCGGCCACCCACCTGCATTTCCAGGGTATGCATATTGCGCGTCAGCGTGGGCTGGGTCAGCAGCAGGTGTTCGGCAGCCGCACTGATGGAGCCTTTTTCCAGAATGACCGCCAGCTGGAGCAGGTGTTTTGGATTCATACAAAAATGTCTGTTTGAATAGCCAAATTAGCATTTTACTTTTGGTTAAAAAATCTTTCAAATAGGCAGTCAGGCCATTCTGGCCCTCGGGTCCTGTCGGAGAGAGCAGTGCCCATCTTGCATTCTGGAGGAGAAAAACATGCATGTTAAGTTTGTGAAATCCCTGTTACTGACCACCGCCCTGAGCCTGTGTGCCCTGCCGGCATGGGCTGAAAAAGTCTCGATGGAAACCGGTGGAACCAACAGCGTGGTCGGTCTATTGCCCCAGACCATGGCACCTTACTGGTCCAAGGCCGGTATTGATGTCGAGCTGGCCATGGATCAGACCCTGACCAAGTCACTGCTGAAGATCGGCCAGGGTAATCTGGATGCTGCCGTCATGCCACCACCGGCCTACCTGGACCTGCGCGAAGGCAAGGGTGCCTATGCCAAACTGGGGGCCGAGAAAGGCAAGGTCCTGACCGATAATGTCCGCTCCCTGTTCGGTTTTTCCGCCAGTATTCTGCATCCCATTGTCTGGGCTGATGGCAATATCAAGACCTGGGCCGATCTCAAGGACAAACAGGTCTACATCGGCCCCCCCGCCGGTTCGGCAAACCTGCAGATCATCAGCCTGATCAAGGAAGCTTCCGGTTATGAAGCCGGCAAGGATTATAAGGGGATCAAGGCCCCTTGGGGTGTGGCGCTACAGGGCTTCCGGGACGGACAGTATGACATGGTGGTCACCCCCCAGCCCCTGGGGTCACAAGCCCTGACTGAACTGTCCCTGTCACGTGAAATCCGCATCATGTCACTGGCGGGTGCCGTCGAACCCCCCAAGGATATCGGGGTGGTCAAGGCCCTGATTCCCAAGGAAACCTATTCCGGGCAGATCAACAGGGACGAAGATGTTCATACCTGGGAGACAGTGATGATGCTGGCCGTCCGCAAGGACCTGTCGGAAGAGACCGCCTACAACATGACCAAGACCTATTTTGACAACCTGGATGAAGCCCAAAAAGGTAACGCCTTGCTCAAGGGCGTGCATGCCGACCAGCGCTTCGGGGCTGTGGTCACACCGCTGCATCCCGGTGCCGTGCGTTACTACCAGGAACAGAATATCGAAATTCCTGCCGACCTGCTGGCTGAATAAGCGTCATGAGCAGTACAGAATCGACGCCTGCCCCGCGTTGGCGTACGCTGACTACCAGTGTGCTGGCGCTGGTGGTGACCCTCTATGGTCTGGCGAATGTGATGCCCGCCATCGGTGATTTCCGCATCGGTCCCTTTCCCATGGTGTTTTTCCGCGCCAGCTTCTTCGCCCTGTGCGTGCTGGTGGTGGCACTGGGGTTGAAGCGTACCGGCAAACCCTGGTTCGACGGCCTGATGGACCTGCTGGCCCTGGCTGCCACCGCCATGCTGATGTGGGCCTGTGTCAAATACTATTATGTCGGCATCGAAATTGACGAGGCCATGTTCCTGTTCGGTCCCTATGAACGCTGGATTGCCCTGGGTGCAGCGGCTGCGTCCCTGTTCTTCTGCTGGCGCTACTGGGGCTTTCCGGTAGCCATTCTCGGCGTCATCGGCATCCTCTACATGATTACCGGTCCCTACTGGCCCGGCCCACTGCAAACCAAGATGGGTGACATCAACGAACTGCTGGCACAGAACCTGTGGTTCAGTCTGGACACCGGCATCATCGGCTCCACGTTCTCGATCGTGATCACCACCGTATTCCCGTTCATCATTCTGGGCGCGGTACTGGAAGGGGTCGGGGCCGGTGAATCGATGATCCGCATCGCCTTTTCCATGATGAAAAAGACGGCCGGGGGACCGGCCCATGCGGCGGTCATGGCTTCCGGTCTGTTCGGTACGGTTTCCGGCAGTGCGGTGGCCAATGTGGTCGGCACCGGGGTCGTGACCATTCCCATGATCAAAAAGCGCGGCTTTTCGCCCAATTTTGCGGGGGCAGTCGAGGCGGCTGCCTCCACCGGCGGCCAGATCATGCCCCCCATTATGGGAGCCGCCGCGCTGGTGATGGCGGATTATGTCGGGGTCAGTTACCTCACCATCATTCTGGCGGTACTGGTGCCATCGGTGGCCTATTACCTCAGCCTGTTCCTGATGATCATGTTTGAGTCACGCCGGCTGGGCATCCGGGCGGATGCGTCTTCTGCTGCAGTGGCACCTCCCACACTGCAGGATTACCTGAACCTGATTCTGGTTTTCGGCCCCTTGCTGCTGATTGTGGTACTGCTGGTCATGGGCTTCTCGGCCTCAGGCTCCTCCATTGCCGCCATCGCCCTGCTGTTCCCCCTGAGCTTCATCAATCCGGACATCCGCTCGCAACCCCTCAGGCTGGTCAACGCCCTGCGCAACGGAGGTGAGACCTTCGCCCAGCTGCTGATGGCCATTGCAGCGGTCGGTATCGTGATTTCCACCCTGTCCGCCACCGGGGTTCCGGTCAAGTTCGGGGTGCTGATGAGCAACGTCATGGGTCATTCCCTGCTGCTGGCCCTGATTGTCGTGGCTGGTGGCTGCATTCTGCTGGGCATGGGCATGCCCACCCTGCCCGCCTATGTCACCGTGGCAGCCATTGCCCTGCCATCCATGCAATCGCTGGGGCTGGAGCCGCTTACGGCCCACATGTTCGTGTTCCTGATTGCGGTCGCATCCACCATCACCCCGCCGGTGGCGATAGCCGCTTATGCGGCGGCGGCAATTTCCGGTGGCTCCCCGATCGGTACCGGCGTGACCGCCTCCCGCATCGGGATCATGATTTTCTTCATTCCGTTTGCCTTTGCCTACAACCCGCTGTTGCTGACGGTGGACCAGGCCGGTGTACCCTTTGCCTGGCTGCCCTGGCTCTGGGTGGTCCTGAAACTGGTGTTCAGCATGTACCTGCTTGGCAGCGCCTTGAGCCGCTGTGATGCCTACCGGCTGGTTTCCTGGGAAATCGGGCTGCGCATCCTGGCGGCAGTGATGCTGTTTGCGCCCATGCTCTGGGTGGATCTGCTCGGCCTTGCACTGGGCGGTGTACTCCTGTTCCTGCATCACCGGCGCCAGCCTCCGGCCAGGCTGCTGCCAGCCGAACAGGCCCTTTAGGCAACTCAGGAGCGGGCTGTGCCCGGCATGGGGATTTCCCCCACTGTCACCCCTTCCCTCCCGGTGAGGGAAGGCAGCGGCAAAACCAAGCAACTCATCAAGGAACCTTCTAATGACCAATTTCATTTTCATTGTTGCGGATGACCTCGGCTATGCGGATATCGGCTGTTATGGTGGCCGGGTTCCGGTATCGCCGGTGCTGGACCGGCTGGCGGCCAACGGCCTGAAGTATGTCAACGGCTATTCCAATTCCCCGGTCTGTTCCCCGACCCGCTTTGCCCTCATGACCGGGCGTTACCAGTACTGGGTGCGCGGGGCCAGCGAGGAGCCCATGGCAGCCAATGCCAAAGGCAACCCGGAACTGGGCCTGCATCCGGAACTTCCCACCCTGCCGTCCCTGCTCAAGGAACAGGGGTATCACACCGCCCTGATCGGCAAATGGCATCTGGGCTACCGCCCGCATTTCGGTCCTGAAAAAAGTGGCTACATGCACCATTTCGGCCCCATGTCTGGCGGTGTAGGCTATTACTCACACACCGGACGTGACCAGAAACCCGACCTTGAGCTGGACGGAGAGCCGTATCAGGAACCCGGCTACCTCACCGACATGATCTCCCAGCGCGGGGCACAGTACGTGCGTGACCGTGCTGCCGATGGCCAGCCTTTCCTGCTCAGCCTGCACTACACCGCTCCGCACTGGCCCTGGGAAACCCGGGCCCAGGGCAGGATCGATCCGGAAGTGGTGAAAAACATCTCACATCTGGATGGCGGCAATGTGGAAACCTACCAGACCATGATCCGGGAGATGGACGAAGGCATCGGCTGGATCGTGGATGCCCTGACGGAAAACGGCCTGCTGGATGACACCCTGATCATCTTCACCAGTGACAATGGGGGTGAGCGCTTCTCGGACAACTGGCCCCTGGTCGGCGGCAAGATGGACCTGACGGAAGGCGGTATCCGCGTACCCTACATCGTGCACTGGCCCAAAGGCATCCGGACACCGGGGGCCAGCTGTGACCAGCACTGCCTGACCATGGACTGGACCGCCACCATTCTGGATGTTGCCGGGGCGGAACTGCCCGCAGGCCACACCCTGGATGGAATGTCCATGCAACCGACCTTCAGGGAGCCATCCCGCCCTTTTGAGCGCCCGATGTACTGGCGCATGAAATACCGGGACCAGCGCGCACTGCGCCTTGGCGACTGGAAGTACCTCAAGATCGATGAGCATGAATACCTGTTCAACGTGGTGAAAGATGCACGCGAACGGGCCAATCAGGCCAAACGTGAGCCGGAACGACTGGCTGCGATGCGTGAGCAGTACCTGCACTGGGCGGCACAGGTGCCTCCGGTCCCCGAAGAAGCCAGGGTCAGTCTGATCTATACGCTGGCAGACATGCCGCAACGTTAATTCCCAACAGCCATACAATCAATTGGAGGAGCAGAGTGATGAAGCAACCTTTCATCCTGACCAGCCTGCTGGTCACCAGCGGAGTGATGGGTCAGGCCATCGCCGACGAACTGTCAGGCCCGGATGTCTACGGCAAACTGCGTGTACAGCAGGAAAGCCTGAACAATGGCAAGGACGACGGCTTCCGGGTCGGTCAGGCCATGCTGGGCATCAAGGGCACACTGACCTATGACAATTTCAAAGCCAATTACGCCCTGGAAGCCGAATTTTCCGACCTGGCCAACCCGGACAATGCCTCGGACAGCAACGAAGCACGTATCCGTACCGCCCGTATTGTGGTGCCCACTGCCAACATCGGTACCTTTGTCATGGGCCGAACCACCAGCGGTGTCCGGACCGATGTTTACGGGCACCTGGATATATTCGAAAACACGGAAACCTACAACCCGGTCAACGGCAGTTATACCCAGAGCAGTGGCCTGACTGCCCAGCCACTGTACGCGCCCGGTGTCTTCGCCTGGCGGAGCCCGTCTTTCGCCGGTTTTTATATTTCACCTTCCATACTGTCCACCAATGATGCCAACGGCAAGTCGGTGGACGGAAAATCCGTCCGGGTGGTCTACAAACGGGATGGCTTCAAGGCGGCAGCCAGTATCGTGGACTTTGACAAAACGATTGCCGGTGATTATCAGCGCAAAGCCGTAGGTGCGAGCTATACGGCGGATAACTGGCAGATCGGTGCCACCCATGAGACCGATCCGGGCCACCCTTCCGGTGACTATACCGTCAATGCGGTTGCCGGCAGATACAAGGTGACTCCCAAAATGGCAGTCAATCTCGGCTATTTCAAGAAAGACCACGACAACAACGCCCTGGACAATGCCGCCGTGATCGGCAATGTCACCTATACCCTGGGGGGCAATCCGGACAAGGGTACGGGAGCCCGGCTGTTCCTTGAGCATGAAGAACATGACCTTGACCCCTACGACAAGACAACCCTGGGGCTTTCCCTGGGTTTTTAAGCCATAATAAAAACCAGACTGTCATTTCCCATGACACCAGCGCTTTGAAAGAAGCCCGTTCGGGCTTCTTTTTTTGTGCCTCATGTCTGTTGCCTGTCAGCCTGACATGGCCCGAAACACCGTACCGGTACAGCACCTTCCGATACTCCGGCTGTACTTTCAGCCGTTGACCCGTAAAATTTCACATGTGAAACCATACCGACCTCACGGGAGAAACATCATGCTGAAACTGCCTGGAAACCGGATCATTCCGGCAGGGCAGATCACCCTGCAGCCCATCCATTCCCAGGGCTCCGGTGGGCAGAACGTCAACAAGGTGGCCACTGCCATCCATCTGCGTTTTGACATCCGGGCCTCCTCCCTGCCGGAAATCTGGAAGGAGCGCCTGCTGGCCTGGCCGGACCAGCGCATTTCCACCGCAGGCGTGATCATCATCAAAGCCCAGGCACATAACAGCCAGGAAAAAAACCGGTTCGAAGCGCTGGAACGGCTGCGTCAGCTGATCCTGCAGGCGACGGCCCCCCGCAGGCAGCGCAAGGCAACCCGACCAACGCCAGGCTCACAAAAACGACGGCTGGAAAACAAGAAAAAGCGCAGCCAGACCAAAACGGGGCGTGCTCGGGTGGATTTCCAGGACCCTACCTGATGTCAGCGAACAGACCCCGGACAACCATAGCGGCGGGGCAGGAGATGCCCCTATGCCTCCGTGCCCGGATCCGGACGGACCCGACTGACCTGCTTGCGTCCTTCCAACTGTGCCAGGATGGCTTTCTTGGTTTCCCGGATCCCCCTGTAGAGGTCACTACCTTCTTCCTCGGCACGGACATCCTGATGCTTGGGCAGACGCAACTCCATACTCACTTTCTGGGTCGGCACACCGGCACTGTGCACGGGATTGATGATCTGGAAATGCACGACCAGTTTGGTGGCGCCCGGTGCATGCAGGAACAGCTTCTCCGAACGTTCATGGACATACTGCTCAATGGCTTCGCTTCGTTCCAGATTTCCCCATTCGATATGCACAAGGCTCATCACGGCACTCCCTTTCATTTCAAAATATGGTTTTCAGTAGCTGCTTCATGATAGGGGGCAGAACAAAACCAGAACAAGATCACCCAGCACCGGGCAGGAGAAAAACCAAATACCGGGCAGAATCCCCGGTAATTTCCCCGTTTCTGATCAGCGACAATGGATTTTGGCATTCCCGTTCCCTAAGCTTCAGGTTCAGCAAGATTTTTATTATTTCCGGAGCCTGTCTGTTTCATGAAAAAGCGTACCTTCCCCCTGTTCGTCACTGTTTCCAGCCTGGCCCTGCTGGGATTGCAGGGGTGTAACAGCGACCAGATGCCGACTTCCCAGGCCAATAACGCCGGCAATATTGCCGATGCTGCCCAGGAACAGGGCGTATTCATGGTCATCCAGCAGACCGGTACCAGCCCGGATACCTATGAACTGCGGGAAAAATACCCATCCAGTGAAGGCACCCGTGCCATCCTCAAAGGCATGGATGGCAGCGAGCGCATCCTGACCGAAGCGGAACTGAAACAGCTGGCGGAAGAAGAAGCACAACGGGTGGAGGAAGGCAGCTCCCAGCTGACCCAGCCGGTCGCCCAGAATCAGGGCCTGAGCTTGGGTGAAACCATTCTGGCTTCAGCCGCCGGTGCCCTGATTGGCGGCATGCTGGCCAACAAGCTGATGGGGAACTCCAATTACCAGCAACATCAGCAGCAGCAGGCCCAGAAAGCCCAGAGCACCATGAGCAGCACCCGCAACCCGGCCACCAGCAACAGAACCACCACCCAGAACCGCAGTCAGCCCCGTTCCGGCTTCTTCGGAGGTGGCAGCAATGCTTCATCTTCCGGTAGCAAACGGCCCGGCAGCGGTTTTGGCCGCAGACGGCGTTGAGGCCCATGGTCAGCACGGAAAAGGTCAACCCCATCAGCCTGGAACTGGGGGAGGAACTGGGTATTGCCGACAGGGGTGATCCGGCCCAGGAAAGCTGGGTTGCCGACGAGCTGCTGGTGATCAGCGATCATGAGGCCGAAGCCTACCGGCAGGCCGCCAATGAACTGTACGACATGTACCTGGAAGCGGCGGGTCAAGTAATTGACAATGAACGCTTGCACGAACTGGACATCCCCTTCAACCTGAGCAGCCAGATCCGGCAGAGCTGGGAACAGGGCGACCGGCACCTGTTCGGACGTTTTGACCTTGCCGGTGGCATCGACGGACTGCCGATCCGGCTGCTGGGGTTTAATGCCGACACCACGGATGCCCTGTTTGAGACCGCCCTGGTACAGTGGGCCCACCTGCTGGCCAATGGCATGGATGAGGATGCACAGTTCAACAGCGTCTATGCTGCCATCAGTGACAATTTCCGGCGACTGGTCACCGGGGATGATGATCCGGAAAGTTTCCCCGACCATTATCAATACCAGAACATTCTGTTTTCCAGCCCGGACAATTCGCCCGAGCAGGAACGGGATGCCCTGTTCCTGCAACAGATGGCCGGTGATGCCGGCTTCAGCACCGGCTTCTGTTACCTGCATGAGGCGGCCTTTTCTGCAGACGGCGTTTTCGACCCGGAACAGACCCGTTTTGATTATTGGTTCAAACTCTACCCTTGGGAAGACATCGGCCTGCAATCCGACGGCCTCACCGGCCTGCTGGACGAGATCAGCCAGGCCCGCACAGGCATCGTCCTGAATCCGGCCTATACCCTGCTGTTTCAAAGCAAAGGCATGCTCAGGGTGCTGTATGAGCTGTTCCCGGATTCACCCTACCTGCTGGCAACGGATACCCAGCCACTCACTAATCAGCCTCAGGCAGTCAAGCCCATGTTCGGGCGTCACGGAGCCAATATCACCCTGCTGGATGCCGCCGGGCATGAAATCCGCGCCCTGGGGGGAGATTACGGCCAGCAACGCAAGGTCTATCAGGCGCTGGCTGAATTGCCACAGGATGAAGACGGGCGCTCCTACCAGTCCAGCGTGTTTTATGCCGAGGGTGGCTGTGGACTGGGCTTCCGGCGCGGTTGGGATATCGTGAACCATCTGGGCCGGTTTGTCAGCCACCGGATCGACTGAACTCCCCCCCCCCGACAGAATGTGCCG
>Ga0116164_10000415_pt1 | contig 37856 bp, 54 predicted proteins | sample AD_UKC109_MetaG_FD_89888 | JGI IMG/M metagenome (GOLD analysis project Ga0116164, IMG submission 89888) | Active sludge microbial communities of municipal wastewater-treating anaerobic digesters from Hong Kong - AD_UKC109_MetaG | ecosystem: Engineered > Bioreactor > Anaerobic > Digestate... | reverse complement strand
CCGAAATTTCTCTTGAGGAGGGAATAGACCATGGGATCTATCTGTCTTTTTCTGGGGAGCCCGAGAAGAGAGGGCAACAGCGAAACCCTGGCCCGGGCGCTGGTGGAACCCGCCCTGAAAAAGGGATGGGAACTTAAGGAGTTTCGCCTTTTTTCGTTGAATATCGGAGATTGCGTGGATTGCCGGCGCTGCTGGACCACGGGCAAACCCTGCATTATGGATGACGATATGCAGCAAATCTATCCGGCGGTAAAGGAAGCGGACTACCTGATTTTTGCGACCCCTCTTTACTGGTACGCCTGGAGTGCTCCCATGCAGGCCCTTCGGGACCGTCTGCTCCCCTACGTGGCACAGAACGCCCCCCTTCGGCTTGAAGGAAAAAAGGGAATTCTCGTAGCCTCCGGAGGGGATACAAGCAAAGACGCTTTCAACGGCCTGATATTCTCCTTCCAGAAGAGCTGTACCCTTCACAAAATGAACACGCCTCTTCTCTTCTGCCGGGGGGGATTGAGCGACGTTCAGGATGCCGCAAAAGACACCGCCCTTCTGGAAGAAGCCCGTAAAGAGGGGGAAGGTCTCTTCTTGTAGGAAGTGGCCTTCACGGATTGCCTGGATCTTTCCAAATTTTCCTGCGGTTCTGCTTCTTTGGCCTGGGATTTTTCAATAAAAGCGAAGGGGAAATTCCGCTCCCGAAAAGAGCGAGATTTCCCCTCCGCTTTCTGAAAAGTTTTTTAGGAAAGCCGACGTACCACCATGGCCACTCCTTGGCCTCCTCCAATACATGCCGTAGCAAGGCCAATCTCTTTATCTTCCCGCTGCAGGGCATAAAGAAGGGTGGTAAGAATTTTCGCCCCCGTAGCCCCGATGGGATGTCCCAAAGCGATGGCTCCCCCGTAGATATTGCATTTCTCCAGGGGAAACCCGAGCTCCCTCTGCACCGCCAGGACCTGGACTGCAAAGGCCTCGTTGAGCTCGATGAGATCCACGTCCTCCAGGGAAAGCCCCGCCTTTTCCAATGCCTTGGGCACCGCCTTCACCGGGCCCAACCCCATGTGATCCGGCGCCAGGGCTCCCGGAGAATAGCCCAGGATCTCCGCCATGGGAGAATAGCCCTGGGCCCTGGCCCATGCCGCATCTCCCACCAGGACTGCGGCTCCCGCATCGCAAAGGGCGGAGCTGCTTGCGGCGGTGATGGTGCCTCCTTCTTTGAATATAGCGGGAAGACGCCCTAACTTTTCAAGGCTCGTATCCTCTCGGGGGATTTCGTCCGCGGAGACCGCATATTGCCCTTTTTTGCGATCCTTCAGGGTCACCGGAAGAATCTCCCTGTCAAAGGCTCCCATTTTCTGGGCCGCCACGGCTTTCCGATGGCTCCCCAGGGCAAAGGTATCCTGCTCCTCCCGGGAGATCCCGTATTCTTCCGCCAGAATTTCCCCGGTAGCTCCCATCATCATTTCCGCCAGGGGACAGAAAAGTCCGTCCGCATGAAGCACATCCTGCACGGTTTTCTCCCCCATGCGATACCCCCACCGGGCCCCGGGCGCAATGTAGGGTGCCAGAGAAGCGTTCTCCATGCCGCCCCCGATACCCACCGCCATATCCCCCAGACGGATACGATCCGACACGGCCATAATCGCCCGAAGACCGGAGCCGCAACGCTTATTCACCGTAAAGGCGGGAACCGAGACGGGAACCCCTCCCTTTACCGAGGCGATCCGGGCGGGATTTGCTCCCACTCCCGCCTGCCATCCGTTGCCCATAATCACCTCTCCGAGCTCCTCTCCGCCCAAAGGAAGGGAATTACGGCGGAGAAGCTCCGCTATCACGAGAGCTCCCAGCTGCGGAGCCGGAGTTTTGACGAAGGCTCCTCCAAACTTTCCTCCCGGAGTGCGGCAGGCATCGATAATAACGGGCTTGGAACTCATAGGGTCTCCTCCTCTTTCTCCTCCACTCCCAGCATGGTACCCAGGGGTTCCGCAGCTTCGAAACGGGCTCCGGTGTTTTCCCGAAGCTCTTCCAGGGTTACTTCCGGAGCGATCTCCGTGAGGGTAAACCCCTTTTCGAGATACCGGAAAACTCCGAACTCCGTAACCACCATGCTTACCACACGAGCTCCCGTAAGAGGAAGGCTGCAGCGTTCCACGATTTTGGATTCTCCCTTTTTGTTGCAATGCGTGGTGGCAATGATAACCCTCCGGGCCCCGGTAACGAGATCCATGGCGCCTCCCATGCCGGGAACCATTTTTCCCGGTATCATCCAATTCGCCAGATTTCCCTCCCGATCCACCTCGAGAGCTCCCAAAACCGTGGCATCCAGATGCCCTCCCCGGATGAGGCCGAAACTGATATCGCTGGCCACGAAGGAACCTCCGGGAATCAGGCTCAACGCTCTTCCTCCGGCACCGATGAAGCGAAGGTCCTCCACCTCGGGTTTGGGGCCTGCCGCCACGGCACCGTTTTCGGTCTGGAAGAGAATGCGTACCTTTTCGGGTATATAGTCCGAAACCAGGGTGGGAATGCCTATGCCCAGATTCACCACGTCCCCATCCTCGAACTCCAGGGCTATCCTTTTGGCGATACGGTTACGGACGAGGTCTTTATCAAGTTCGGGAAGCATAGTAGGAATCCCCCTTTACCACGAGCATATCCACGAGAATACCCGGTGTGACGATACTTTCCGGAGCCAGAGCTCCGGGAGTTACCACTTCATCCACCTCGGCAATGACGATTTTCGCAGCCCCCGCCATGGCGGGATTGAAATTCTGATTGGTGCCGAAATACGTAAGATTCCCCATTCGATCCGCCTGATAGGCCCGGATGAGAGCCACCTCCGCCCTGAGAGGGAGCTCCAGAAGGTACTCTCTTCCCTCCACGGAAAGAACCTGCTTCCCCTCGGCCACCACGGTCCCCACGCCGGTGGGAGTGAGAACTCCCCCCAGGCCGAAAGCCCCTGCCCGGACCCGTTCCACGAAGGTCCCCTGAGGTACCAGCTCCAGCTCCAGCTTTCCCTCGTTAAAAAGACGTCCCGTGGTCTTGTTAAGCCCCACGTGGGAAGCCACCACCTTCTTCACTCTCCCCTGAGAGACGAGCTTGCCGTGCCCCACGTCATCGTAAGCGGTATCGTTGGCGATAAGTACCAGATCCTTCACGGATGTCTCCAAAAGGGCATCCACCAGGGTGTAGGGAATGCCTCCGTAGTTGAATCCTCCTACCATGACGGTGCTTCCGTCGCCTATGCATTGTATGGCTTCGAGAGCCGAAACCACAGGCTTGATCACCGGTTTTCCCATGTCTTCACATCGCTCCTTTCTCGTTGTACTCCCGGAAATAGCTTATGCCGCAAGGTTTTTACGTTTCTGTATCCACCCCATTCCTACGAGCACCACGAGCCCCGCCATATCGGTGAAGATGTTGGGATGAATCAGCATCACCGCTATGCCAGCAAAGAAAAATCGTTCAAACATATTGAGCCGGGCCATAAAAAATCCCTGTACCGCCGCAGCCAAAGCAATGACTCCAAGGATGGCGGTCCCCGTGGAAATCAGGATGGAGAGAAGAGGCCCCTGCAGAAGAAGCGCCTGGTTGTAGGCAAACATGAAGGGTACAATAAATCCCGCCAAAGCGAGCCCGAGGGCGGTAAACCCCGTGCGCATGGCGTTGGAACCTGCGATACCCGCCCCGGCATAAGCCGCGAGAGCCACCGGAGGCGTAACATCCGCAATAACTCCGTAGTACAGGATAAAAAGGTGCGCCGCCATCATGGGAACTCCCATTTTGTGAATGGCTGGAGCCGCCAAAGTGGAAAGGATGATGTATTTCGCCGTGGTGGGAAGCCCCATACCGAGAATGATGGAAGCGATCATAGTGAGAATGAGAGCAAGCCAGAGAATACCGTGAGACATGCCGATGATGAAGGAAGTAAAAGCGAGCCCCAGCCCGGTAATGCCCACCACGCCGATGATGATGCCCGAACAGGCGCAGGCGGCGGCCACTTCCACCGCAGCGATACCTCCCTCGATAAGAGCTTGTACGAGCCTTTGGGGAGTAACCCGATGTTCCCGGGGTCCTATCCAGCTTGCCACCACCAGAAGAACGATGGACCAGAAAACAGCCTTGATGGCGGAATAGCCGAGGGCGAGAAAAACGATGAGCACGATTACCGGAAGCAGAAGATGCCATCCCTTGCGAAAGACTTCCTTTACCTTGGGCAGCTTCTCCAAAGGAATTCCTTGGATATTCTCCCGTCCCGCCCGGAAATGCACCATGGCGAAGATGGAGAAGAAGTAGAGCAGCGCCGGAACCGCCGCAGCGGTCACGATGCTCCAGTAGGAGATACCCAGGAATTGAGCCATCACGAAGGCTGCAGCTCCCATGACGGGAGGCATGATCTGCCCTCCCGTGGAGGAGGCGGCCTCTACGGCTCCTGCGAAATGCGCGGGATATCCCACGCTCTTCATGAGAGGAATGGTGAAGGATCCCGTGGTTACGGTATTCGCCACGGAGCTTCCCGAAACGCTGCCCATAAGAGCGCTGGAAACCACCGCTGCCTTTGCGGGACCTCCCCGGCTCTTTCCTGTAAGGGCCAGAGCGAGATCGATGAAAAACTGCCCCGCCCCGGAGACGTTGAGAAACGCTCCAAAGAGCACGAAGAGAAAGATGAAGGAAGCGGAGACCCCGAGGGGAACGCCAAAGATTCCATCCGTGGTAAGGTACTGATAAGGCGCGAGATCCTCCAGGGGAAAGCCTCGATGAGCCAGCATCGTCGGAAGCCAGGGTCCGAAAAAGGAATACAATAGTGCCACGATGGCCACAATGGGAAGAGGCCATCCCACGGTACGCCGGGTAGCTTCGATGACGAGCACGATCATGATGCTCCCCAGAATGATATCGGGCCTTGTGGGATTCCCCGCCCGGTCCGTTATGGCGGCCCAGTTGAGAAGAATATAGACACACCCCGTAATGAGAAGCCCCGCGAGAATCCAGTCCCAGAAATCGATACGGTTCCGGGGACGTTTTTTACTGCAGGGGTACAAAAGAAAAATGATGGTTCCCATAAAAAGCCAGTGAATCGCCCGTTGCTTCATGGCAAAGAAGAGACCGAAGGCTCCGGTATAAAGATGGAAAAGGTAAGCGCTTATGGCAAGGAGTGCCACGAGCCAATACTGCCATCCCTGAAGATGACGCTTCGTTTCGAGTTCTTCAAGGAGCTCCCCGGTCTCGATTTCCGTATTGGTATACTGCTCTCTTTCGTCGTTCATAATTTCTTCTCTCCTATGCTCTGGGATCTATGCATTTACAGCATGTATCACGTTCTCCCCTTTTTTGGAGGGGAAAAGGGGGAAGAAAACCGGAAAAATCCGGTTTTCTTCCCAAAAGGAGGGTTATTGCATAGTTACTCCCTGTTCCGTAAAGTATTTCACCGCTCCCGGGTGGAAAGGTATAATCCCCCGGCTGGCTTCTTCGGGAACGAAATGCTTGGCCTGCTCGGTAACTTCCATGAAGTTCTCCCGATTTTCGAGGAGGGTTTTCACGAGATTGTAGGCAAGATCCTCTTTCATGTTGCTATTGACCACCATGTAGTTTCCATCGGCGATGATATGGCAATCCTCGGTAAAGCTCGAGTAGGTCCCGGCTTTGATGGTATAGGGCATGAGGAAGGGATTCTTCTCCACAACCTTCGCCACGAGATCCTCGGGAAGGGAGATCAGTTTGATATCCCGAACCGCCGCAATTTCCATTACCGCAGCTCCGGGGGCGGCGAAGTTGAAGAACGCCGCATCGATATTGCCGTCCTTCAGAGCCATGACGGCTTCGGGCTGCGTAAGCTGTGCGGCATCAAGATCCGCATCGGGATCGATCCCCGCAGCATCCAGAATCATTCTCGTAAGAACCTGATCTCCGCCTCCGGCGGCACCGAGGGAGACCCGCTTGCCCTTGATGTCCTCGAAGCTATTGATGCCGCTGCCTTCCACGGTTACGAGATGCTGGGGAGCGGGATACATGTTGAAGAGAATCTGAAGGGGAAGCTTGCCGTCTTCCTCGAAAGCTCCGGTCCCCGTATAGGCCTGGTAGAGCGTGGATCCCATGGACATGCCGAGTTCCGCCTTTCCTTTAGCGAGAAGCCGGCAATTCTCCTTGGAAGCCGCAGTAGTCTGGGCAGTAGCCTTTACGCCGATATCCGCTTTGGTAAGCACTTCAGCCATGGATCCTCCCAAAGGGAAGTAGGTGCCCCCCACGCCTCCCGTGCCGATATTAACGAAGGTAAGAGCCCACGCAGCGGTGGAAAAGGCCAGAATCATGCAACATGCTCCCAGGGTCATCCATTTTTTCATAGGTTGTAACACTCCTTTCAAAATTATTCGCACATAACGAATACGAAAAAACAAAATCCTACACTCCTCAACGCAACCACACCGTATTTGAAAAAAGTCCCTCTTCTCCCCCCTCTCTTCGGCATATTTCCAAAATCCTTTGTAAAAAAACTCCGGAGAAAACCGTAAAACTAACGGCTTTCCAGATAACGCCGCAATCCCTTTTCAATGCGGGCCGCCAGCTCCCGCACCTCTTCCGAAGTAACCACCAAGGGAGGAGCCACCATAAAGGCATCTCCATCCACCCCGTTGACCATTCCCGTACCGGGATAGATCACCACTCCCTGCTCCATGCAGGATCTGGCGATCTGCTCCACCACTTTCTCTTTTCGGGAATAGGGCTCCCGGGTATTTTTATCCTTTACGATTTCCACACCCCACATGAGCCCTTTTCCCCGAACCTCTCCCACCAGAGGCAATTCCTCCAGCCGGGAAAGCTCTTTTTCGAGCAATTCTCCCTGAATCCGGGCATTTTCCACAAGATCGTGCCGCTTCATATAGGCCACCACCGCGGAAACCGCAGCGCCGCTGAGAGGATTGCCGTTATAGGTATGACCGTGAGTAAAACCTCCGCTTCCCTTCCGCAGAGTTTCCACAATTTCTTCCTTCACGAAAATACCGCCGGTGGGAACATAACCCGCCGCCATCCCCTTGGCGGAAGCGATGATATCGGGAACCACCTTCCAGTGATCCACGCAGAAATTGGCTCCGGTTCTGCCGAAACCAGTCATCACTTCATCCGCGATGAGGAGCACGTCGTAACGGTCACAGATTTCCCGAATCCGGGGCCAGTAGAGATCATCCGGCACGAGGGCGCATACGGTGGAACCCACTATGGGCTCCGCGATAAAGGCCGCCACCTTTTCCGGACCTATCCGGAGGATTTCCCTTTCCAGTGCCTCGGCACACCAGGCACCGAATTCCTCCCGGGACATACATTCCGGTCGACGATAGTAGTAATGAGCCGGAATTTTAGGAAATTCCCGAAAAAGGGAAGAGAAGATTCTTCTCCGGGGAATACTTCCCGCCACTCCCATGGTACCGATGGTGCTACCGTGATAGGAGTTCCACCGGGCGATGATTTCGTTTTTCCCCGAACCCTTGCCGTCCCGCTCCACGAAATACTGTACCGCCAGCTTGAGAGCGGATTCTATGGCCTCGCTTCCTCCGCTTACGAACCAACAATAATTCAAATTTCCCGGGGTAAGACTAGCCACTTCCCGGGCAGCCTCCTCCACCGGAGTATTGCGCCAACGCGAAGGATGAGCGAATTCCAGAGTTTCGAGCTGATGCGTTACGGCCTCCACGATCTCCGGCACTCCATGGCCGAGATTGGAGATAAGAGCTCCGCTGCAGCTATCGATGTATTCCTTTCCCTCTTCGTCGTAAAGATAAATTCCCTTCCCCCGAACCGCCAAAGGCATCTCCTTGGTAAAACTCCGAGGGAAATACTTGCCGCTGCTCATGGATAAATCCATCCTTTCCCATATAAATGCTGCGATATACACCATGAAACCCCAAAAATACCCTGTGAATTTTTCCGGCCTCCTCTTTGCAAGACGAAATTGCAAGGAACCGCAGGAGCTTCCGAAAAGATTCTAATCCTGACAATAAACTTGCTGGTTTTTCCAGATTTCCTCGAGATAGGCCAAACGCTTCTTTATGTACGGGCGGCCCAGTTTTTCCGCCACCAAAAGCAGAAGAGCGTTCAGAACGGACATGGTGGGAACGAAAGAATCGATAAACGCCATAGGCTGGCTAGGTACGGTGATAACGAGATCTGCCGCTTCTCCGATGGGGCTCAATACGCTATCCGTTATGGCGGCGGTGGTGGCTCCTGCCTGACGTGCGAGCTTAAGAGCCTCCACGGTTTCCCGGGTATATCGGGGGAGGGTTATGCCCAGCACCAGGGTCTGAGGCGCATTTTCCAGAAGCGTTTCGGGAAAGATTTCCCCTTCCAGAAGGGATATGCGAGGAAGAAACCAGTGGAGGTAATACCATAGATAATGGGCCAGGGAAAAAGCGCTCCGACGGCCCACGAGAAGAACCCGCTCCCTGGTGGCCACGTATTCCGCCAACTTTCCAAGCAATCCGTAATCCACCGTAACGAGGGCGGTGCGAAGAGATTCCGCATCTCCCAACAAAGCCTGTTCCAGAAGCGTTTTCTCCTTTTCCTCCGGCTCTTCCCGAAAGTTCTGCAGTCTCTCCAGGGTGGTGAGGTGATGCGCCAGGATTTCCTGCAATGCCTTGCGAAGTTCGGGATATCCCCTATATCCCAGGGCCGAAGCGAAACGCACCACCGTGGATTCGCTTACTCCCACCTTTTCGGCCACTTCAAGGGCAGTAAGAAAGGCAGCGGAACGTGGATTTTCCAGAAAAAACCGTGCAATCCGAAGTTGCCCCTGGGAAAACTCCGGCATTTTTTCAAGTATTCTCCTGCGAATCACGAAACTCAGCTCCTCTAAATTCCACAAAATACGCACAAAAGCATGAAAAAAAGAAAATTTCCGCGTGGCTTGCAAGATATGATGCGCAAATATTGATGCGTACACCTTACCATTTATGCATGATGGCTGTCAATTATTGGAAAAATAAGTATAAAAAGAAGGGGCTGGTGCTATTATCTTCTTGTTTCCGGAAAAAGGAACTCTCGTGAGGATAGCTCAAAAAAGGGAAAGAATTTTCCCCACCCCGAGGGAAAAAAGATTGCACCAGAGAGAGAGCAGAAAGGAGAGAGAGAGGGAAAGGGAGAAATACATCCTGAAAAAAAGAGCCTCCGTAAGAATGACCAAGACCTCTCCTACAAAGGCATAGAGGGCGTAAGAAGAAAGATACCAGGGAAGAAGAAACCAAAGGTACGGAAGGGTGGCAAAACTTGCAAAAAATCCTGCAAAGAGAATTTTCCACAGAGAAAAAGGCAAATCTTCGGGATTCTTTTTTTTACCTCCTCCCGTTATTCGGGCAAGAAAAAAGAGAGCTCCCAAAAGGGCGGCACTCTCTGAAAAAAGGGTCCAGAAAAGGGCCTGAAGAAACGCACCCTCGTAATCCATGCCGGAAAGAAGAACGAGAGGAGACATCAGGAATATTCTATGGGACGCCGGAGAAGGAGATAGGTTTCATCGCTTTCGGCAAAACCGAACTTGCCAAGAAAAGGGCCGAGATCTCCCGTAAAAGCGAGCATAAGGGGAATGTGGCGCAACGAGGGATGCTGCAGCACATACTCCATGAGAGCACTCCCTACTCCCTTGCCCTGGTGATCCGGATGCACAAGAATATCCCACAGGGTCGCCCGGAATATGAAATCTGTCAAAACCCTGCAAAAAGCCACGATCTCACGATTTTGATAATGCACGCTACAACAGAGGCTGCTCCCCTGAATCATTTGCCCCAGCTGTTCCACGGTTCGGCTTTTTCCCCAGCGGGTAAAACGATAAAGCGGATAGAGAGCCTGAGGAGAGACGGCTTTTTTACTGTCATAAAAAACGTAGTTCTCCAGAAGCGGAGATTTTTCAAGCCTTTGCGGAGACATAACCTTCTTCGGCAATCACCGAGAGGCCCCCGCAAATTTCCTTGAGACTTCCTCCCCGAGCATCGAGGCTTACGGGAACCTGCACCACCTGACCCGCCCCGCAGCAGGGGCATATCCAGCTCACCCGGGCAAACCCATCCGCATCCGGCGCTCCCGCAAGAACCTTCATTTCCCCACATAGCTGACATGCCACAATGATCACGATGGACAATCTCCTCTCCAGTTACCTGTAAATACAACCCCCGGATTCCATTTTTCCCATACATCCCACAAAAAAATCTCCGTTTTATTTGTACTCCTACTGAAGAGAATATTCAAGAAGAACTTTCACGGGCCCCTCCGTATATACTTCCTCGGCGGCACGAACGATGATGGTTACGGGAGAAACGGCGGTCGTAATGAGATCCACCGCATCGAAGAATTCCGTACCTTCGAGGTTTCCCACGGTTCCCCGAAGAGGATCTCGGAGCACCCCATCCTTTACGGCCTTCCGGTTTACCTGCTGCAACATGCCGTAAAGCTCCTGCTCCGCCCGGGATTTATCCGGTAAAGGAGGAAAGGTATGTCGCACAAGCTCCTCGAGAGGCTCGTAAATTTTTTCACTTTCGATAACTTCCACTCTGCAGATTACGGGTTCCCCGTAAATGGCGTTTTCCTCCACCACAAGCCGGAGAACGTTGCGATCTCCCTTCTGAAGCTCCAGTTTTTGGAAAACTTCTTCCAGGGTCCCCGGAGAAAGGGATATATCCGGAGGATCCTCCCTTCCCAAAACTCTTTGGGAAAGAGCGAAGGCCCCCTTTTGGCGCAGAGCCTCCAGGGCGGGAGGCACATCTTCCGAGAGGGCATCCTTTTCCAGCCCCGTCTGGGCGAGAATTTCCTTCGCCATCACCACGATCCGTCCCTCCCGAAGTTGTTCCAGACCAAGCTTCATCTCTTCGATCTCCTGCTCCAAGAGAACTCGCTTCTCTTCCAGGGAAACCAGCTCCCCCTGGGCTTCGAAGAGACTTTTCTTCATGGCCGCATGCTCTTCGGTTTTTTTATCGAGCTCCGTGGTAAGTTCCGCCACCTGGCGCTGAATAAATTTCATTCGGAAAAGAGCGGTACGAACGGAGTCGCTCATTATCGCGAGAGCCGTGAGAGTTCCCAGGGTTATGGAAAGGGCGGTGAGAACCGTTATGAGAGAGGAGGTATGCCGGGGTCGGAGCCCGAAAAGAGAAACCCTCCGGCGCCCGATTTTGCGGCCGATGAGATCCCCCAGAAAGGCGATTCCTCCGCTCAGGAAAAGCAGCGAAATTATAAAACCCCAATTCGCTTCAAATAGAAGAGCCATGCCAACCCCCCCTCAACAGGCACTCTCCGCAGTAACAACGGAAGTGTGATTATACAGACTCCCTTATCATAACATTTCTTTACGAAAAAAGGGGCCCGAAGGCCCCTTTCAAAGGTTAAAACAGATAGAGCTTTCGCTACAAGAGAAACGATACGCTCCCTTAAAGCTCCTTTTTCATCTCCTTGAGAACTTCCCGGGAGATTTCGATGCTCTTTCTGATATCCGCCACGGGGACGTTGAGGGCCGGGCGGTAGCGCATGGTTACGTTGCCGCAGGGAAGGATGAGCATCTTCCTCTCCCAGCATCCCTTCTTGAAACGCTCCCGCAGCTTCTCGCTGGGGAAGTCGTAGGCGCACATGACACCCTTGCCCCGGACATTGGAGATAAATTCGGGGAATTCCTTCTGCAGCTCGTGAAGTCCGTCGAGAAGAGCGGGACCCGCCACGTTGCTGACGTAGTCGAGGATTTTCTCGTCCCGGTAGATTTCGAGATACCGGGTAGAACGGACCATGTCCACCACGGTACCGCCCCAGGTGGAGTTGATGCGGCTGGAGACCTGGAAGCAGTTGCCATCCACTTCATCGATCCGGGGACCCGCCACGAGACCGCAAATCTGAGATTTTTTGCCGAAGCTGAAGATGTCGGGCTTCACGCCATGATGCTCCCAGGCCCACATCTTTCCGGTAATTCCCATGCCGCACTGAACTTCATCGAAAATGAGAAGCACATCGTGCTTGTCGCAGAGATCCCGAAGAGCCTGGAAGAACTCGGTGCGGAACTGGTTGTCTCCGCCTTCACCCTGGATGGTCTCGATAATGATGGCGCAGTAGTCATCCTGATCCGCCTCGAGAAGCCGGGTAAGCTGATTGAGAGAGGTGCGCTCCATCCATTCCACGATTCCCAGGTTCTCTTCCAGGGGGAAGACAATTTTGGGATTCAGCACCCGGGGCCAGTCGAACTGGGCAAAGTACTGGTATTTGTTGGGATCGTTGGTGTTGGTCACCGTAAGGGTATATCCGCTGCGGCCGTGGAAGGCCTCGTTGAAGTGGATAACCTTGGTTCCCTTCTGTCCCTTTACGGCAGCTCCCTTGGTCATCTTGCCCTCGGAGAGGAGCTTCCGGACTTTCCAGTCCATGGCCACCTTGAAGGTGTTTTCCACCGCCAATGTGCCGTAGTCGATAAGGAAAAGGTGGTTGAAGCCTTTCGGCATGGCCACTTCCTTAAAGGTTTTCACGAACTCCGCCATCTCCTGGGTGTAGATATCGGAACTTGCCACTTTGTTGATGGCAGCCCGGAAAATCTTCTCTTTGAATTCGTCGTTAGCGAGCTTTTCGTGATTCATACCAAAGGGGGCAGAGGCAAAGAATGTATAGAAGTCAAGCCATTCATCACCATTGATCTTATTGTAGATATGGCTTCCCTTTGATTTTTCCATATCGATACAGATATCGAATCCATCTCGCAACATAACCTCGGCGATGGTGGAAAAAACATCCTGCGGCGCTACCGAATACTTTACTTCTGCCATTCCGTTATGCCTCCTCTGAACAAAATAAAACTGTCTACACAGTTTAACCCTGAAAAAAATGTACTAGTGTCCATAAACAGTTTATATTCTAACGCTGTATTCCCTCGCTGACAAGGGGGGAATGTAAAGAAAATAGCGTACAATTCGTACCATAGCACTAAATAGGCGCAAATGGAAGAACCTTTCCGCCTAAAGATCTGCGAAGGGGGATTGTTCCAGCAAAGCAAGTATTTGCTGTTCCTCATAAAGATGCCCCTGGTTCATGCCGGGACAGGAACGAGCATAAGCAGCCCAGCGTTCCGGAGAAGAAAGAATGGAGGGCCAAAAGGGAAAAAGTCTGCATTGGGCGGGGCGGACCGGATAGATACGGCATTTCTGTCGTACCGGATCGAGGAAAACGCAATCTCCGTTGCGATGCTCCCGGATGCTCCTCCGCCCGCCCACGGAAGTGACGTGGGAGACGAGAAAAACCTCGGGAGTCATTTCCAGATACGCCGCTATGGCACGGCCTTCTTCCGGAGTAAACCAGATGGCTCCGGGCTCTCCCCGACAACACCGGCCACACCCGATACATTCAAAAAATAAACCCTTCTTCCACCAATGTTGATTTACGAAACTCATAGGATGTACAAGTTCCCTAGAGATCTTCCGAAGGGATCTCTTGCGGAAGGGTCTCCGCAAGCTGAGCATAGAGCATCTTCCAAAGCCCCACACCACCGGCTTTGCTCACGGAATCCGCCGCCATCTCCACCGCCATATCCTCCATGATTCCGAAGGGACGTTCGTCTTCCTTTCCGTCGAGAGTCCGGGCATGAGCAAGCATGCTCTTCCATATCATGCCAAGAAGAATGCCTTCGAACTCCTGACAGGAATTCCGCAAACTCTCCCGGTCCCGAATCTCCCCTTTTTCGTTCTCCAGGGATTTTTCCCGAAAGAGGGAAGGAAGTTCCGCGCTTTTGGGGCCGATCCCCCGTATTTCATGGCTCATCATTGGATCACCAGCTCTCCGTATAACGCTCCGGCCTGATCGATGGCCTGGAGAATGGAAATAATATCCCTCGGCGAAGCCCCCACTCCGTTGAGAGCTTCCACAAGCTCCCGGACATTGGTATTTGTAGGAATTTCCAGGAGCTGCCCCGAATCCTCGGTAACTTCCACATCCGTCCGGGGGAGGATGGCGGTTTCTCCACCCGAGAAGGGTTCGGGTTGGGAAGCCTCGGGGTTCTCTTCAATGCGCACCGTAAGATTCCCATGGGCCACCGCTACGGTACTGATACGCACGTCCGCTCCCATAACCACCGTACCCGTACGCTCGTTTACCACCACCCGGGCCACCGCATCGGGGCGGACTTCAAGGTTTTCCAGTTCCGCGATGAACCGGGAGGGATTGCCCCCCAGGCCCTGGGGAACCCTTACCTCCACCCGGCCGGCATCCAGAGGCTGCGCCGCATTGTAGTAGAGTGTGTTGATGGTGTCCGCCACCCGTTGGGCGGTGGTATAATCCGGATTTTTAAGCTGAAAAGTAATCTGTCCTCCCCGCCCCGGAGACATGGGAACATCCCGTTCCACGATGGCTCCTCCCGGAACGATACCTGCGGTGGTGATGTTCTTGGCCACTCCTCCCGCCTGTCCCGCCACTTCGTATCCCCCCACGAGAAGGGGGCCCTGGGCTACGGCATACACCGATCCGTTCGCCGCACGGAGAGGAGTTTGAAGAAGCATGCCTCCCTGAAGACTCTTGGCATCTCCCATGGCAGCCACCGTAACATCCACGGTCTGCCCGGGCCGAACGAAGGGGGGAAGCTGAGCGGTTACGCTGACCACCGCAGCGTTTTTGCTTTTGATGGCCTTGAGGTCTATTCCCAGGCCATACTGCCGGGCCATGTTCTGCATCATCCGAAGGGGCATATCTCCCTTGTCTCCCGTTCCGGGAAGTCCCACCACGAGTCCCATTCCCACAAGCTGGTTCTCCCGAACCCCCTGCAGATCCGTGAGATCCTTGATGCGCACCAAAGGCTGAAGGGAGGCTCCAAAAGCAATCGAGGAAGAGAGCACACCGAAAAGGAGACATAGTACGCAAAACGTTTTTTTCATCATCAACCCTTACCCCCTAAAAGATGGCCTGCAGGATCTGTGTGAGGAGTCCGGGCTGCTGGACTCGGGAAAGAGAGCCTTTTCCCTGAATGCCAAGCTCCGGGTTCGCCACCACGGTGGAATCAACGGTATTGTCCGGCCCCACGTCCTGGGGACGGATCACACCTTTGAATACCACCGTAAGCGTTTCCTTGTGAGTCTGAAGATCCCGGGTTCCTTCGAGAACCAAATTGCCGTTGGGAAGCACCTCCGTCACGAGGCAGGAAAATTTGGTTTCCACCGTATGCTCCCGCTCGGTTTTTCCTTCCCCCGTCATGTTGACGTTCGACGTAAAACCAAGTTTGTTGAGGAAACTGAGAAATCCCCATCCTCCGTCGGGATTGCTTCCCGACGTGGAGTTATCCTTTTTGATCTCCGTGCTGGCCTCGTCGGTGACCTTGGTTTTTTCATCCACCACCACCGTAACGATATCCCCTATCTGGGAAGGGCGATCATCTCCGAAAAGACTGCTTCCATCCTGCCAGAGGGATGCCGCCGGAAGAAATCCCGGAAAAAGAAGAAGAACCAGGATCCCTCCAAGCCAGGAAGCCCGGCATCTCTCGCTCATACTCCGATTCCGTTTTTTTTCGTTCTTCACGGCCTATTGCACCTCCACTATTCCGGGAGCGAGAACCTTTCCGTCCACCACTCGCCGGGTACGTTCGTTTCGTACAGATATAATATCACCTATAGCTCCGCCTTCAAGGGCCTCTCCTGCAGCCCGGACCGTAAGCCCCCCCGAGGTGTAGCAGAGAGTGATTTTCTGCCCCCGGGTTACCGCGGGAAGAAGATCGATGTCCATGGTATAGATGCTGGCTCCCTGGGGGATATTTTTACTTACCCGAGCGCCCAGAGCCTGTTTGGGAAGCGCGGGGATACGCCCTCCCGAGCGCTCCGCCGAGGCGAGGCAGACATCGTTCTTTGCAATGATGGTGCCCTCGGAAAGATTGCGTTGGGCCTTGCATACGGGCTGTTCCCACCGGATTCGGACCGGCAGGATGGTACCGTCCTGAAAACGGAGTAGCGTCTGGGAGGTGCCGGGAGCAATTTTTCGGGGAGAGGTAAGAGCTGCGGAGGGGAACTTCCCCTCATACTCCACGGAAATTCTCCAGGTCCAGTTGGCAAGACGCCGCACGAGCCGGGCTGCCTCGTCTTCGGGAACCACCGGAATTTCCCGGGGCATACGCAAAGAGAGAAGCACCCCTCCGAATCCCGCTTCCACCATAAGGGCAAGCAACTCTTCCGAGGTAAAAACCTCCCCCGAGGGAGAAATAGACACAAGCGAGGCATCCCATACAAGAGGCGCTCTTCCCCGAATATCCGCGATCTCCCCAAGCCGAAGAGGTCGTCCTCTTTCAAGGGATTTCGCGGTTATCCGCAGATAGAGCTCGGGCTCTCCCGCATGAAGCAGGGCATGGGGAGGAAAAAGAAGGGCCATTCCCGTCAGGAAAAGGAGAAAAGACAAAAAAAGGCGGGTTTTCCCCCGCCGTGGTATTTTTTGAAGCATCAAAACCGCACCTATCTCAGATTGTTTGCAATTTGAAGAAGGCTATCCGCTGTCTGGATGGTTTTCGAATTTGCCTCGTAAGCGCGCTGGGCCACGATCATGTTTACCATCTCTTCCACTACCTGGACGTTGGACATTTCGAGAATGGTCTGAATGGTGGTTCCCATGCCCTCGTCCCCGGGCTCCGCCACGATGGGGGCACCGCTGGCGGGGGTTTCGAGAAAGAGGTTCTTGCCTACCGCCTTGAGGCCTCCGGGGTTCACGAAACGCGCCAGTTCCAGCTGTCCCACGTTCTGGGGATCCGCTTCTTCCGGCAAGGTGACGCTCACGTCTCCCGTGGCACTAATGACGATTTCCAAGGCATCCTCGGGAATGACGATGGCGGGCTCCAGGAGATGACCGTTGGAGGTAACGATCTGTCCCTCTCCGTCCATGCTCCAGGAACCGTCCCGGGTATAGGCGATCTCTCCGTTGGGAAGAGTGACCTGAAAGAATCCGTCTCCTTCGATGGCCACGTCAAGCTCGTTTCCCGTTACCTGAAGATTGCCCGCAGTCATGATACGGTTCGTTCCTACCACACGGGTTCCCAAACCCACCTGGATTCCCGTGGGAATCATGGAATCCGGCTCCACCGGTGCTCCGGGCTCCCGGTCTATCTGGTAGAGAAGATCCTCGAAATCCGCCCGGATTTTCTTGAACCCTGCGGTATTCGCGTTGGCGAGGTTGTTGGATACCACATCCAAATTGGTCTGCTGCGCGATCATTCCGGTGGCACCGGAATACAAAGATCGAATCATACTGTTCCACCCTCCTTTGAGGATCGGTTATGCCTTTGTATGTTGATTCCCTAACCCCGTCCGTAGGTCTGAATAAGTTTTCCCGCGCTTTCATCCTGAATCGTCACGGTTTTGGCCGCAGATTCGTAGGCCCGGTTGGCCTCGATCATACGTACCATTTCACTTACCACGTTTACATTGGACATTTCGAGAAACTCCGAAGCAAGCTGCAGGTTTTCGAGATCCTCCGGAGCTCCGGAGGTTTCGGTTTCCGAGAGAAGGGAGTTCCCCTCCTGGCGAAGATAGGTGGGAGATGCAAACTGGACTACCCGAAGCAGATCCACCACTTCTCCGTCCGCCAGCACCTGACCTCCTTCGTCGATGGAGACCCGGGAGGCATCACCGAACTCCACGCCTCCGCCCTGCCCTTGAACGGCCATGCCGTCGTGCGTTACCAGGCGCCCCTCTCCGTCCCGGAGAAAGTGCCCCGATCGGGTATAGAAAACGTTTCCCGCCCCATCCTGCACCACGAAATAACCCTCTCCGGAAATAGCCACATCCAGGGAGTTCCCCGTATGGCGCAGAGGCCCTCCCCGAAGATCGAGAGCGGTTTCCGAAAGAACGTTGGCAAAGGCCATGTCTCCGATAAGTTCCCGCCGTTTCCAGCGTTCCGGCTTGGGAGGATAGACTTCACCCGGCTGTCCGTCCACCTTTTCCATGAGAAGCTCCGGAAAGGCTTTGTTTACCGCTATTCTTCCACGGAATCCCGCGGTATCCACATTGGCCAGGTTATTCGCCGCCACATCAAGCATTTTTTCCTGCACCAGCATGGCGGATGTTCCTGCATAGAATCCGCGAAACATGTATGTTTTCCTCCTTACAGACGGCCCAGATGCCTTCCCCGGCGCAAGGCCGAGAGCACCGTACCCGCTTCTTTCATGCTGTCCAGCTCTTCCAGGGCTTTGCCCGTTCCGAGGGCCACGCACTCCAGGGGGTTCTCCGCGATATAACAGGCGATACCCGTATGTTCCGACACCAGAGTAGGAAGGTCCCGCAAAAGAGCCCCTCCTCCGGTGAGAAAAATTCCCCTGTCTATAATATCGGCAGAAAGCTCCGGCGGCGTTAGCTCCAAAACACGACGAATTCCATCGATAATCGCTTCCACGGATTCGCTGATAGCCTCGGCGATGCCGTAACCGTTAATTTCGATCTCCCGGGGAAGTCCTAAAACGAGGTCCCTCCCCCGGATTTCCATGCTTTTCATCTCACCTACGGGATAGCAGGTGCCTATATCGATTTTCAGAAGCTCTGCGGTCTGCTCTCCGATGGCGAGATTGAAATTTTTCCGGACGAAACGGATGATGGCTTCGTCGAACTTGTCTCCCCCCACCCGAAGGGATTCGGAGTGCACGATGCTCCCCAGCGAAATTACCGCGATGTCCGTGGTTCCCCCTCCGATATCCACCACCATGTTTCCCCGGGGCTCCGCCACGGTAATGCCAGCTCCAATAGCGGCGGCCATGGGCTCTTCGATAAGATAGGCCTCCTTGGCTCCCACTTCGATGGCAGCCTCCAGAACCGCCCGGCGCTCCACATCCGTGGCTCCCGAGGGGACGCAGATCATCACACGGTTACGGAAGAATTTGCTCATGCCGCTGGTAACTTTCTTGATAAAGTATCGCAGCATGGTTTCGGTCATGGTGTAATTCGCGATAACCCCATCCTGAAGAGGACGTATTGCCACCACATGCCCCGGAGTTCTTCCAAGCATGCGCTTGGCCTCTCCTCCCACGGCGAGAATTTTTTCGTTTTCCTGATCGTAGGCCACCACGGAAGGCTCCCGGAGTACCACCCCTTTTCCGGAGGCGAAAATGAGTACCGTGGCGGTTCCCAAATCAATACCGATATCCGTTCCGAACAACAGAAACCCCTCCCTTACCAGAAACGGCTTCCCCTGGAGCTATATTTTCAGGGACAGGCGTTTTTTATTTTCCCCATTACGGCGCATCAAAAAATCCTTTCCCCATGTTCTTTCGTCTTTTCATCGGGAAGGCTTTTCTGGATTTCTTATTATCATGAAGCTAGGAACTCCACAGTCTCTTTTCGTATCCCACATTCCAAAGAAAAAGCCCCTCCGGAGGAGCGGTTCTTCCGGCTGACTCCCTATCCCGGTGTTCTTCGAGAAGCTCTTTGATCCAAAGAGGATCTTTTCTTCCGAGGCCCACTTCATGCAATGATCCCACCATGATGCGCACCATGTTGGTAAGAAAAGCGTTTCCCCGTATTCGGAGCCATCCCAGGGGGCCTTTTCTCCGAAAAGAGACTCGATAGAGAGTACGTACCGGGTTTTCCGGTAAATCCATGGCCCTGCAGAAGGAGGAGAAATCATGGGTTCCTTCGAAATAGGCACAGGCCCGGCGTACCGGTTCGTCCTGCCAGGAACGATGAAGTGCCCAGGAATACCCGTGCAAATGAGGGTACGTATACCGGGGGAACCAGAGAAAGTAAACGTACTCCCGCCATTGGGCATCATATCTCGCATTGAACGAGGGATCTGCCGGGGCAACCCGGATGGTTCGTATGGAGGAGGGCAGGCAGGCATCCAGGGCGAGGCGCAATCTCTGGGGCTCCCAGATCCGGGGGAGCTCGGAGGATATGATCTGACAGCGGGCGTGCACGCCCTTGTCCGTTCTGCCTGCAGCTACCACGGAAACTTCCCGGGAGGAGATCTCTTCCAAAGCCTTTTCGATTTCTTCCTGAACTCCCCGGGAATGATGCTGCCGCTGCCATCCTGAAAAGTCGCGCCCGTCATAAGCCATTTGAAACGCATAGTTCATGGCTTTAGAAGACCACCTTTTCCAGCGAAAGGGAGAGGACAAGCGCAAGAGCACAGAATCCCAGGACTGCGGTATCGTTACAATTCCATCTCAAAGGGTGCATCCGGGTTCTTCCCTTTCCTCCAGTATAACACCGGGCATCCATGGCCACCGCAAGATCCTCCGCCCTTTGAAAAACGATGAGAAAGAGGGGAATCAGCACGGGAACAAAAGCTCGCAGCCTGCGGAAGGGACCTCCCTCTTCAAGATTGGCTCCCCGGGCAAGCTGAGCTTTCATGATACGGTCCGTTTCGTCCAGGAGAGTGGGAATAAAGCGAAGAGCGATGGTCATCATCATGGCCATCTCATGGGCGGGAAAACCGATCTTCCGAAAAGGAGAAAAGAGGGATTCGATGCCATCCGCAAGTTCCATGGGCGATGTGGTGAGGGTGAGGTACCCCGCGAAGATCACCAGAAAAAGAAGACGTAACCCCATACGGGTAGCCCCGACAATCCCCTCCCAGGTAATACGCAATATCCCCCAGGACCAGAGAGGAGTTCCTTCGGAGAAGAAGAGGTGAAGTACCACCGTGAAGAGAACCAGCAAAAGAATGGGCCGGGCTCCCCGAAAGATGAGAAGCAGCGAGAGCTTGGAAAACAAAGCCGCCACGAGAAGAATGCCACCCCAGTAAAGAAAGAGCCGGGGATCTCCCACCAAAAAGGTTCCCGTCATGAAACAGAGCACTCCCAAAATTTTGCACCGGGGATCGAGCTGGTGCACGAAAGATTGGAGAGGAACATACTGCCCCAGGGTTAGGTGATTGAGAAACCTCATGGATTCACTCCGTAAAAACGCAAAATTTCCCGGAAATCGCTGGTGAGAGGAAGAGGAACTCCCTTCCGGCGCAAAAGACACGAAAGTTCCGCTACGGGAGGAAGCACCAACCCCCGAACAGGCTGCACACTAAGATACTCCAGGATCTCCCGGGCACTTCCCCTAACCAGGGATTCTCCCTGATGGAGCACGAGGACCCGATCACACCAGGAGAGCGCCACCTCAAGATCGTGGGTGATATGTAAAATTCCTATCCCCTGAAGCCGCAAGCTGTCCAGCAACAGAAGGAGTTCTTTTTTGCCCCGGGCATCCAATCCCGTGGTAGGTTCGTCGAGTACGAGATATTCCGGATCCCCCGCCAACACGGAGGCTATGGCCACCCGGCGTTTTTGCCCTCCCGAAAGAGCGAAGGGGCTGCGTGAACAGAGTTCTTGCGGAAAACCCACCTTCTCAAGCACCGCTCTTACTTTCTGCGGAATTTCCTGTAAGGGCACTCCCCAGTTTTTTGGAGCGAAGGAAAGTTCTTCTTCTACGGTTTCCGCGAAAAACTGCTGTTCCGGATACTGAAAAACAAGCCCCACCTCCTTGCGGATACGGCGGAGTTGCTTTTTATCCATGGAACCGTAACGGTGACCATCCTTTCGGATTTCTCCGGTGTCAGGAAGAAGAAGCGCGTTGCAAAGCTGAGCGAGGGTAGATTTGCCGCTTCCCGTATGGCCCACCACAGCTTTCCACTCTCCCGGATCCAGGGAAAGTGAAATGTCCAGAAGGGCCTTTTTCTCGAGAGGCGTTCCCTTGTGATAGCTGAAGGATACCTTGTCGAACTCTATGGACACAACGCTTCCGCCACCTTTCCCGGAAGAGGGAGAATGTTTTCCCCGAGAATTTCCGAAGACTGCAGCCCCGAAAGGAGCTCCATCATGGGAGTATCCTGGAGATCCCAGGCTTTTCGGGATGCCCGGAGGAATTCCAGGGGAGTTCCCTCCCAGAGAATTTTTCCCTTCTCCAATACTACGATTCTTTCGGAATCCCAGATTTCTTCCAGCCGATGCGTGATATTTACCACCGCCATATTTTCTTCTTCGTGGAGTCTCCGGAAAATTTCCATAAGATCTTTCCGTCCCTGGGGATCTACCATGGAAGTAGCCTCGTCCAGAACCAGACAGAGAGGCCCCAGAGCCAAAGCTCCTGCTACGGCAAGACGCTGCTTCTGTCCCCCCGAAAGCCCGTAGGTGGGATGTCTCTCCAAACCTTCCAGGCCTGCGGATTGGATAGCCCAGGCCACTCTTTCACGAAGTTTTTCTTCGGGAAGTCCCAAATTTTCCGGGCCAAAGGCCACGTCTTCTTCCACGGTAACCGCCACGATCTGATTTTCAGGATTTTGAAAAACCATGGCAACTTTTTCCCGAATAGGCCGGTGATTCTCCGAAAGCCTGCTGTCATAACCGCATACATAAGAATGGCCCTGCGTAGGAATCAGCAGGGCGTTCATCATCTTTGCCAGAGTGGATTTCCCCGAACCGTTCGCGCCTACCAGGGAGATCCACTCTCCCCGGCGAACGGTCAGGCTCACATCGGACAATGCGGGTGTGTCACTTCCGGGGTATTCAAAAGAAAGCCCCGAGAAGGAACACACCACATCGTTCTTCATATGACGGACTACTCCACCAGTTCAATGACCGCCATGGGAGAGGCATCTCCCTTGCGGAATCCCGTTTTTACGATACGGGTATATCCTCCGGGGCGTCCCACGTATTTGGGAGCGATTTCGTCGAAAAGCTTATTCACCGCTTCTTTATGGTTCATGCGCGAGATAATGATGCGACGATCCTGAAGGGATCCGCCCCGAGCCCGGGTAATAATCTTTTCCGCGGTTCTGCGAAGTTCCTTTGCTCGAGTAAGAGTGGTGTGCACGGAACCATTCACGAAAAGGCTTGCTGTTAAATTGGCAAGCATAGCCTTTCGATGCGCACCGCTCCTGCCAAGCTTGCTGTGATCCATCCGATGCCTCATTGTAGGCAACTCCTCCTCCTGCGTTAAATATCCTGGCCTTTGTTTTTCTCTTTTTCGCTGGACATGGAATATCCATGTTTTTCAATTTTTTCTTCTATTTCTTTCAGCGAAATCTTACCGAGATTCCGGATTTTCAAAAGCTCTTCCCGGGTACGCTGTAACAGATCTCCTACGGTCTGGATACCTCCTCGAAGCAAGCAGTTCTCGCTCCGGATGGAGAGCTCCAGATCACGAATGGGACGGGAAAGAAACGCATCTTCCCATTCTTCCGACGGTTCCGCTTCCTCCGTCGTTCCTCCGTTGGCAAGGCTCTGAAGGGCTTCGAGCCCGTCATCGGTATTGCCCGTAAGAGATACGTAAATCAGAGAAAAACGCTCCCGCAAAATTTTTGCAGCCTCTCCCGTAGCATCTCCGGGAGAAATTACACCGTTTGTCCAGATTTCAAGAACAAGGCGGTCATAGTCCGTTCTCTGTCCCACCCGGGCGTTCTGCACCTCATAGTTCACCCTTTTGACAGGGGAATAAATAGCATCTACGAGAAGCGCATCCACCGGAAGATAACCAGGCCTCGAACGATCTATGGGGGCATACCCGGTACCCTTCTCAATGTAGAAATCCATCCGGAGAGTATGACCTGCCTCAAGGTTACAGATGAATGCTTCGGGATCCACAAACTCGATATCGCTATCCGGAGTGATGTCTCCGGCAACTACCTTTTTGGGTCCCTCCACTTCGAGATGCAGCACCTTCACTTCATCGTTGTAGGAACGCAGGGGGACATGCTTGATGTTGAGCATCATCTCGATGACGTCTTCCTTTACCCCCGGAATGGTGCTGAATTCGTGAAGCACGCCTTCAATTCGTATAGCAGAGACGGCCGCTCCCTCTATGGAAGAGAGCAGTACCCTACGAAGCGCATTCCCCAAAGTATCTCCGTAACCCCTTTCAAGGGGTTCCACGATAACCTTGGCGTACTCCTTTGCCTGGGCTTCGTCGGCCTCCACATGGATCCCAATCTGAAGATTTTCCATGGTTTTCCCGCCTTTTCTCAAGGTTTAGCGAGCGTAGAACTCAACCACGAGCTGTTCGTTAACCGGCGAATCAATCTGTTCCCGTACAGGCAATGAAACGACGGATCCTTCCATCTTTTCGGAGTTGAGTGAAAGCCACTCGGGAATCGCCCGAGATGCGGCAACTTCCACATTTTCCTTGATGAGGGGAGAGTTTTTGCTCTTTTCTGCCACTGCCACGATATCCCCGACTTTTACCAGGAAGCTCGCGATATCCACCTTCCGGCCATTTACCAAAATATGTCCATGGCATACGATCTGCCGGGCCTGGCGACGGCTCACGCCGATACCCAGGCGGTACACCACGTTATCGAGCCGCCTTTCGAGAGTCTGGAGGAAGTTGTGTCCCGTAACGCCCTTCATCTTCGCAGCCTTTGCAAAAAGCGTACGGAACTGGGATTCCGTCATGCCGTAAAAACGGCGAAGCTTCTGCTTTTCCCGCAGACGAAGTCCGTATTCGCTGACTTTAATTCTCTTTGCCCCATGCTGTCCAGGGCGCACATTCCTCCGGGAGAGAGCGCACTTTTCCGTGTAGCAACGGTCTCCCTTCAGAAAAAGTTTGGTTCCTTCCGCACGGCACTGACGGCATGCCGATCCTGTATATCTGCTCATTCTTTATGTTTCCTCCTTAACAATACCGGGAAATCCGCTTTCACTTACACCCGGCGACGCTTCGGGGGCCGGCATCCGTTATGGGGAATGGGTGTTTCATCCCGAATGACGTTCACCTGGAGTCCCGTCGCCTGAAGCGCCCGAATGGCGGATTCGCGACCCGGGCCGGGGCCCTTGACAACCACGTCAATCTCCACGACACCATGGTCCTGGGCAACCTTACCCGCCGCCTGAGCCGCAAGCTGCGCCGCAAAAGGAGTGGATTTTCTCGTTCCCTTAAAACCAGCATTACCTCCCGAGGACCAGGAAAGGAGGTTCCCCTGCCGATCACTCAAGCTGATGATAGTATTGTTAAAGGTAGAGTAGATATGGGCCACCCCATAAGACACATGTTTTTTTTCTTTGCGCTTTCCTCTACGTACAGTCCGCTTGGCCACTCGATGTTACCTCCTTAGGCCGGCTTACTTGCCGACTTTCTTCTTGCCTGCCACGGTCCGCTTGGGACCTTTCCGGGTTCTCGCGTTGGTTTTCGTACGCTGACCCCGCACGGGCAAGCCCATTTTATGCCGTAATCCACGGTAGCAGCCAATTTCTACAAGCCGCTTGATATTCATGGTCACCTGTCGGCGAAGGTCCCCCTCCACCATATAGCTGGCCTGAATTTCCGCGCGGAGCTTAGCCGCCTCTTCCTCGGTAAGATCCTTTACCCGAGTGCTAGGATCGACTCCGGTGGTTTTGAGAATTTTCTGAGACGTGCGGAGCCCGATGCCATATATGTACGTCAAACCGATTTCCACCCGTTTATCCCGGGGAAGGTCCACACCTGCAATACGTGCCATAAACCGACTACCTCCTTGCGCCCTGGCGCTGCTTGTGCCGGGGGTTCTTACTGCAAATCACCCGCACCACGCCGTTTCTGCGAATAATACTGCAATGCTCACAGATTGGTTTTACCGAAGGCCTTACCTTCATGATAATTCACACTCCCTTATACAATCCCTCGCCGGCAACCGCCCTTGGGGTTGCTTTCTTCGAGATTATCTAAAGCGATATACGATCCTACCCCGCGTAAGATCGTAGGGGGATAATTGTACCAAAACCTTGTCTCCAGGCAAGATCCGAATAAAATGCATCCGCATTTTTCCCGATACATGCGCGAGAATTTTATACCCGTTGTCAAGCTCTACCCGAAACATGGCGTTCGGAAGAGGCTCCACTACTTTACCACGAACTTCAATAACGTCGTCTTTTGCCACAGAGTTCTCACCTGCCCTCAAGTTTAGGTTGCCGCACGGAAATGTCTTTGCATTTCGGGATGTTCTCTATTCTTCCCAGGGTGTCAGGACTTCGACTCCTTCTTCGCAAATGAGCACGGAATGCTCGAAGTGCGCAGCATCGGAACCATCAGCGGTAACGACCGTCCACCTGTCGTCCTTCGCAAGAACTTCTTCGCCCCCGGTCATGACCATGGGCTCTATAGCTATGGTCATGCCGGATTTTAACGTCACCCCTGTGTGCGGTTTCCCATAATTCGGAACTTGAGGGAACTCGTGAAGCTTTTTCCCTATGCCGTGCCCGGCGTAGTTACGGACAAGACCGAAATTTTCGGAAAGCACCACCGTTTCCACAGCATGCCCGATATCTCCAAGGGTCTTTCCCGACCGTGCCACGGATAACGCTGCATGGAGCGAATCCAGGGTTACACGCATGAGCTTCTTTCGCAAAGGAGAAACCTCTCCAGCTCCGTAGGTACAAGCCGCATCGCCGAAGTATCCCTCGAGCTCAACCCCTACGTCAATGCTGACGATATCCCCTTCCTGCACTACTCTCTCTTTTGTCGGAATGCCGTGAACGATCTCTTCGTTAATGGAAACGCAAAGAGTTCCGGGAAAGGGAGAGGGTATACCGGGAACCCGGTATCCCTTGAAAGCGGGAACCCCTCCCTCATTTCGTATCATACGTTCCGCCGTTTCGTCGAGTTCAAGGGTTGTAACTCCGGGGCGAACGAGTTCACGCATTTTCCTGAGAACGTCCCCTACGACCTTTCCGGCACGCCGCATATGAAGAATTTCGTGTTCTTTCTTTACCAGGCCCATGGTATAACGCTACCGCCGACCGAGCAATGCAAGCACTGCATCTTTAGGGCCTGTTCCGTCCAATCGGGAAAGCAGATTTTTGGACGCGTAATACTCGATGAGCGGCGCTGTCTGCTCATGATATACCTCAAGCCGACGGCGAATAACCTCTTCGGAATCATCTTTTCTCTGAATGATGGTAGCGTTGCCGCATACCCGGCACTTCCCGTCCTCCGGAGGAGGATCGAAATGGATGTTGTAAATAGCACCGCAGGTGCTGCACACTCTCCTGCTGGTGAGCCGGGAAACCACCGTTTCATCATCCACCTCGAAAAGAATAACCCGATCCAGAGGAGTTCCCATCTCTTCCAGGAGAACATCCAACGCCTCCGCCTGAGGAACCGTCCGGGGGAATCCGTCAAGGATAAATCCCTCGGAGCAGGCATCTCCGGAAATAGCGCTTCGAATCATATTTATGATCACTTCATCCGGCACAAGCTTCCCCTCGTCCATAAAGGCTTTGGCTTCTTTTCCGAGAGCGGTCTGCCGTTTCACGTGATCCCGAAGCATATCCCCCGTAGAAATGTGCTCCAGGGAATATTTTTCCTTTACCACCGCAGCCTGGGTTCCCTTCCCTGCTCCGGGAGGTCCCAGAAAAACCAGTTTCATAGGAACGCTCCTTTCTGCCTCAAATTAAAGGCGCAAAAGCCCTCCGGACTTGTCACTACGCTTGAGAATTCCTTCATAGTGACGCATAAGGAGCTGGGCCTCAATCTGATGGACCGTATCAAGAGCAACTCCTACCACGATAAGTACTGCGGTTCCACCGAAATAGAAAGTGGAAATGTTGACCACCGAAGTCATGATGGTGGGAATGATGGCGATGATAGCCAGGAAAACCGCTCCCCCCAGGGTAATACGAGCCATGACCTTTTCGATGTATTCCGCCGTGGGACGTCCGGGACGAATGCCGAGGATAAATCCTCCATGTTTTTTCATGTTGTTCGATACGTCCACGGGATTGAAAACCACGGCAGTATAGAAGTAAGCGAAGAACACAATCAGGAGAACGTAAAGAATCAGATAGAGCAGGCTTCCCGGAGCAAAAAGCTGCTGTGCCCGGACAGCCCAATCTCCCGAAAAGAACTTGAGGATCGTGTAGGGGAAAAGGAGCACCGAGGAAGCGAAGATAATGGGGATAACCCCTGCCTGGTTTACCCGGAGAGGAATAAAAGTGCTTTGGCCTCCGTAAACCTTATTGCCCACCACACGTTTAGCATACTGCACGGGAAGACGCCGCTGCCCCTCCTGAAGGAGTACGCATCCCGCAACAACCACTATCATGAGCATGAGAGCTACCAGAAGCGCCAGGATGCTCATCTCTCCCACCGTGAGAAGTGACCAGGTGCGGATGATGGCTTCAGGAATACGAGCTACGATTCCCCCGAAAATCAGAAGGGAAATACCGTTTCCGATACCGTGATCCGAAATTTCCTCTCCCAGCCACATGACCGCGATAGATCCCGTTACCACGGTAACTACCACTACGATACCGCTGAGCAGGCCTCCGGAAAAAATACCGAGATTGCGAAGCCAGAAGGTCATCCCTACCGCCTGAACAGCGGCAAAGAAAACCGTTCCCCACCGGGTATAGGCCACAATCTTTTTCCGTCCCTCGTCGCCTTCTTTCTGAAGTTTTTCAAGGGCCGGAATGACTACTACCAGAAGCTGCATCACGATGCTTGCGTTGATGTAGGGCGCTACGCCGAGAGCAAAGAGGCTGAACCGGCGAAGAGCTCCCCCCGCAAACATGTCCAGGAACCCAAGCACTCCCCCCTGCTGGAAAAGCTGCGACATGGCGTCCGCATCGATTCCTGGCGTGGGAATATGGGCTCCAAGACGAAAGATAAAAAGCATTCCCAGGGTGAAAAGAATTCTTCTCTTGAGATCCGGCAGTCGGAAAGCATCGCGGAAAGAATTTATCACCCTAGATCACCTCGGCCTTTCCACCTGCGGCCTCAATCCTGGCAGCCGCAGAGGCGCTGAATTTTGCAGCTTTTACGGTAAGAGCCTTGCCCAATTCTCCGGTGCCGAGGATTTTGACGGGTTCACCCGCCTTCCGCACGAGCCCCGCCTCTACCAGGGCTTTGAAATCCACTGTCGCACCGTCCGTAAACCGTGCCTCCAGGTCTCTGAGATTCACTACCTGGTAGTTTTTGGCAAAACGATAATTGCTGAATCCCCGCTTGGGAATTCTTCTCGCCAAAGGCATCTGGCCTCCCTCGAATCCGGGACGCACGCCTCCTCCGGCCCGAGATTTCTGTCCTTTGTGTCCCTTGCCGGCGGTTTTGCCGTTACCGCTTCCGATACCCTGCCCCAACCGTTTACGAGTTTTTTTCGCTCCGGGAGCGGGTCGAAGTTCATGAAGATTCATCGTGTTTTCTTCCCTCCTTACGCTACTCCGAAAGCTCTTCCCACTGAACCAAGTGGGAAATGGAATGGAGCATGCCCAGGATTTGCGGCGTATCCTCGTGGATCACCGCATGATTGAGCCGTCGCAATCCAAGGGCCCGAAGAGTTCTTCTCTGCCGCTCAGGTTTGCCAATGGCGCTTTTTTTCCAGGTAACTCTAAGCTTTGCCATGAGAATACCTCCTAGGCTCCTTCAGCAGCCAGGGACTGCTCCTTTTTTTCTTTCTTCTCGAGACCCCGGAACCGACGAATTTCTTCGGGGGTACGCATGGTCTCTATCGCCTGCATGGTAGCATGAGCTACGTTCACCGCATTCGAGGTCCGGCCGATCACCTTGGTAAGCACGTCCTTGACGCCTCCAAGTTCCATGATGGCCCGGACAGCCCCTCCAGCGATAACTCCCGTACCGGGAGCGGCGGGCTTCAGAAGAACCCGGGCGGCGCCGAAACGGCCGATGATGGGGTGAGGGATGGTGCTTCCCACCTGTTTGAGATCCACCATGTTCCGCTTGGCCTTATCGATACCCTTCCGGACGGCTTCGGAAATTTCCTTGGCCTTCCCCATACCGACGCCTACGCGGCTTTCCCCGTCTCCAACGACTACGAGAACGCTGAATTTGAAGCGTTTTCCGCCCTTTACAACTTTACTGACACGGTTGATGGAAACGACACGTTCCATCATATCCGAGCGATTGGCACCTTCGTTCCTTGCGGCCATAAATGTACCTCCTCCTAGAACTCCAGTCCGGCTTCACGAGCGGCATCCGCCAGTGCTTTTACCCGACCGTGGAACTTATGACCACCCCGGTCAAAAACCACCGTCTTGATTCCCTTCGAAAGAACCCGTTCAGCAACGGTTTTGCCGATCAAAACAGCCGCATCCAGATTACCGGTTTTTTCCAGCTGCTCCCTGATGCTTTTTTCCACCGTCGAAGCCGAAGCCACGGTGCATCCCCGATCATCGTCGATCACCTGCACAGAAATATGTTTCAGGCTCCGAAAAACGCTGAGACGAGGCTTTTGGGCCGTTCCCCGAAGGTTGCGGCGTACACGCTCGTGCCGAAGCACTCTCATTTCATTTCGACTGCGCTTTTTAATCAATGCAGTTCACCTCGTAATCCTATGCTCCGGCCTTTCCGGCCTTACGAATGATGTACTCTCCAGCATAGCGGACGCCCTTGCCTTTGTAAGGCTCGGGAGGACGGAAACCGCGAATGTTCGCCGCAGTCTGTCCCACCACCTGTTTGTCAATGCCCCGCACAAAGATCTTGGTGGGACCATCCGTGGCAAACTCGATGCCCTGAGGAGGTTCCACTTCGATGGGGTGAGAGTAGCCCAGATTCAGGACAAGCTTGTTCCCCTGCATCTGTGCTCGGTATCCTACGCCCACGATTTCCAGAATCCGCTCGAATCCTTTGCTGACTCCTTCCACCATGTTGTTCAAAAGAGCCCGGGTCATTCCATGGAAAGCCCTGCAAGGTTTGGAGTCATCGCGCCGAAGCACCTTTACTTGGCCTTCGGAAACTTCCAGACTCACCTCGGGACGCAGCTCCAGAAAAAGTTCTCCCTTGGGCCCCTTGACGGTCACCTGGTTTTCCTTAAGTTGAAAATCCACACCCTTGGGAAGGGTAATGAGCTTGTTTCCTATACGAGACATAATCCGCTCCCCCTACCACACATAACAGAGGACTTCGCCGCCCAGCCCCTCTTTACGGGCATGGGAATCGGTCATTAGGCCTCTCGGCGTCGAAACCACCGCAATACCCAATCCTCCCATTACCTTGGGGAGATCCTTGGAGCCCACATAAATCCTGCGCCCGGGTTTGCTTACCCGGCGAAGCCCCTGAATAACCCGCTCTCTTTCCGCGCCGTAGTGAAGAAAGAGCCGCAAAATCTGATAGGGTTTCTTGGGATCCGAAATCACCTTGAAATTGCGTATATATCCTTCTTCTTTGAGTATTTTGGCAATGCCCGCCTTGATGTTGCTCAGCGGCATGTCCACCATATCATGGTAGACCATATTGCCATTCCGAATCCGGGTAAGCATATCCGCTATAGGATCATTTACATACATGCCTTCTGCCTCCTTCGTCGTCCGTCTTCAATTTACCAGCTCGACTTGACGACGCCAGGGATCTGCCCTTTTCTCGCAAGGTCTCGGAAGCAACACCGGCACATGTTGAATTTTCGCATGAACCCCCGAGGACGCCCGCAAAGAGGGCAACGATTATATTTTCTTACCTTGAATTTAGGCTCTGCTTTCGCTTTGTTCTCCAACGCTAGTCGGGACATATTCTCTACCCCCAGAAATACTACTTGGCAAAGGGAAAGCCAAGTTCCGTCAACAGGGCAAGGCCTTCTTCGTCGCTCTTTGCGGTAGTGGTGATGCTGATATTCATTCCGCGAACCCGAAGAACCTTATCGTAATCAATTTCAGGGAAAATAAGCTGTTCCCTGAGCCCTAAATTATAATTTCCTCGACCGTCAAAACTCTTTTTCGAAATTCCCTGGAAGTCCTTGATTCGAGGAAGAGCGAGAGAAACTAGGCGATCCAGGAACTCCCACATTTTTGCTCCCCGAAGCGTGACGAAACAGCCTACGGGCATGCCCTCACGGAGTTTAAATCCCGCCACGGACTTCTTCGCCCGCCGCATCATGGGGAACTGCCCCGTAATAGTGGCAAGCTCATCCATAGAAGCGTTCATGAGCTTCATATCCTGCTTCGCATCTCCCACACCGATATTGACAACCACCTTGTCAATCCGCGGAATTTCCATGGTGTTTTTATACTGAAAATCCTTGCGAAGACGGTCCACAATCTCTTCTTTGTATTTTTTCTTCAGTCTCGGCATCATGGCTCGGGATCCTCCTAAATCTTATCGATTACCTCGCCACACTTCTTGCAGAGGCGGACCTTGCGGCCATCATCGAGATAGGCACGTCCCACTCTGGTGGCCTTTCCGCAAGAAGGGCAGAGAAGCATGACCTTCGAGGCATAAATGGGGGCTTCCTGTTTGATGATTCCCCCCTGGGGATTCTTCTGGGTGGGACGCACATGCTTGGTAACCATGTTAACCCCTTCCACCACAATGAGATCCCGTACAGGATTGCGGCGCTGGATTTTTCCTTCCATTCCCGCATTTTTTCCCGAAATAACCCGAACCTTGTCGCCTTTTTTAAGTCTCATTTTTCCCATGTCTGCAATCCCCCTACACGACCTCGGGAGCCAGGGAGACGATGCGCATATAGCGCTTTTCCCTGAGCTCGCGGGCTACGGGACCAAAGATACGCGTACCCCGGGGTTCGCCATTGCTCTCGATGATCACCGCCGCGTTATCGTCAAATCGGACATAACTTCCGTCCTTGCGGCGAATTTCCTTCTTCGTGCGCACCACAACACACCGGACGACCTTGCCCTTCTCGGTGTTGCTGTTAGGAATAGCCTCTTTCACGGAAGCCACGATAATGTCCCCCACGGAAGCCACCTTACGGCGAGTTCCTCCGAGAACCTGAATACACATGACCTTTTTAGCTCCGGAGTTGTCTGCCACATTCAATACGGTGCGAAGCTGAATCATGGCTACTCTCCTTTGCTCTCGTCGAGAATGGGAGCCCGTTCGATAATATTCTTAAGGGTCCATCTCTTGTTGCGACTCAGGGGACGGCATTCTTCGATGCGCACGGTATCCCCGGTACGACACTCGGAATTTTCGTCGTGAGCCATGTACTTTTTCGCCTTGATAACAGGCTTTCCGTAAAGAGGGTGCTTCGCTTTCCGATCGACCTTGACCACGATGGTCTTGTCCATTTTCGTACTCACCACAACCCCGTAACGTACTTTCCTTCGGGCAGTTGCGTTTTCCATTGCCCTCTACCTCCTTAAACCGCGCTCAACGGCGAGCTCTTTTTCCCGCATCACCGTAAGAACTCTCGCGATGGTTCGCTTTACTTCCTTGATTCTTCCGGAATTTCCAAGCTGCCCGATGGCATGCTGAAAACGGAGATTGAAAAGCTCTTCCTTATACTGGCGATGCTTGTCATGAAGCTCCTGTATCGTAAGGTCACGCATTTCGCGACTTTTCATCGTTATTCACCACCCAGACCCTCTCGGGCTACAAGGCGTACCTTGATAGGCAGCTTGTGAGCTGCAGTAACGAAGGCAGCCTCCACAACGCTCCTAGGCACTCCCGACACTTCAAACATAATTCTGCCTCGTTTCACCGGGGCCACCCAATACTCGGGGTTTCCCTTTCCTTTTCCCATACGGGTTTCCAGAGGCTTTCTCGTAAAGGCCACATCCGGGAAAATACGAATCCAGATTTTGCCGCCCTTACGCATTTTTCGAGAAATGGCCACACGAGCCGCTTCTATCTGACGAGCGGTAATCCAGGCGCCTTCGAGAGCCTGCAAACCGTAATCACCGAAGGCCACATAGCCTCCCCCCTTGGTAACACCCTTAAGAGGGCGGCGATGGGGTTTACGGTATTTGACGCGCTTCGGACTCAGCATGCGTCACTCTACCTCCTCTTTTTCCTGCCGGAAGGCTCCGCCTCCTGGGCAGATTCCTTTCCTTTCCTGGAACTTTCCTCTTTGCAGATCCACACTTTTACTCCGATAACACCGTAAATCGTGCGGGCTTCCGCAAAACCGTAGTCAATATTGGCACGAAGCGTCGAAAGAGGAAGCCGTCCCTCAAGATACCACTCTCTACGAGCAATTTCCGCTCCTCCAAGCCTTCCGGAGCACTGGACCTTGATTCCCTTGGCCCCCGCCTTCATGGCCCGGAAAATGGACTGCTTCATGGCTCTCCGGAAGCTGACACGCCGCTCCAGAGCCTGAGCGATACCCTCCGCTACAACCTGGGCTTCCATATCGGGGTGCTTGATCTCCTGCACGTTGATCATCACCCGGGAGCCGGACATCTTCTGGAGTTCCTCGCGAACATCCTGAATTTCCTGCCCTCCCTTTCCGATTGCGACACCAGGCCGGGCGGCCAAAACGGTGAAACAAATAACATTACCTACACGCTCTATGGATATGCTCGAGATTCCAGCATGGCCCCAGCGATCCTTGATCCACTTGCGGAGCTTGATGTCCTCATGAAGGTTCTTGGCATACTTATCGCCTTCTGCATACCAGCGGGATTCCCAGTCTCGAATGACTCCGATACGATACCCTATCGGGTGAACTTTCTGACCCAAATTCCACCCCTCCTTAACGCTCGGCCACGACGACAGTAACGTGGCTTGTCTGGTGACGATAGGGATGCGCCCTTCCCATGGAGACGGGGCGGAATCTCTTCATCACCGGTCCTTTGTCGGCATAGGCCTTGGCAACCACAAGGTTTTCCACATCCATGCCGTAATTATGATCCGCATTTGCCACGGCACTCTGCAGAACTTTCTCCACGATCCGGGCAGCCTTCTTCGGTGAATATTTCAGGGCCAGCATTGCATCTCCCACATGCTTTCCGGTGATAAGCCTCATCACCTGCCGCACTTTGGTGGGAGAGATCCGAACCTGACGTGCTATAGCACGAGCTTCACGTACTTCCATGTCTCCAGTCCTCCTCCACTACTTGATGCGGCTCTTGCGTTCCTGGCCTGCATGGCCTCCGAAACGCCGAGTGGGAGCGAATTCGCCCAACTTATGCCCCACCATGTTTTCGCTAACATAAATGGGAATGTGCGTTTTTCCGTTATGGATGGCGATGGTATGCCCTACCATCTCGGGAAAAACGGTGGAACGCCGGGACCACGTTTTAATGACCCGCTTCTTCCCGCTTTCGTTCATTTCCTGGACCCTCTTCAGAAGTTTTTCCTCTACAAAAGGGCCTTTTTTCAACGATCTAGGCATGTGCGATTCCTCCTCACGCCTTACTTCGCACTGCGACGCCGGACAATAAACTTGTCAGACTGCTTTTTCTTTCTCGTGCGGAATCCCTTGGCAGGAGTACCCCAGGGAGAGACGGGATGCTTGTTTCCCTTGGATTTTCCTTCACCGCCTCCAAGCGGGTGGTCCACAGGATTCATAACCATGCCGCGTACGTGAGGTCTCCGACCGAGCCAGCGAGTTTTTCCAGCTTTCCCCGTCGTGATGTTCTCGTGATCCTCGTTCCCCACCTGACCGATGGTGGCCATGCACTCCAGAAGAACCAGACGCAATTCGGTGCTGGGCATACGCACGAAAGCATATTTGCCCTCCTTGGCCATAAGCTGGGCAGAAACGCCAGCGGAACGGACGAGAACACCGCCGAGACCAGGCTGAATCTCGATATTATGAATGGTGGTTCCCAGAGGGATATCCTTGAGCTTCAAAGCGTTTCCAGGCCGGATATCGGAACCGGCTCCCGCCATAACGGGATCTCCCACTTTCAGCCCTACAGGAGCGAGGATATAGCGTTTCTCGCCATCTGCATAGTGAATGAGGGCAATCCGGGCAGAGCGGTTGGGATCGTATTCGATAGCCGCCACCTTGCCGGGAATATCAAGCTTGTTGCGCTTGAAATCGATAATCCGGTACTTCCTCTTGCATCCGCCGCCACGATGACGCATGGTAATACGCCCGTTATTGTTACGTCCACCGGATTTCCGAAGAGATTCAACGAGGCTCTTTTCCGGAACGCTCTTGGTAACCTCCTCGAAGGTGGACACAGTCATAAATCTACGACCAGGGGTCGTGGGTTTGTATTTTTTAATTCCCATAACTGCCTCCCCCTACACGCTGGCGCCTTCGAAGAACTCGATCCGCTCTCCCGGAGCAAGGGTAATAATCGCCTTTTTCCAGGATCGAGACCGCCCCAAATGCATGCCAAGCCGCTTGGGCTTGGAGCGAACCTTGATGGTGTGCACTTTCTGCACTTTGACCTTGAAAATTTCTTCCACGGCCTTCTTCACTTCCACCTTGTTCGCCTTGGGGAGTACTTCAAAGGTGTATTTACCGTCTTCCATCTGACGGCTGCTTTTTTCGGTAATGACGGGCCGCACGATGATGTCATGGGCTATAACGTTCTTCATTACCCGAGCACCTCCTCAACCTTGCGGACCGCGTCGCTGGTCATGATGAGATTGGTATGACCCAGGATATCGTAAACATTGATGCTGTCCACATGAATAACCCGAGCTCCCGGAATATTCGAAGCGGATTTCACCAGTTCCTGCCGCGACGTTCCGGTAACCACAAGGGCCTTGCCCTTAATGTTGACGCGCTCCAAAAAGCCCATCATATCTTTTGTAGAGGGTTTGTCAAGTTCGGGAGCCACAAAAATCCGGAAATCTCCAGAGGAAACCTTCAGAGACAGGGCACTCCGCATAGCCAGCTGGCGCACTTTTCTGTTCACCTTCTGACGATAGCTCCTCGGATGCGGACCATGAGCTACGCCGCCACCTACGTTGATGGGGGAACGCATGGTTCCGCGCCGCGCCCGACCGGTGTGTTTCTGGCGATAAGGCTTGCGGCCTCCGCCCCGCACATCGCTCCGCCGCTTCGTGTCATGGGTTCCAACACGACGGTTGGCAAGCTGTGCCACCACAACCTGGTGCATTGCAGGAGTGTGCAGAGGGGCCGCAAAGACGGAATCCTTCAATTCCTCTTCGCCAATGGCTTCGCCATGAAAATCATACAATGTAACTGTAGGCATTCTTTCTCCCTCCCTACACTTTCGCCTTCCGGATGAGCACAAGAGACTTGGTCGCTCCGGGGATGGATCCTTTTACGATAAGCAGATTATGTTCGGGATCCACCGCAAAAATCTTGAGGTTCTTCACGGTTACCTTTTCGTTGCCCAACTGACCCGGCATGGTCTTACCCTTGAAGATGTGGCCGGGATAGCTGCTGGCACCGGCGGAACCAGGACGCCGGTGAAAAAGGGAAGCACCATGGCTTTGAGGGCCTCGGCTGTAGTTGTGACGCTTTACTACTCCCGCAAACCCCTTTCCTTTGCTGGTGCCACTGACGTTCACGACCTCTCCGGCCTCGAAAAGGTCCACCGTAACGGAACTCCCCACGGGATAGCTTTCCAGGTCTTCCACCCGGAACTCCTTGAGGTGCTTCACCGGAGTCACGCCAGCTTTGTCGAAAATGCCCTTTTCAGACTTATTGACCTTATGAGGGCGCTTCTCTTCGAAGCCGATCTGCACCGCGGAATAGCCGTCCTTTTCCGGAGATTTATGAGCTACCACAGGGCACGGCCCCGCCTCTACGATAGTAACGGGGATAGCTCTTCCCTCTTCATCGAAAAGCTGGGTCATTCCCAGTTTTCGCCCTAACATTCCCATTGTCATGATGTTTTTCTCCTTTGAGCTCAGCGCTCCCCGCTTCGTACTAAAGCTTGATCTGGATATCTACTCCAGAGGGGAGATTCAGCTGCATAAGCGCATCCATAGTTTTCTGCGTAGGATCGAGGATGTCGATGAGCCGCTTATGCGTACGTATCTCGAACTGTTCCCGGGCATCCTTGTCGATGTGAGGCGACGTAAGAACGGTGTATTTGTTGATCTCCGTAGGAAGAGGGATAGGACCCGCCACCTTCGCTCCGCTCCGTACCGCCGTATCGGATATTTGCTGGGCCGACGTATCGAGAACCCTATGGTCGAAAGCTTTCAGTTTAATTCTAATTTTCTTCATAGTAGCCGACCACCCCTACGGGCTAGTCGAGAATCTTGGTGACTACGCCAGCGCCCACGGTTCTGCCGCCTTCACGTACGGCAAAACGCAGACCCTCTTCCATGGCGATGGGCACGATGAGATTCACTTCAAACTGCGAGTTGTCCCCGGGCATTACCATTTCCACT
>Ga0116164_10000413_pt1 | contig 37964 bp, 42 predicted proteins | sample AD_UKC109_MetaG_FD_89888 | JGI IMG/M metagenome (GOLD analysis project Ga0116164, IMG submission 89888) | Active sludge microbial communities of municipal wastewater-treating anaerobic digesters from Hong Kong - AD_UKC109_MetaG | ecosystem: Engineered > Bioreactor > Anaerobic > Digestate... | reverse complement strand
ACACGCCGTAACCACGGGCAGGGTGGGTCCCTTGGCGCCGTAGGTGATGGCGGTATTGCCGGAGGCCATGTTGGCGATCATCATGGGGATAAAGTGGGGCGAGATGCGCTCCGGGCCTTTTTCGTTGCAGCGCGTAGCCGCTTCCATAAAGGTTTGGATGCCGCCGATGCCCGAACCGATATACACGCCCAGCCGCTCGGCCGGAACGTTCTCCCCGGATTTGAGCCCGGACTGCTCCATGGCCTCCTTGGCGGCAGCCAGGGTATACTGCACGAACAGGTCCAGCTTCCGGGCTGCGCTCTTATCGATGCCGAAGTTTACGGGATCAAAGCCCTTGACCTCCGCGGCAAGCTGCACCTTCATGCCCGTTGTATCATAGCGCGTAATGGTATCCACGCCGCATGTCCCTGACAGCAGCGAATCCCAGAAGGTATTGACATCCAAACCGACGGGGCTGATGACGCCCATGCCGGTGATTACAACGCGGTTCATAGATTTTTCCTCCTCTATCGGTCGCGGCAAGGCTACATGCGCAGGCCGCCGTCCACCTGAATCACCTGACCGGTGATGTACGCCGCTTCCTCCGCGCAGAGGAAAGCAACCAGGCTTGCGACATCCTGTGCCGTACCCATCCGCTTGAGCGGGATGAATTCAATCGCTTTTTGCAAAATCGCCTCGGGCATGGCGTCGGTCATATCCGTCTGGATAAAGCCGGGGGCCACGGCGTTGCAGGTAATGCCCCGCGACGCAAGCTCCTTGGCAATCGTTTTGGTCAGGCCGACCATGCCCGCCTTGGCGGCGGAATAGTTGGCCTGGCCGGGGTTGCCCATCAGCCCCGCCACGGAGGTGATGTTCACAATGCGCCCGGCGCGCTGCTTGAGCATAATAGTAGACGCATGCCGGATCAGGTTGAACGCGCCTTTGAGGTTGGTGTCGATCACAGCATCGAAGTCCTGCTCGCTCATGCGCATCACCAGGGTATCGCGCGTGATTCCGGCATTGTTGATCAGGATATCCAGGCTGCCGAAGTCGGCAACGACGGTTTTCACCAGTTCCTGCGTGGCCTGAAAGTCCGCCACGTCGCAGGCATAGGCTTTCACCCGTACCGGATACGCCTTGAGCAGAGCTTCGGTCTCGTCGGCCATGGCCTGGTTGCGCGCGTACACAAAGGCGACGTTTGCGCCCTGCGCCGCAAGCGCAAGGCAGATCGCGCGCCCGATACCGCGGCTGCCGCCGGAAACCAGCGCTGTTTTACCCGTTAGCATGAAGCGCCCTCCCTGTAGTGGCTGATCACCTCGCGCAGCGTTTCCTCATCCTGCACATGCCCGATATAGTCCGCCCCGCCGATCTTCTGGATCAATCCGGAAAGCACGGTGCCGGGGCCGACTTCAATAAAGTCCGTATAATTTTGGGCGAGCAGTTCGCGGATGAGGCGCGTAAACCGTACGGGATGGTCCACCTGCATCGAAAGAAGCGCGGGCGCTTCTTCTGCGGTGTACAGGCCGCAGGTCGCGTTGGCGTACAGCGGTTTTTGTGGTTGAGCGAATGAGAGTGTCTGTGCGTAGTCCGAAAGTTTCTTTGCGGCGTCCGCCATAAACGGACTGTGGAATGCGCCGGACACCTTCAGGGGCAAGGCGCGCCCGCCCGCGTCTTTGACAGCCTGGGCGAAGGCGTCCATTACATCCAGCGCCATCGCGCATACCACCTGCCCGGGGCTGTTGTAGTTCACAGGGTAGGCTCCGTGCGCTTCGCACAGGGCTTCCACCTGCTCGTCTTCAAGTTTCAGTACGGCGGCCATGCCGCCGGGGTTTTGCTGGGCACAGTCTTGCATGAAGGCTGCGCGTTTGTTGACAAGCGCGAACGCCTCTTCAAACGGCAGCATTCCGCTCATGCCCAGCGCTGCGATTTCGCCCAGCGAGAAGCCGACCAGCCCGTCGGGGGCAATGCCCGCCTCCATCAGCGCGGCTGCGCAGGCGCAGTCCACGGCCATCAGGCAGGGTTGGGCGTTGATGGTCTGGCTTAAGGTTTCCTTGTCTGCGGCAAAGCACTGTTCCAGCGTGCCGCCCCGAAGCTGTTCTACTTCGTCCAGAAGCGCCTTGGCCGAGGCAGACGCCTGGTAGACACTCTGCCCCATGCCCGGATACTGCGCGCCCTGGCCCGCGAACACAAATGCTACTTTACCCATACCGGCGCACCTTTCAAAAGGGTCTCGGCCTGCGCAAACATCGTTTCGATAATCTCCCTGGCAGGCCGGATCTCGTTGACCATCGCGCTGCATTGCCCAGCGATGAAACAGCCGTTTTCGATGTCGCCATCCAACGCGGCCTTGCGCAGCGCGCCTACGCCCATTTGTTCCAGTTCTTCCCCGGTTGTCTGGATTTCGTATTCGAGTTTTGCATACTTGCGCGTGAAGGGGCTGCGGATGGAGCGCACGGCATGGCCGAGACGCTTGCCGGTCACGATGGTATCGATATCCTTGGCCGACAGCACCTTCTGCTTGTAATTGTCATGGATGGTACATTCCGTGGAGCAGAGGAAAACGGTTCCGCACTGCACGCCTTCCGCGCCCAGCATCAGCGCCGCCGCTACGCCGCGCCCGTCGCCAATGCCGCCGGCCGCGATGACGGGGATACTCACGGCGTCCTTCACCTGGGGTACGAGCGTGATGGTGGACAGATCGCCGATGTGCCCGCCGGATTCGCCGCCCTCGGCAATCACGGCAAAAGCGCCCGCGCGTTCCACAAGCCTGGCCATGGCGGTAGACGGCACAACGGGGATCACACGGATGCCCGCAGCCAGCCAATCCTTCATGTACAGGTTGGGAAGGCCCGCTCCGGTGGTGACGACCGCGGGTTTTTCCTCCGCGCATACCTGCGCCACATCCTTGACGAACGGGCTCATCAGCATGACGTTCACGCCGAAGGGTTTATCCGTCAGCGTCCGGCATTTGCGAATCTGCTCGCGCAGGTAGTCGGCGTTGAGGTTCATGGCGGATATGATGCCAAGCCCGCCGGCGTTTGAAACCGCTGCCGCGAGCTGCGCATCCGATACCCATGCCATACCGCCCTGAAAAATGGGGTATGTAAGCCCCAGTTCCCGTGTCAGTATTGAGTTGATCATTATTTTGCGTTATCTACTTTCGCCACCAGATCGGCGATGGTACGAAGCGATTCGTCAATTTCCACAGGCACGCCCAGTTCGTCTTCGAGGTTCATGACCAGTTCTGCAACGTCCAGAGAGTCCAGCTCCAGTTCGGCAAATCCCATTTCCGGGCGGATGTCGTTTACGTCAAGATCCTTGGATTCGGCCAGAAGTTTCGCGATGGTTTCATAAGTGCTCATAAATATGGTCCTCCTAAATATTAAATTGGAGCAGCGCTGCCCCAGAGGTCAATCCGGCGCCGAATGCGCTGAGTACGAGGGTATCCCCCGCTTGCAGGCGACCGTCCCCCATCATTTCGGATAACAGGACGGGTATTCCTGCCGAACCCGTGTTCCCGTGTGTTTCGATGTTCATGGGAAATTTCTCGGCAGGCTGTTTCAGGCGCGTACGCGCGGCATCCAGGATGCGGCGGTTTGCCTGATGAAGAACAAAGTGATCAACTGCGCTTGCTTTCGCACCTCCCTTAGCCAGCACATGGTGAATGTCTTTGCTGGACTGCGTTACGGCATACTTGAAGATTTCCTGCCCGGCCATTTGCAGTGGTACGGCTTTTTGTTTCGGCTCGGTGTACGGGCAGTTTCCACCGTCCATTGTAGCATAAAGTACGTCTGCATTTCCAGCGGCCGTCAAATGCACGGCTTTAAGCCCGTCGCCCGGCTCGCACAGCGCGGCGCCCGCGGCATCGCCGAAGAGTACGCTGGTGGCGCGATCCGTCCAATCGGCAAGCCTGGTAATCTGCTCTGCGGCGATCACCAGCACATGCTTCATATGGCCGCGCGCCAGCATGGCATCGGCCATATCCAGCGCATACAGGAAGCCCGTACACCCGGCGTTCACATCCACTGCGGGGCAGCTGGCGCCAAGCTTACGCTGGATCAGGCAGGCGGTCGAAGGGAAGATCATCTCCCCGCAGGTCGTGGAGCACAGAATATAGTCTACGTCGCTTACCGATAACCCTGCCCTGTCCAGTGCCATTTGGGCAGCCTGCGCGCCAAGCGCGCTGATGGTTTCATCGCCCGAGAGGATGTACCGACTGGAAATGCCGGTATGGGATTGTATCCATTCGTCCGAGGTATCCATGATTTCCGAGATTTTGTTGTTGCTGATTTCCTGGGCGGGCAATGCATGCCCGAAGGACCGTATTTTCATTCATTCACATACTTTCATTTTGATTTTTGATGCGTCTTTCTTGCTTTTTCGCCTCCACTTCTGCAAATGCGTTGTCGAAGAATCGGTTCAGTGCAACGATGCCCCGCAGCAATCCCTCCCGTTCTGACGGGAGGAGGAGTTTATCAATATCACGGACCATCTGCTCGTGAAAGTAGCGATGCGCGGCGTTCATTTTCTTTCCCATCCGCGTCAGCGCTACGGTCACGCTGCGTTTGTCCTTTTCGGATTTGCTCTTTTCTACATAGCCCTTTTTCTGCAGCTTGTTGATGGCAACTGTCACCGAGGGCGCGGACAGCCCCATGTTCTGGGCCAGCTCGTACAGCGGAATTCCGCCGTCCTTCTTTTCGTCCACTGCTTCCAGCATGTGCATCTCGCTGATGGACAGCTCCATGCCGGAAATCATGTTGATGATCTCCTCTTCCAGCATGACGATCTTGCGGTACGCCATGACCAGTAACCGGTTGAGCTCTTGGTTAAACGCGTCCATCTGCCGCCCGCCTTCGCCGGGTTATCACCCGCACATTTATTCGTTAGTCTAACTAATTATATGAAAATGCGGAGGTTTGTCAAGCATGGGCGGTTGGGGTCGATACACAACATATACGGTGAGTCCGTCATCGTGACACGACAAATCGTAGTCTACCACAGGACCGGCGCACAAAACAGAGACAGGAAGAAGCACACTGCCAATACAAAATAAGTACAGGGTCCGCCATCTTTACAAAGCGGACGAGACTTGCTACAATGCATGCAAAGGCATATGGGAGGACAATTCCACATGAGCAATATCTGGCATGATATTTCACCCAAACGCATCACGCCGCAGGATTTTATCGCCGTGATCGAGATCGAAAAGGGATCCAAGAAAAAATACGAGCTGGACAAGGAAACGGGCAGCCTGATCCTGGACCGCATTCTGTACACCTCCACCCATTACCCGTCCAACTACGGACTGATTCCCCGCACCTACGCCGAGGACCTGGACCCGCTGGACGTGCTGGTGGTCTCCAGCGAGGTCATCCAGCCGTTAAGCCTGGTGCGCTGCTACCCCATCGGGGTACTGACGATGCTCGACCAGGGACGCCCGGATGAAAAGATTATCGCCATCCCGTTTCAGGACCCCACCTACAACGGCTATAAGGATGTAAGCGAGCTTCCAAAGCATATTTTTTCGGAAATGTCGCATTTCTTCTCCGTCTACAAAAACCTGGAGGGCAAGGAAACGGTCGTGGATGAAGTGCACGGCCACGAGGAAGCCGAAAAGGTCATCCGCAAAAGCCTGGACGCCTATATCCACAAGTTCTGCGCATCGTAATGATTGAGCAAAGCCCCGCCTGTACGGGGTACAGGCGGGGCTTTTTTGTTGTCTGTGCTGGATAAGCGCTACTGGATGGGCAGCCAGATCTCCACGCCGGCGTCAAGGTAGTTTTCAATATCCGGTCTGGTGTGGTCGAACTCATACTCGTGCGACGGAAGCCATTCCGACAGGATGCTGTTCCATAAGCCGCCAAACACCTCCGGAATCTTGCCCTTGGCGGGGAAGATCGCCCATTTGCCGCCCGGAACCGCATAGCGCTCCAGCGTACCCGGGACGGATGCCTCTTCCTGTTCTACGATCGCAGCCACCGCGTACCGGAAGGATTGATCGGCTTCAGTCACGGAAAAGCAGGCCCCGTAGGCTTTGCCGCTCGTGCTGATCCTGTCAAGCTGCGCCTTGGCTCCGCTTTCGATCAGCCTGGTCCAGAGCTTGGGAATGTCCTCGTTGTTGCTTTCGGTGTTCCGTGTGATAATCGATTGGCCCGCCAGCGTAAACGGGCCTTTGTCCTCAATGCGGTACAGCATAGTATCAGCTCCCACGATTTTGATCTGAAAGACGAGCCTGGAATAGGACCTGAGCTGTGCTTGGCTTCTGGCAACGGCGGAAGGCGAAATGCCGTGAAACTCCTTGAACGCTCTGGAAAAGCTTTCGCTGCTCTGGTAGCCGTACACAAACGCAGCGTCAATCACCTTCATGCCGCCCTGCAGCTTGACCGCTGCCCTGCTAAGCCGCCTGTTCCTGATGTAATTGGAGCAGGAGATCCCGCAAGCCGCCTCAAACAAGCCGAAGAAGTACTTGCGCGACAGGCAGGCGATCTCACACAGCTTCCCGGTGTCGATCTCATCCTCCAGATGGTCTTCGATGTAATCGATGCACTGGTTCAGCCGGTTGATCCACTTCATGGTGCAGCCCCTCTTTCCGTTCGAGTATCGCACATCCCGCGCAGCAGCGCATGATGATATGGAGCAACCGATATCATGCTTTCATTGATTGTATTGTAGTCAATTCCCGTAAATAACACAATGACACCGCCAGGCCGCCGCATCTGCGCCAAAGAATATGCTTTCATCGCAAAAAGTAGGCCGCTTATACATTGACAAGCACCCGCCGTTCCCCTATAATACTGTCGTTGCGCATTTGCAGCAAATGGAGAGTTGGCTGAGTGGTCGAAGGCGCACGACTGGAAATCGTGTTCAGGCCAAAACCTGACTAGGGTTCAAATCCCTAACTCTCCGCCATCGTCGTCGCGGACTATATTGTTCGCGGCGACTTTTTTACTTCACTTTTCATACTTGTCGCGCCTGCGTTCCTGATGATTGAAAGCCACTCATTTTATGCTCCATTGACACCGCACCCGTTTCAAACAGATAAATCTTGTAAACACTACAATTTATGATATGATAGCACAAAGGCATACGGTGCCTTACCCTATCTGCATAACGAAACAAAGATTAAAAGGAGAACAACCATGATGAAGAAATTCGCCGCTCTGCTGCTCGCCCTGCTGATGATCGGCACCCTGGCAACAGCGCAATCCTTCGACTTTACCGGCACCTGGTATCTGGTATCCATTTCAGCCGAGGGTGTTACCCTCAACCCCGCCGACATGGGTATGGAAATGTCCATGACGCTCAATGCCGATGGCACCGGCGCGGTTTCCACCACCGGCGAAGAAGACAAGGTCGCCTCCTGGGCACTGGACGGCGAAACCCTGACGGTCACCGCCGATGAAGAACCCCTTGCCTTTACCGTATCGGAAGAAGGCCAGCTGGTTGCCGAAGCGGAAGGCGCTGTCATGACCTTCGGGCGCGAGCCCGCCGCACCCGGCTTTGTGGCCGCTGCTGAAATCCCCGCTGAGGACATCGCCGCATTTGACGGCACCTGGACCATTACAACGGTCAACGCGTACGGCATGGTGGTGCCCTTCGCCGCAATGGCGCAGTCCGGCTTGGAGAACGCAACTGTTGTGATTGAAAACGGCGCCGTGACCTCGTTTGATGCCACCGAACCCGCCGTGGGAACCCTGGTCGACGGCAAACTGGTGATTGCGTCCGAGTTGGGCGAGGAGTTCGCGCAGACCGTCAGCCTGCTGGAAGACGGCACGATTGCCCTCAACTACATGGGCATCCTCTTCTACTGTGAAATGGCCGAGGTTGTGGAATAGGAAACTGACATAGACACCTGTCTGATCGATCTGAAAAACCCCGGACTCCCTAGGGAGTCCGGGGTTTTTATCATTGCACGGCACCACAGGCATCGAGCTAGGGTATATGTTTGATCTTATTCCCATAACCCAGGGACTGCAGAACGCTTCGCACCGTGCGGCGCAGGGAACGGGGCCGGTAGCCCAGATTCTGCGTCGCTTTCCGGTGGCTGAACAAGGCGTTTGAGTACAGCGTAAACAGGGAATACGGCGTAAACAGCGGCACGCGGCGCAACAGCAGCGAGAATTTCTCCCCCAGGTACGCGGCGGCTTTCATCACAAACCTTGGAATATGCAGCGACAGGAAGCGACGGCCCGTGAACCCGGAGATGATCCGCATCAATCCGGCAACCGTCGCAAAATGCCCGGAGAGGATATAACATTCCCCGGCCTTGCCCTTGGCCTCGCACCGGATGATGCCCGCCGCCACGTCGCGGACGTCCACAAAATCGTAACCTCCGCTGATGGATACGGGGATACGGCCAGAGGCCATGGCTTCAATGGTTCGGGTCATATGGTTCGATTTCTGCGTGTCGCCCGGGCCGATAATGCCGGAGGGGTGCACGATGCTCACGTTCAGCCCCCTGGCGGCGTATTGCAGCACGAGCTCCGCCGCGGCAGCCTTGGACTTGGCATACTGGCCGTGCACGCTCTCCGCTGAGAACCGCGTTGTTTCGGTAATCACGTCCGGGCTTGGAAGCTCCGGGATGGCATGAACAGAGCTGACATACACAACCCGGTCAACGCCTGTGCGCAGCGCAAGCGCCATCACATTGCGAGTGCCTTCCACATTTACATTCCAGACCCTGGGGTCGTTTTTGGACGCAATGGTAATATACGCCGCCAGGTGAAAGAGCGTTATGCTGTCATATCCATCGGTCTGAAAGAACCGCTGAAGGGATTGCGCGTCGCACACATCGCCTTCTACCCGCTCCACCCCATCCGGCAGCGGCGACGGATCGCCGGGCAAAGCCAGTACACGGATATGGTTGTCTTTGTTCTTCCTCAGCAGGCGGATAACATGGCGACCTAAGTGTCCGGTTCCGCCCGTAATCAGGTATAGCTTGCGCATGGACTCATCCCCTGCCTTTCTCCTTCTATTATATCACCGTTATCATGACCGATCTGTAAACATTCTGTCTGCATGCAAAACGCCGCTGCCCATGGGCAGCGGCGTTTGTATGTCTGATATTCAGGCTGTGTCAGGCCATTTGTTCTTCTTTCGCCTGAATGGCTTTGAGTTCCTCATACAACCCCGCAAAGCTTGTGGCCGTGTAGGGGCCTGTGAAGAAGAAGGCGAGAATGCCGAATGTAAGCGCCGACAAAATCCACCAGCCGATGAACGAAAGCCCCATCATGAAGATATCCATCTTGTAGCCGTAGGTCATATCCATGGAGAGCTTGAGCGCATCCTGGGCGGATACGTCGTCCCGCTCCGCGAGGATATAGGGCGTCATGGAATAGGCGATGGCCTTCACAATGCCCGGCACGATCAGCAGAAGCGACCACAGGAATGTGAACAGCATCATCCACAGGATTCCCACGAGACTTTTCAGATAATCCCGGAAGCCGATTGCCAGCATATCCATGATCTCGCTGGTCTCGCCACGGTAGATGCGCAGGCTGAAGTAGGCGTACCCGACCGTCATCGGCGGCATGAGGAACAGCGCGGCAAGGCCTACCGTCGCGCCGGACAGCACACCGGAGATCACCGAGTAGAGAACAAACGCCAGAATGGCGATGCCCCTTTGCTGATAGAAGCCGGCCTTGGCCTGCTCTTTGATTTCGATACGTGATTTCATGGTTTCATCTCCCTGATTAAGCGTTTATTGAGCAATGATGTTTTTACAAACGTTACGATACGCACAATCAGCTTTACTATACTGTCGGCCCGCACGGTTGTCAAGCGGGACGCACAAATAAGCCGGGTCCTTACCCTATAACACCTTCAGGGTATCGCCCGTAGCATGCAGAGCCGGGAGCCTCATGCGAAATCGGCTGTTCAGCAGGAAGCGGTTGCGGTATAATAGTCCAATCAACCGAAAGGAACCCTATAGTATGAAATCAACTGCATTGCTGGTGATCGACGTGCAGCAGGGGCTGCTGGACGAGCATCCCTTTGAAGCGGATGCGCTCCTCCAAAACATCAAAACGCTGCAGGACTTCGCCCGCCAAAACGGTACGGAGGTCATCTTCGTGCGGCATCATGAGGATGATCCCAATGGTTTGTTTTTCGGCAGCCCGCAGTGGCAGATCGGCGCGGCCATCGCCCCGCTGGAAGGAGAAACGATCATCGAAAAGCACTATTCCAGCACTTTCAAGGACACGGAGCTTGAAGCCCATCTGCAAAAACAGAATATTCAAACCCTGATCGTTTGCGGGATGCAGACGGAATACTGTGTGGACGCCACGGTGAAAAGCGCATTCGAGCACGGATACAAGGTCTATATTCCAAAATACGGCACGACCACCTTTGACGCAAGCATCGCCCCGGCGGACAAGCTGCGCAGGTATTATGAAGAGGATATCTGGGACGGCCGCTTTGCGGATGTGATTCCGCTGGACGAAGCGCTTAAAGAGTTAAAGTAACAACTATACAACCCAAAATATCATGATTATCACACTATTCTGCAGATACTCTATTAATAGCTGCTTCACTCTCAAGTATTACTAATCGTAACACTCCAATAATACTTGGATGAAGCAAACAAGCTCTGGGATTTGTCATAACATATTGCATTAAAATGCTTGGTTGCATAATAGCGAGTTATATCAGCTAGTCAGCAAAGAGGAGAGGTCAAAATGACATTGCTTGTTGGATGGATAGCTGTTGACCAAAGATCTGCAGCTTCAGCATATATAGTTAGTGATAGCCAATATACTTGGGCAAGAAATACATCGTATACTTATGGTCGGAAAGTTTTCGCATTTACATGTTCACCAGACATTATTGCGTACTGCGGAGATATATTGTTTCCCAGCATGGCTATAGCACGAACAATTACAATTGCAGATAAAGGTCTTCTCTTTTCGAAAGAATCAACAAGTGCTCAGAGAAGTGAAGTAATTTTCGAACATTTGGAGCGACACTTTTTATGTTATCCAACAATATATCTTGGAGAACCTATTGATATCTATCATATATCGAGAGATATAGATGGTACTTTCCATACATATCATTATCATGTGGATAAACACCGAGAGTGGAAGACAAGAGAACTACCTGTGCCTTCGAAGGACGCATCATCTATTGTGTTTAGTGCCGGTTCTGGCTTTAAAGGCTTTCAAATTATGTATCAAAAATATAATTCAGAAAATAGTTTGAATAGAAATACAAGCCGCAACATATTTCATTGCTTTTGTGATGGATTATTATCTAAGCATTTTATAAATTGTGGTGGTGCCCCACAGCTTGTTGGTCTTTATAGAGTTGCGAAAAACGCATCTGAAAGTATCAAGAACGGGATTGATTTTGGTATTATTTTGAAGAGTAAAAGGTATTTTTTAGGAGCAGAGCTTGATGGGCTCAGTAATTATGATATAATCAGATGGTTCAATGATTTGTTTGAGATCTGTGACGGTAATACTATGCTGAGAAAAGATACTGCAATGCCTCAACCTAATCCCTTCTTACCTCCGGCAACTCCCTGACGCTCCACCATTTATGGGGCGGCGAGGTGCTTACTCCATAGGATGCTTTCGCATCCTATGGAGGATCAGGGTTAATATAGAAGACTGAATTAGTTCTACTGAAGTATCACTTTACATCTTGATAACTCTTCCGCCAGACAGAGCATAGAGCATCCCCGCCTCCGGCAGCAGCTGCTTTGAGCCGGGGATGCTCATTTTTTCGGGCGTCAGGCTGTGCAGCGGCACCAGGGTTTTGGGCGCGATGCGGGTCAGGATATATTTCAGGTGCGCGGGTCTGGCATGGCCGCCGCAGCCGATGGCCTGATAGGCGATTCCCTCCCGCGCCAGAAAATCCTGGAGCTTTTGATACCCCGGATCGTATGCGCCCAACGGCACACCGTCGGAGTGGATGTACAGGCTTTGGGCCGGATCATAATCCAGCGCTTCCAGCAGATGCTCGTAGGGCAAATCCAGCGCGAACCGCTCCGGGTGCTCCCGCAGCGTATCCCTTGCAATGGTCTCCGCGTTATTCAGCACATGCGTGCCAAGAGACGGCGCAAAGACCGCAACAGGCTCATTGGGATAAAACTGCCGAAATAATACGGCCGTGCCATACTGCATCACAAAGCGCCTGCCCGCAGCCTGCAAGGCATGCTTGAGGGCGAGGACGCGCTCCACATTGCGGCGGTAGAGGTTGATAAACACCATGCCGCCGTTCGCTTTGGCGGCGTTCTGAATTTCGGCCTCCACCTGCGCTTCGCTCCGCCCGCCCTCCAGGCTCATCGTCGGGTCGACCGCATCAAAATCCTCGATAAAGCTCACCGTCGTTCCCTCGGTGATGCATACGTCCGCGTTCCTGACAGTATCGGCAAACGCAAGGGATTTTTCTCCCCCGCGCCCATGCAGGCGCAGGTCGCCCGTATAGCAAATACGCCCGTCCGGCGTTTGGATTTCTAACCCGCTGGCGCCCGGCACATCGTGATCGACAGGAATCATCCGAAACCGCAGATCGCCCTTGGTTTTCCAGCGCATGGGCGGCAACCCGATGGTATTGCGGTGATAGGCGGGCACGGCTTCCTTGATTTTACGGAGTCCACGGTACAGCCGCAGGCTGTCCTGCGACAGGTAGACCTCCACACCCTCCGCCAGCGCCCCCAGCGCGCCCATGTGATCGATGTGCATATGGGAGATCAGCACGAAGGGCTTTGGCTGTGTTTGCCCGTATGGCTTGAGCGGCAATCCGCACAGAGCATCAGCGTCAAACAGGCCCTCAATCGGGGCAATCGCGCCGGTTTTCAGGCCGTCGTACACGGCCGCGTCCGGCCGTGCCAGCACCCGCGCGTCAAGACTTGGGTTGTAAATCAGTCCAAAATCAAACAGGCAGCGCGCCGTATCCGTTTGGATTTCGATAATCGTACCGCCAATGGTTTGCAGCCCCTGGTAAAACCGCAGCGTTGTCATGATGCGCTCCTCACGTGAAAAGAACGGAGAAGGGAAAGCCGAAGCTTTCCCTTCCGCCGTATTTCGTTGTCTTTGGCTTATTGGCGATCCAGAATTTCCTGGGCGACGGCGGCCAGATCCGCGATGGTCTCTTCGGCGGTCCAGCCTTCGAGGATTGCGGTTTCCATCTCGGTGCCCAGCGCATTGCGCATCTCCTGCGAGCCGGGGAAAGCGCTTTCAAACGCCATGTTGTCTACCTGCGCGTAGCAGGCCTGGGCAACAACGCTATTAGCCATATAGGCCTGGAACTCATCAGAGTCAAAGCCGGACTGCCGCACGGGCAGGTAGCCGGTGTTGACGGCCCAGAACACGGTGGACTCGGTGCTGGTGAGGAACTTGATGTATTCCCACACCGCAGCCTGCTTGGCCGTATCCTGGGTGAACATCGCAAGGTTGGTGCCGGCCTGCATGGCGGCGCCCTTCACGCCCATGGGGATGGGGGCAGCGCTGTATTCAAAGTCAACAGGCTTCACATAGGCAGCGCCAGCGCTGGAGCCGATGTAGCCGCCGACCAGACCGTTGTTGAACGGGCCGGAGAGATAGCGGTCCTCGCCTGCCGTGCGGGCATAGCCGTTTTTGAACAGATCCAGCAGGAAGGCCATGGCTTCCACGCCTTTTTCGTTGTTGAAGGCGACCTGGCCGTCTACCACGTAGCCGACGTCATTTTGCAGCATATACTGTAGGAACATGCCGAACAGGTCGTCATAGCCGAAGGCGGCCTGGCCGGTGGCTTCGGTGTAGGCCTTGGCTACGTCGTGGAGCTCCTGCCAGGTGGTGGGAGCGGTGAGGCCCAACTCGTCGAACTTTGTTTTGTTGTAGAAGAACACCTGCACGCTCTTGTTGAAGCCGACGGTGTAGATCTTGCCGAACTCTGCGCCCTCGGCACGGTAGCCGGGCAGGATGTCCTCGTAGTTGTCAAAGTCATTGGCGACGAAGTCGTCCAGCGGGACCACAACGTCGAGGCTGGAGGCGATCCAGCTGTCGTACACCTGCGCCATATCCGGCAGGGTGTCGGACGCGATCGCGCCCAGAATTTTGGTGGACAGATCGCCGTAACCGCCCTGGTTGGTCAGGTTGACGGTGATGCCCATGCCGTTCTCGGCGTTGAACTTGTCAGTCAGGGCGACCAGCGCGTCCTGCAGCCCGCCGCTCATGGCGTGCCAGAACTCAACGGTCACGGGCTCGGCGGTGGTGGCCGAAGCACTGGAGAACACGGCCAGGGACAGGAGCATGCAGACGGCCAGCATCGATGCAAGCAATTTCTTCATGATGGTTTCCTCCGTTTTTTCATTGTTGTTGGTATCAGGTTTGTCTATGTCAACCTCTCCGGGTTTTGCTCTCGGAAAGGGTGATGTCTAGCCCTTGATGCCGGACTGCGTGACCCCGTTGATGATTTGCTTGTGCAGGAACAGGTACATGATGATGATGGGCAGCACCAGCATGGAGGCCGCGGCCATCAAGAGCTCGTAATCGGTGCCCGCTTCGGTTTGAAACTGCACCAGCCCGATGGACAGCACGCGCTTGGATTCGGAATTGGTGACCATTAGCGGCCAAAGGAAAGCATTCCAGCTGGCGATGGCGTTGAGGATCGCGATGGTGGACACCGCCTGCCGGTTGATGGGCACCATGACCTTCCACAGGTAGCGCCAGTCGCTGCAGGCGTCGACCTTCGCGGCGTAGTAGAGCGTATCGGGAATCTTGAGGAAAAACTGGCGCAGCAGATAGATATAGAAGACGCTCGCCATGAACGGCACAATCAGCGCGGCGCGGGTGTCCATCCAGCCCAGACGCGAGATGGTTACAAAGTTGGTGATGATCAGCATCTCGCCGGGAATCATCAGCGTTGCCAGCAGGATGCCGAAAATAATATCCCGTCCCGGAAACTTGAGCCGGGAAAAGCCAAACGATGCGAGAATCGTGACAAACAGCATTGCCGTGGTGGAGATCACCGTGACCAGCACGGTGTTTAAAAAATACTTAGCCAGCGGCGCTGCCTGCATGGCGCGGGCATAGTTATCAAACCGCCAGATGCCCGGCAGAAAGCGCGGCGGCATCAGCATGACCTCGGTCGGGTCTTTGAGCGAGGTGGAAATCATCCACAAAAACGGCAGCAGCGTGGTAATCGCGCCCAGGCTGAGCACGAGATAGATCAAAAACCGGGAGAGGGCTTTGACTTTATAATACCGCATAGGCCCCTCCTAATAATGTACGCGGCGCTTGGCAACCCGAAGCTGGATCACCGTGAACGCCAGGATGATGAGGAATAAAATCACCGCCGCCGCGGATGCGATGCCGAAATTCCAGTTGACATAGAACTGCTTGTAAATGTAGTACACCACCGTAATGCAGCTGTTGGCCGGGCCCGCCTTTCCGCCGAACAGCGCGTACACCTCGGCGTAGACCTTGAACGAGCTGATCATCCCGATGATGAACGCATAGGCGATGATGGGCGATAGGAGCGGCACTGTAATGCGGCTGAACTGCCGCCAGCGGTTGGCCGAGTCTACCCGGGCCGCCTGGTAATAGTGCACGCCGATGGTTTGCAGCCCCGCCAGAAAGATGATGATGTTAAACGCGAGGCTTTTCCAGATGCTGAAAATGATCAGCGCTGGCAGCGCTGTGGACGGCCGGTTGAGCCACTGCACGGGCGAGATGCCCAAAAGCCCCAGAAAGTAATTGATCAGCCCGTAATTGGAGTGAAACAGCCACCCGAACACAATGCCCATCGCCACCACTGAGGTTACGTAGGGCAGGAAATATACCGTTTGGAAAAAGCCGCGCAGGCGGATTTTTTCGTTCATCAGCACTGCAAGCACCAGCGAAATAACAATGGAGCTGGGCACCACGAAGATGACGTAGATAAAGGTGTTGGAAAGCGCCTTGCGGAATACGCTGTCGCCGAAGATATAGGTGTAGTTGTTTACACCGTAGGAGAGCACCGTATCGGTGGAAAACTTGTACTTGGTATAAAAGCTCATCAGAAAGGCGCGCAGCAGGGGGTAGACCACGAACAGCGCAACCACGGCAAGCGCCGGAAGAACATAGAGAAGGCCCTTCCACTTGCCAATTTCCAAATTGCGCCTGTTCATCATATGGAACCCACCAGTGCCTGATTGTCCGTATCGAACAGAAGGATGCGGCCCTGCTTGATCCGGAAGCGAAGCACGCTTCCGGCCCGAACGATCTGCTCGGTATCGACCAGCGCCTTGACCAGCTGGTCTCCCAGCGCAAAGCTTACGATCAGGTCGCGGCCGAGCATCTCGGCATGGTCTACGGTCACGGCAAAGCCATCCGCATCGGCAACGAAAACCTCCGGCCGCACGCCGGCCAGCACCTTTCCGGGTTTCTGATCTTTGGCATCGGCAAGCTTCACGCTGCCGCTGTACAATGCGCCATCCCTGACCTCCGCCTCCAGAATGTTGATGGGCGGGGTGCCCAGGAACTTCGCCACAAACAAATTGGCGGGGCCACGGTACATCAGCTGGGGTTCCTCGTACTGCTGCAGCGCTCCCTCCCGGATGACCGCAATGCGGTCGGAAATGCTCATGGCCTCTTCCTGGTCGTGGGTGACGAACACCGAGGTGATCCCCACCTCGCGCTGGATACGGCGGATTTCCTCGCGCGTTTCCATGCGCAGGCGCGCATCCAGGTTGGAAAGCGGCTCATCCAGTAAAAGAAGCTTTGGTTTCTTGGCCAGCGCACGGGCGATAGCCACGCGCTGCTGCTGCCCGCCGGACAGCTCCGAGGGCTTCCTGAGTAAAAGCTCCTTGATCTGCACCAGCTCCGCCATTTCCTCAGCCATCATGGTCGCTTTTGGCTTTGGCACCTTGGTGTTAATCAGGGGAAACATGATGTTTTGCAGCACCGTCATGTGGGGGTAGAGGGCATAATTCTGAAACACCAGCCCGATGCCGCGCTTTTCCGGGGGGACACGGGTTACGTTTTCGTCGCCGAACCAGATCTCGCCCTCGTCGGGCATCAAAAGCCCCGCCAGCATGAACAGCGTGGTCGATTTGCCGCAGCCCGACGGGCCCAACAGCCCGATCATCTCCCCGTCGCCCAGCGACAGGCTTAAATCGTCCACCGCAACCACACTGCCGAAGCGTTTGGTCAGCCGTTCCAGTTTTACTTCCATCCGATTAACCTCACATGGGTTCTTTTGTATATCGGGAGCATGCGGGCAATCCGGACTGATCCGGTTTTCCTCATACTCCTTTACTTATATCATTCGTCTGTTATGTCTAATATTATAGCAGATTAAATCTGTGTAAACCATAGACTTCATCGAAATGTAAAACAAAAAACTGCATTTTGTAAGGCACTGCAAAAGCGCTGCCTTCTGCGTTTTTTCGTTTCGCAAGCGCATTTCTGTGTTATAGTATACATAAATCACAATGCCGCCAGCTTTGCGAAAGCCCCATGAACGGAGGTAAAGAATGGCAACTGCAAACAACGATCAGCACGCCAACGGAAACGACCTTTTTCATTGGTTCTTATCCGGCGCTACTGAACTATATGCCCACGTAAAACACCTAAATCTCATCAACGTCTTTCCCGTGGCGGACGGCGATACCGGCACCAACCTGGCCGTTACCCTTCGCGCCATGGTGGAAAGCGCCAAGCCCGTGGAAAGCTTCAACCGCACGCTCCAGGCCATTTCCCAGTCGGCGCTGGAAGGGGCGCGCGGCAACTCCGGCACAATCTTCGCCGCGTATATCAGCGGCCTGGCCATTGAAAGCGACAGCTACCAAAGCGTGACCCCGGAAGAGTTTTCTGGTATAGCGTCCCAAGCGGTCAAGCACCTGTACTCGGCCGTGGAAAACCCCATGGAGGGCACGCTCATGAGCGTGATCCGCGATTGGGCGCAATACCTGCAGCATAACAAAGGCCGCTTCCAGCGCTTTAACGAGCTGTTCCACAGCGCATATCACTACGCGGTCGGGCTTCTGGAAAAAACCAAAACCCAGCTGGACGTGCTGCGCAAAAACAACGTGGTTGACGCGGGCGCGGCGGGCTTCGTGCGCTTTCTGGAGGGTATCAACCGGGTGTTCTCCGGCAACCAGTCCATCGAGACCGTTGCGGAGGAGCCCTTCACCGCGATCCTGACGGAGGAAGACACCTCCGCCTACCGCTACTGCACCGAAGCGCTGGTCGGCCTGCGCGCAGGCCTTGCGGCCGATCCCGACGCATTTGCCAAAACCGTGCAGGGGGAACTGGACCGCTATGGGGATTCGCTGATCGCCGGCGCGCGCGGCGGAAAGCTGAAAGTACATATCCACACCAACACCCCGGAGCTTGTGATGGAAGCACTGGAAGGCTACGGCGAGCTATTGTCCCAGAAGGCCGACGACATGCACCTGCAAAGCAGGCTCAGGGCCAAAGCCTCCGGCGGTATCGGCCTGGTCACCGATTCGATCGCCGATCTGCCGGACGCGTTTTTGCTGGAACACAACGTGACCGTACTGCCCATGGGCGTGCTCAAGGGCACAACCGCGTATCTGGACAAGCTGACCATCAAGCTCAGGCAGCTGTTCCGTGTCATGGACGAGCAGGGCGCGTATCCCTCCACCTCCATGCCGGAGCCAGCGCGCATCCGCGCCATGCTGTCGGCCGCGCAGGAGCGCTTTGACTCGCTCATCGTGTTAAGCGTTGCCGATAAGCTCAGCGGCACCTATCAGGCGGTGCTCAAGGCCGCGCAGGCGCTTTCGACCCCCGGAAAACCCATCACAGTCGTGGATACCAGGCTCAACTCCGGCGCGCAGGGACTCCTGGTGAAGCATGCCGCGGACATGATTGAAGCGGGCGCTTCACAGGATGAAATTCTTACCGAAATCCAAAGCCGTATCCCACGCACGAAGATTTACGTATGCCTGAACACCCTGTACTATGCCGCGCGCGGCGGCCGCGTACCCAACACCGTAGGGCAGATCGGCATGAAGCTGAAAATGCGCCCCATCATGACGCTGGATAAAACCGGGCACGGCGCCGCGTTTGGCGTGGCGTTCAGCCAAAAGGGGCTGACCCGCAAGATCATGCGCCTGGTGCGCAAAACCATGCAAAGGGGCGGTATCGCGGCCTACAGCATCGTCCATGGCGACAACCTGCCCCTCGCCAAAGCCTATGCCCAGGAACTGACGCGCATCACGGGCCAGCCGCCGGAGTTCATCAGCGAAATCTCCGCAGCCGTCGCCATCCATTCCGGCCCCGGAACCGTGGCTGTGTGCGTGACCGCGAAAGAAGGTGCCACCGTATGACAACCGCCGCCATGATCATTTTCGTATTCTTCGCCGCGCTGTTCTTCATCGGCACGGCCATTCAAAACAACTCCATTGTGGATATCGGCTGGGGTCCCGGCTTTGTGCTCACGGCCTGGATGCTGTACCTGTTCGAGTCTCCCAAAAACCTCCCCTACCTGTTGATGACGCTGATGATCTCGCTGTGGGGCATACGGCTCTACCTGCACATCGCCAGACGCAACGCGGCCAAGGGCGAGGACTTCCGCTACGTCAACTTCCGCAAGGCCTGGGGCAAATGGGTGGTTCCCCGCGCGTTCTTCCAGATTTATATGCTGCAGGGACTGTTCATGTTCGTCATCTCCCTGCCCGTGATATTGAAGCCGGACGTGCAGCCGCAGGTCAGCGTTCCGCTGCTGCTTATCGGACTCATCCTATTCGGGCTTGGGTTTGCGTTTGAAGCCGTCGGCGATCATCAGCTGCGGCAGTTTGTCCAAAACCCGGAAAACAAAGGAAAGCTCATGGTTCACGGCCTGTGGCGCTTTACACGGCACCCCAATTACTTCGGCGAGGCCGTGCTGTGGTGGGGCGTGTTCTTCGTGGGCCTGAGCGGCGGGGTGAGCCTATTGTCCATGCTAAGCCCCGTTACCATTACGCTGTTATTACTGTTCGTGTCCGGTGTGCCGATGCTTGAAAAAGCCATGAAGAACCGGCCGGGGTATGATGAGTACGCCGCGCGCACGAGCATCTTCGTTCCCTGGTTTCCAAAACACGGTAAAACAAAGGAGGAAGCACAATCATGAGTCTGCATTTTTCATGGGTCGAGCTGCGCAATTACGCCATTATTCTGGCCGTGTTCCTGGTCATCGACGGCCTGTGGCTGATGGTGATCGCCAAGAACCTGTACGCCGAGCACCTGGGCTACCTGATGGCTGAAAAGCCGAGGCTTCTGGCCGCGCTGGTGTTCTACCTTCTGTTTGTGGTCGGGCTGCTGGCCTTCGTGGTCAACCCGGCGCTGGCCGCCGGAAGCTGGACAAAAGCGTTGCTGCCCGGCCTGCTCTTTGGGTTGATTACCTACGCGACCTACGACCTGACCAACCTTGCCACCGTGAAGGACTGGCCGGTGCTGATCACTGTGATCGACCTGATCTGGGGCAGCTTCGTCAGCGCCGCCACGGCGACGATCGGGTATTTCATCATCCGGCTGTTCTGATCGTTTACACGGTAAATTCACCGTACGGTAGTACAGGTGCGCAAAATCAACCGTCCGCCATAACCATGGCGGACGGTTGTTGGTTTCCGTTTACAATATAGGCAACGGAAAGATATAATTACCGGTTTTGCAGGTTCTGGGCAAACAGCCAGTCGATAATCTCCTGATCGTTCACGGCCGGGAACCAGCCCCAGTGCAGGATGAAGCCGACATCAAACAGGTCGTACTTCGCCATGTCCGCATGCGACCAGAGCGTATAGCGGAAGTTGGGGTTGTTTGCTTCCATATACGGAATGTGGTAGGTCTGCATCTCGATATCGCCCTTGGTCGGGTCGCCGTCTGCAATCACGCTCCACAGCGGCAGATTGGCGTTGGCGATCACATCCCAGCCGATGCCGCCCCACTCGTCGTCCGTTTTGGGATCCGGATCGTAGGCGTGCCAGTAGAGGCAGTGCAGGGATGCCGCGACGAAATCGATGTTGTAGGTATCAAACCAAAGGGTGGACTGCCAGGCGGAGAAGCCAACAGCATACACGCGGTTTTCGTCAACAATGCCCTCGGCGATCAGCTTATCGGCCATCGCGCGGATATCATCGAGCTTTGCTTTGTCGCAGGTGCTTTCCGCGGGAATCTGGGGCACCAGCACCACACACGGATGCTTGGCCTGATAGGCGGGTTCCGCCCAGCAGACGGCGCCGCGATAGTCGACCAGCGGCAGGTAGGTATCGTCGCCGCGCTCGCCCGCGCCATGGAACCAAATGATCAGCGGAACCTTTTCATCGGTGTCGGGTCTGAAGATGCGGTAGTTGGCCTCGTCGGTCCAAACGACTTCGAACTCATCCACCACGTCGGTGGTGAAGGATGCGACATCGTCCTTGGTGAAGCTGAACAGCACCTTGCCGTCCACCACGCAGCTGATGATAAAGCCCTGCTTCATCAGAAAGGGATCGACCTTGATGGTCATGAAGCCGTTGATGACCGTGACATCCTCAACGCCGTCGGAGTACCATGCGAACGACGGATGTACCTTGTTGTTTTCAATCACCAGGTTGTCTTTATCAATGCCGGTCGCATCGAAGCTCTCGGCAAGCTCCACCGTAAAGGAATCCACAAACCAACCCAAATCCTCTACGTGTGTTTCGGCGGTTACGCCAACCACAGGGGTGGCGGCGGGGGCCTCCTCGGCGAAGGCAGGTATCATGCTCAACAGCATTACGATACCCAGGACAAGCGCAAGTATTCTACGATTCATGTGTACGATCTCCTTTCAATTTTCGGGTTTATAAGTTCATTTTTACGGGTTCCGGGGTTTTTCTCTGTACCACTCCATTCATGATCTGTATCTGCCTAGCAAATACAAAACACCGTAAATCGGCTATTCTGTAAATTATTGTAGTCAAAGCATTCGATCAATTAAATAAAGGATTTTATGAATTGTGTGCAATTCATTACGGTATTTTTTCTTGTTTCCTTGTGCATTTTGCGTAGGGTAAGATTCTTCCTGTCACAGTGGAAAATATTCATCGTCCCGGCGCATCTCATGGCGCGGCGGCACAAAAAAACCGCTTTTGCAGCGGTTCAGGCGGTTGTTCCAGCCATATGACGAGAATCATCATAAAACCGGCACTGCGAAATGCCGGTTATTCTTTCAGATCAGCCTCTATTTTTTGGGGACATCCTTACAGCAAAATGAACAGGGATTGGCCCTTTTGTACCCCAGCGCTTCCGAGCGCGCCAACGCTTCCTTGCAGCTGGTCAGATTGCCAAGTCGGCGTTGGCTGTCCAGCTTGGGATAATCCGGATTGGAGCAATTCGTTTTGGGATACAAATGCACCTCGTAGTACAGTTTCCCCCGGTCATCATACTGTCTTGTCGTGTCGACCACATACTCCGGCATACGCTTTTCCTCCTTTCCTACGAAACTGCTTCGGCATCACGATACAACAAAAAAGCCATGACACATGCCAAACAAAACGCACGGGCTTGTTCACAACACGCCATAACCTCGGTCGTACAGAAATCATCCGACAAACGGTCCGGTTGTCACTCTGTTCTATCGTTAGCATTATACTGCTAGCGCTCAAGAATCTCAAGATATTCTATGACTGCCGTGTATGCAAAATTATGGAATATTTCTAGTATTCCCCCATATCCCGGAGCTTTTGCAACACCGCGATAGAATCGCGCGCCTTGCCCGCATAGGTTTCGGGGTTAACGGGGTAATGCACGTTGTACAGGTAGCCCTGCTCGCCGTAGCGGCCCTGGGTTTGCTCATCCGTATGGGCCTCGTCCATGCAGATGTTTCTGACCTTCAGGCATAAAAGCGTGTGGTCGCTGCCCTCGGCGAGATCCTTCTCCCATACGTATTCACATTCCAGCGCCAGAAAACACTCCTGAATGCGCGGGGCGTTCACGGTGGTCGCAGGCTCGGCCGTCAAGCCGGAGGCTGCGATTTCGTCTGCTTCCCATTGATTGTTGCGGATGGTGGCTACGCAGCGGTCGTAAATGTCCTGCGAGGGAAAGTTGAGTACGCATACGCCCGTATCCTTAAGCGTCTGATATAGATGCCCCTGCTTGTACACCGCGGACAGGATAGCGAAGAATCCGTCCTTGTTGCCCGTAAACGTCGCCCAGGACTGCAGGCAGGCGTTGGGCGTGCCGTCCGGCTTGTAGGTCGTCACTACAAACAGCGGCGACGGGATGGCCGTTACGAAATCCATCCACGAAAAGCCATAGGTTTCCATATTCTCCATAGAGGGCGGAACGCTGGAATACTCTTTTTTCATATCGATCACTCTCTCTGTGGTTATGTTTTCAAAGGAAGTGCAAGATATGTCCATTATATCCAATGCCGATTGCCGGCGCAACTTCATACCGAGCAAAACAATCTCTTGACAAATCGTATATTATTCCTTATTATTACTATTGTTAGTAATAATAAGGAGTTTCATGATGCGTAATGATTATTATTCTGTAGCGCAAATCGCCGAGATGCTCCACATGCATCCCAAAACCATTCAGCGCTATATCCGTGAAGGACGGCTGCAGGCAAACAAGTTCGGGAAAAGCTGGCGCGTATCCGGGCATGAGCTCAGCCGCTTTGCCGAGGAGACAGCGCCTTCGCAGCGAAAAGCACAGGCAGGGCCGCTGCCAGAGCGTACCAAAGTATCTGTAGTGATGGATATTGCCGTCGTCGGCCTGGACCACGCCATGCGCCTGATCCAATCCCTCCAGGCCGCCATGAACGTCAAACCGGCCGAGTACGGCAACGCCTCGCTATTTACACAGTACATTGACGAACTCTCCATCGTGAGGCTGACCCTGTGGGGCAATCTTCCGTTTTCGGCCGCCGTGTTGGACTTAACAAACACCTATCTCAGTCAGACCAAGGAGTAAGCACATGACGAAGCAAAGTGTATTTCAATCCATTGAGGGGCGCAACGCTATCCGTTCCTTTTATAACGGTATCCTAAACATGCTGCCAATTCACAAAAAAACCGTTGCTACTGCCTACGGCGACACCTTTGTGCTGGAGGCTGGCGATTTGAACAAGCCCACCGTTGTTCTGCTGCATGGATCGTGCAGCAACAGCGCAGCTTGGCTTGGCGATATGTCGGCACTTGCATCGCTGTATCATGTGGTAGCGGTCGATATACCCGGCGAACCCGGCAACAGCGCAGAATACAGGCTGGACTTTCAATCCGGCGACCATGCGCGGTGGCTGCATGAAACACTCAATGCGCTTGGCATTGCAAAAGCGGCAATCATCGGAAACTCGATGGGCGGGTGGATCGCGCTGCAGTTTGCGGCCGCGTACCCGGCAAAGGTCACCGCGCTGGGTCTGATTGCAGCTTCCGGCATTGTGGAACCCAGCAATGACTTTATCCGGCAGGTTGCAGATATCGATACGCAGAAGGATGGCATGAAGGCCGTCAGCGATACCATGACCGCCCATGCCGCACTGCCACAGGAAGTCCTGGCTTTCATGGCGTTGGTCACAGAGCATTTCAGGCCGTACACCGGAGCGCTATGCGTTGTAACAGACGAACAAATGAAGCATTTGGATATGCCCGTGCTCTACCTTGCCGGAACCGGCGACATGACCATGGATGTGCAGGCAGCCGCCAAACGCCTGACCGCGCTGGTGCCTCACGCAAAGCTCGTGCTGCAGGAAGGCTCCCACATAATCACGGCTTCTGCGCAGCACATCATCCCCTTCCTGATGCAGTAACGGCCTGCATGGATACAGTTGTTGTTGACAGAACCCCCCGTTATCCTATACACTGATGCCGTTCCACGAATGATTTTCACCATCGAAAGGGGATGTGTTGTAATGAAAAAACTGAGCTTGGTGATTTTGACCTAGAACCGCACATCTTGGCGTGCAGAGGCGCAGAAACGCGCGTATGCCATGCCGTTCGCAAGACCCTTTCTATGAATATGCTGTAAGCGGAGTATGTGCAAACGTACTCAAATTAACAAAGCCCGCAAATCAGCAGCTGAGAAGGCTGCTTGACCCGCGGGCTTTTTGCATTCCAAAATTAAAGGAGCATCCGGATGATTGATCTAAAAACCTATGGATATATGGAAACCGAAACACCCCCCGGGGATTGGATCCCAGGACGGGTAACCGAGCTGCGCCGTGAGCAGTACACCGTCGTGACCGCCTACGGCGAAGTGACCGCGCGGCTGAAGGGCAAATTCTACTACGAAAGCGCCGAGCGTACAGACTTTCCCTGCGTGGGCGATTTTGTGCTGCTCGCACGAAACGAAAGCGGCATATCGCAGATTGCAAAGCTCCTGCCACGGCACAGCAAGTTCAGCCGCGCAGACCTGTCCGGGCACGCGGCTGGCTACGCCAAAACGGTGCTGGAGCAGGTGGTGGCCGCCAACTTCGATACCGTATTCATCCTGTCGTCGCTCAACTACGATTTCAACGTCGGCCGCATCCTGCGCTACCTGACGCAAACCGGGCAATCCGGCGCCAGGCCTGTGGTCGTCCTCACCAAGGCCGATCTGGTCAGCGATGTGGAAACGCCCATGGCCGAGGTGCTCGCCGCCGCGCCGGAGGTTCCCGTACACGCCGTATCCAGCCGCACAGGAATGGGTCTGGAAGCGCTGGCACAATATCTGCAGCCGGGCCAGACCGTCGTGTTTCTGGGGATGTCGGGTGTGGGCAAGTCCTCGCTGCTCAACCAGCTCATGCAAAAGGACGTGATGGAGGTCAAGGAAATTCGCGAGGATGACAGCCGCGGACGCCACACCACCACGCACCGGCAGCTGTTCATGCTGCCGGGCGGCGCGATGGTGATCGATACCCCCGGCATGCGCGAGCTCGGCCTGTTCGACGTGGACGATGGCATTGCCACCACCTTCCCCGATGTGGAAGCGTTGTTCAGCCAGTGCCGCTTCTCCGATTGCAAGCATAAAACCGAACCCGGCTGCGCCGTGCTGGCCGCCCTGCGCAACGGCACCCTGTCGCAGGAGCGCTGGGACAGCTATCTGGATCAGCAGCGCGAGAACCGCTACCTGAACTCCAAAGCCGCATACCAGGCCGAGCGGCGGGCCTGGGGCAAGTCCGTTGCCAAATGGAACAAAGAACGGGAAAAAGAGGGGTACGAATAAAGTGTCCAACCAAAATCCATTCCGGTCCATGAAAACCAATCCGGCGTCCATTGATCAGGCCGCGCTGTGCCGTGCCGCCCAAAAGCTGCTCGGTACGACTGTGCTATCCACAGACGTTACGGCAACGCCGCTGCACGGCGGAACACTTGGCGACGTGCAGCTGCTCTCCGGCACCGCGCAAACCACGGACGGGCGCGCGTTGCCGTTTCGCATCGTACAGAAAACACAGAAGCGCTGGGAACGTCCCGGCGATCCCGGCTCCTGGCGCAGGGAGTACGACCTGTTCCGCTCGCCGTTCCATACCCTGTTTATGGACGCATTCAGCTGCCCGCAGCTGTATGAGGCGCAGGAAAGCGAAAACGAAAACCGCCTGTATATGGCTTATGTCGAAGGCGTTTCCGGCGCGGCGTTGACACTAGATGATCTCACGCTGGCCGCCGATGCCCTGGGGCGCTTTCAGGTGCGCTGCCATGAGCAGGCAGCTCGCCTGCAAGCCATTCCCTGCCTTTCGGATCCAGGCTATATGCGGCGTGACTTTTCCCAGTGGACGCCGGACACCGTGGAATACCAATACCTGCGTTCCAGCGATTGTGCGCTCCCCGTGCACCTGCGGCAAATGCTGATCGAGCTTCAGAACGACGTGGATTCCATCTTCCAGGCCATGGCGCACCTGCCGCTGGTGCTCTGCCACCGGGATTACTGGACGGAAAATATCTTCGTGTCCGGCGGGCGCGTCATCGCCATCGACTGGGACTGCGCGGGCTTTGGCGTCCCCGGCGAGGATATCGCCAGCCTGATTGCCGACGAAACGCCCGCAGGGCAGATCGGCGCATATTACCGGCGGCTGCTTCCGGCTTATTACCAGAGCCTGCGAACAGGCCTGGCGCTTCCCCCGATGGAAGCCCTGCCGATCCGGGAAATGATTCTGTTCAGGTTCGGCTACCGCTTCCTGCAGCAGCTGATGTTTTCGCCAGCCCGGCCAATGAAGGACGAGGCGATACAGGCACTGGAAGAGATTCATGCACTGCCGAAAATGCCATAAAGCCCGGCAGGCGATGCCTGCCGGGCGAAAAGCGCTGTTCAGCTACGATATGGACGCGGTATCCCGGTTGATTTTCTCACTGGCCACCGCCATACCCAGCAACAGCGCCGCGAGCACATAAGGCAAAATGCCAAGCGACAGTGCGGCCGAAGCCGCGCCGATGATCGGCGGCATCAGCGTGCTGCCCACATACGCGGTCGCCATCGAAAGCCCGATCACCGTTTGCGAGGCGGCTTTGCCAAAGCGCTTTGGCACCAGGTAGATCATGCTGGGGTACACCGGCGCGCATCCAAGCCCAATCAAAATCAGACCCGCCATGCAAAACACTGTTGGCAGCGGAAGCAGGAGCAGCAGAATGCCGACTGCGATAATTACCAGCCCGCCGCGAATCAGCCATTCGCTTCTGAACCTTTCCGAAAGCAGACCGTTGAAGAAGCGCCCCACCGTAATGCCGCCGTAGTACAGCGATACCCAAAGCGCAGCGCTGGCAGGCGATACGGCCCGCTGCGTGGTCAGGTAACTGGCCGCCCAGACCCCAAGCCCTATCTCCAGCGCGCAATAGCATAAGAATGTGAGCAGAGACGCCTTGACACCGCGAATTTTCAGCGCGTTCCGGTTGGAGACATGCGCCCTGCCCTGTGCTTCCTCTTGCGCGGCGGCCGTTTCCGGTTGGTTCCACAGGCGGCCGGATGCCCAGAGCCCCGCCACCAGCACAGCCTGCGCGATACCGATGGTTACATACCCCGTGCGCCAGCTTCCCCCGCCGCTTAAGAAAGCCGCGATGACCAGCGGGCCGCCCGTTGCCCCGATCCCCCAAAAGCAGTGCAGCCAGTTCATGTGCCGGGGCTTGTAGTGAACGGCGACAAAGTTGTTCAGCGCCGCGTCCACCGCGCCCGCGCCCAGCCCCAGCGGGATCGCGAAGAGAATCAGCATCCATACCGCCGATGAGGCCGCAAACCCGAACAGCGCAACCGCCGTGAGCATAACGCTGACCGTTACCACACGCCAGGTGCCAAACCTGCGGATTACGCGCGCAGACGAAAGGCTGGAAAGGATCGTTCCGCCACTGATGACCATGGAGATCAGCCCGGCCAGCGTAATCGGCGCGCCAACGTCTGTATACATCACCGTCCACGCGGTGCCAAGCATGGAATCCGGAAGCCCCAGGCTGATAAACGCCAGATAGATGATCAGGAGCAGCGCAGTCATCGGTTCACCTCATCACGTAAAATGATACCCTATACAAACGCACAGGCAGGCAAGTTTGCCTGCCTGTGCTCGGTTGTGATTTGCTTATTTGCTTGCCTTCCTTTTCTTGCCCAGCATCAGCACCATCATCAGCGCGAAGTACACCACCAGCAGCCCGATGGTCAGCCAGGTCATCTGCGGGGAGTTGGGCGCGATGGCGATCAGCAGTAGCATCGGCGCGCCCAGCAGGATGGCAAAGCCCGAACCCACCAGAAGGTTGGTGGAGGCGCGGGTTTTGAAGAACGGGTCTACCTCGCGCAGCAGGAGCACGCCAGAGGAAATCGTCCCCGTCATCATCCCGTACATGGACAGTAGCCCTGCGTAGTAGTAATCGGGGTAAAGGCGCTTGCAGATGAACCTGAGGTAATAAAAGGTCGCAATCGCGCCGGTGACAGCCATGAGCACGAAGGGAAGCCACAGGGTTTTCAGCTGTCCAATGTCGATGGACGCGATGCCCGTGACGATCATCAGGTCAAAGAAGAAGCCCGAAATGCGGCTGAGGAGATAGTTGTTCTGGTATTGGTGCGTCATCCATTTGCTTTTGCGAAGCACAAACATGATGGAGCGGAACAGCATCGCGATCAGCGCACCGATCAGGAAGTTGAAGCCCCATAAAAGCTGCGTAATCGTACGGGCGGTTCCCTCGCCAAGCGATGAGGACAGCGACGTCAGCCCCACGATCACCCCGTAGGTGATCAGGTATACCGTCAGCACCAGCGCCATCTGGATGGTGAGCTTGTCCACAGCCTGCGAGATGGGAATCTCGTTGGGGTCCTGGAACACGCCCACGCCGCCTTCGCGCATCATTTCCTCGTCGTCGGTCTGCTTGACGCGCTTGATCTCGCCCTTGCGCTGGAGGTAGTTTAAGTAAATCACGCCCACGACGCAAGCGCTTAAAAACCCGGCCGCCGCCAGCGACACCGCAAACGAGTGCCCGCCGACAAAGCCGAGCCCCTCGTAGGTTGTGCCGATGTTGTTGGCCTGGCCCGGGCCTTGCCCGTAGCCCATCGGCAACAGGATACCCGCAGCCTGGAACAGGTCGGGCATCAGGGTGTAGGAAAGCCCCACGGAAATGAGCAAGCCCAAAAGCCCCTGCATCACGTAGGTGCTGGCGATCAGCGCGCCGGACTTCATGCCGACGCGGCCGACCCCATCCTGCAGCTTCTCCTTGCGGATGGTGCGGATGGACAGTGCGATGAACCCAATCGCTAAGCCGTGGTAGGTGAGCGTTTCTAAAAGTGCGGTATCAATGTAAACCCAGCCTGTAAGCCGAAGCCCCAGCAGCAAAAAGCCGCCAAGTACAGCCGTGGGCAATAGCAGTTTTTGGATCATGGGCAGTTTTCTGCGGAGGATGTTGGAGACCAGCAAAATGGCCGAAATGATTCCCAGCTGAAGGATAAGATTCCAAAGTTCGGTATTGCCGGCTGAAAAATCCATAGTCATGATTGTGCATCGTCTGTTGGGACGTCGCACGCTCCTTTCGCGTTATTCTTGCAATACAGATAAATCCGTCGGTATTTCAGCGCCGAATAGGCGCTCCTGCTGCGGATCTCGAAATATCCGCCGCTTCTGGTTTCAAATACAAGGGTGTTGAGGTCGATAATGGCGAGGTCGGAGATCTCTTCCAGCGGAAACAGCACCTCACCGCAGGTCAGCGCCGCTCTGGTGATGGACAGGGCTCCGGTGGCCATCAGCTCGTCGCTCTTGCAGGGGATGATACTGTACAGCGACAGGCCCTCGTCCTTGGCGATCACGCCGTCTCCGGCGCGGCAGACAAGCTCGCGGGTTTGTTCCTGCTGCCACAGGTCCCAGTCGGTAATGGTGGTATAGGGGGCTTGCCTGGCGTTTGCGGACTTGAGCATTCCAGTTTCGGTATACCGCATGTCCAGCCCGCAGGTACAGAAAAAGCGGTCGTCCTGGCTTTGGATGGTACTGGCTTGCTTGCAGTGAGGGCACAGGTACAGCGCGGTTTCTATGCTTTGGGCAAGGTTCTTGCCGGTATACCTCGCGGGGGCAAGCTTCTGCCGGGCGTACGCGTCCTCGTGCAAATCACGGCGGATGAGCGCATGGACCTCCTCGGTCGTCATGGCCTGGAGCTCCTGGGCGGAGTAGCGCCCCACCTCGCGGCCGCTGACGGGGCCGCGGCGGCCTTTGCGGGCCCAGCGGGGATGCTTGAAGTACCCACCTTCGATGCGATAGGTAATCAGCTGGCATTTCGCCAAACGCACCAGCGACGCCGTAGCCTGGGTGATCTCCCCCGTCAGGCCGTTATAGCTGCGGTTACCCTCCGGAAACAGGCTCACCAGGCCGCCTGCGTTGATGACGTTGAGGATGTCGCGCACTGTGCGGATTTCGGTCTTGCCCTTCATGCGGACGATCGGCCGGAAAAACAGCTTGATCAGCGTGGTTACTATGCCCTTGCGGAAGATATGCTCGCTGGCTACAACGCGCATTGCCTGCCGGTAGCTCAGGCCCAGAAGCCCGATGTCGATATCCAGGTTGTGGTTGCCCATGATAATCGCGGGCCCGACGATCCGCTTCTCCCGCTGGTATCGGTAGCCGATCAGCGGCCGGACAAACGGACGAATCACAGTGAAAAAAAACGTCCATGCCGCCTGATGCCCGATGAATTTCGCCATCTATACCCTCCCGGTGGAAACTGCTCGTTCCCACTATTTATACCCTATTTTACATAGCTGCGCAACTGTGTGTTTTCCGTTCGGCGGGCTTACCGCCACCGGGAGAGTTTGACGAAAAGCATAGATTATGTTACAAAAGCAGTATAAAAAGCTTTATATGCTATAGGAGTTTTTCGATCGATGTTTTACCGAAGTGTGTCTTCCCTTGCCCAAAAATTGCGCCTGACCCAGGCGCAAGTCGATATGCTTGCGCCTATCGCAGAAAAATACCCCATGCAGATTCCGGCATATTACCTGAGCCTGATCGACCCGGATGACCCCGACGACCCCATCCGCAAAATGGCGGTTCCCGCGAACTTTGAGCAGGACAAGGACGGAAGCTTTGACACCAGCGGCGAGCACGACAACACCGTGCTTCCAGGCCTGCAGCACAAGTACCGGCAAACGGCGCTGATCCTGTCGACCAGCAAATGCGCCATGTACTGCCGCCACTGCTTTCGCAAACGCCTGGTGGGCGGGGAGGACGACAAGGAAATCGCCGCGAACTTCGGGGCGATTGTCCGCTATATTCAGGAGCATGCAGAGATCACCAACGTGCTGCTCTCCGGCGGGGACTCGTTACTGATTGCAAACGCTATGGTACGGCGCTGGCTGGAGGCGCTGACCCGGATCAGGCACCTGGATTTCATCCGCTTTGGCACGCGCGTCCCCGTAACCTTTCCCCGGCGCATTACCGAAAATCCCGAACTTGTCTCGATTCTCAAAGAATTCAGCGCCAAAAAGCAGATTTCCATCGTCACCCAGTTCAACCATCCGCGCGAAATTACGGCGCAGTCCAAAAAGGCTGTCAAGCTGCTGCGCGGGGCGGGCGCGGTTGTGAAAAACCAGACCGTGCTCCTGCGCGGCGTGAACGACGATCCCCAAACCCTGGGAACGCTTTTGCGGCAGCTGACAGCCATGGGCTGTATGCCGTATTATATATTTCAGTGCCGCCCGGTCAAGGGCGTGAAGGGCGGCTTTCAAGTGCCCCTTCACGAGGGGTATGCTATCGTGGAGGCCGCCAAAGCCATGCAGAACGGCTTTGGCAAGCACCTTCGCTATTGCCTGTCCCACCCCACCGGGAAAATTGAGCTTCTGGGCAAAACCGATTCCGGCGACATGATCACCAAGTACCATGAGGCCAAGGATGTATCGGACTACGGGAAAATCGTCATCCGCAAGACGGACGCCGATCAATGCTGGTACAACTGAGCCAGAATATTGATTGTTTGCCCCAAAACCCTGAAAGGGGGTTCCCTTTGCCTATCGCAAAAGCCGCGCGATACGCGGCTTTTATGCGGGTTTCATCATGTTTTGTGTCGATTATATCGTCGCCTGTATCACTGCCGTACACATACTCCGTGAAACCGTCTCAATCCGTAAGCCAGTACTCCGAGCCGCTGCGGGTGCGGGCCATGAAGCCGTAGGCGATCAGGTAGCGGCGGATGGTCACAAAATCGTCGTAGATGGGTTTGAGGATGGCATTCACCTCGGATTCCGAGTAGTGTTTACCCTTCTCAAACTGCGCGGCGATCAGGGTGAGAATGACAAGCTTTTTCTTTTCTTTGGGCGGAAAATGCTTTAATACGAGCGGCTCACGGGTGAGCAGCGCGTTCTTCAAAATGCGCTCACGCTCGGTTTCAGTAATAACGTAGCGGTCGTCCAGAAAGACGGCTTCATTGTGGATGGGCATGAGCGGCTCCTTTCCCTGTGCGGCAAAAACCAGTTCATAGGTTGCAAGGTAGTGTTTGGCCTGTTTGGCCTTTTCCCGAAAGTTAAAGCGCTGCCGCCGCACGGTGGCTTCGCTGATCTGCATGGCCTTGGCAATCGCCCGGTCGCTCTCCCCCGCCCAAAAGCGCGTCAGCAATTCCTTTTGGTTCTCGGTCAGGGAGTTGTATTTCGCGCCTTCATGGATCAGCGCGGCCGTGTTGCCGCCATGGGCATGCAGAATATGATGCTGCGCGGCATGCTCCGGCGTGAAATACTTCCCGTCCACGGGGTACACCTGCCCATCGGCAAAGCGCTCGCCGCAGAGATTGCATACATACGCGCCGCCCTGCTCATCGCGCCGGTACCCCTGCTTGAGCTCCTCAAGCGTCAGCATTCCGTAGTTCATACGCTCACACTCCTTCTGCTTAACCGTACACATATTCTATCATTGTTTACGATATTCGTCAACTTCTCACCGTATTTTCACATAAAAAAGCTCTCCCGGAAGGAGAGCTTTGCTTGTTGAACTGCGTTTAGGCGTTTTCCACCGGATGCACGCTGACCTGCTTTTTGTCGCGGCCCAGGCGCTCGAAGCGCACAATGCCGTCTTTGAGCGCAAACAGCGTGTCATCGCTACCCTTGCCCACGTTCAAACCCGGATGGATTTTGGTGCCGCGCTGGCGCACCAGAATGTTGCCCGCGAGGGAAAATTGCCCGTCGGCACGCTTGGGGCCGAGGCGTTTGCTTTCGGAATCGCGGCCGTTCTTGGTGGAACCCATTCCCTTTTTATGTGCGAAAAACTGTAATTGAAGCTTCATCATGCCGTTGTCCTCCCGTCCTGTGTGGTGATCTTGACCAATTTCGGATATTCAAGGGAGATATCCGTCAAACCCTGTATGATCGTACTGAGGATGACCTGCGCATCGTGGCTTTCGCAGCCGTCCGGCAGCGTGAACTGCAGCAGAGCCGTTTCATCGTCCTTGCGAACCATGGGCACGACGCCCGCTACGCTTTCCAGCGCGTTGACCGCCGTGTACATGAGGCTGGATACGGCTGCGCATACGAGGTTTTCCCCGCTCTTTGCCCGGCCCGCGTGCCCCTGCGCTTTCAGCTGGGTCACACGTCCGCCTTCGCGCCGGATCTCAATGCGTGTCATTTGCTGATACCGATAATCTCCACCTTGGTGTAGTTTTGCCTGTGGCCGGCCTTGCGGTGATAGTTTTTCTTGGACTTGTACTTGTAGACGATCAGCTTTTCGCCTTTCACCTGGCCAAGCACCTTGCCTTCCACAGTGGCATCCTTCACGGTCGGCTTGCCGATCTTCAAGGTCTTGCCTTCGCCCACCATCAGCACGTCGAAATTCACGATGCTTTCGGGCTCCTGTTCGAGCTTTTCTACGTAGATAATGTCCCCTTCGGAAACGCGGTATTGCTTGCCACCTGTTTCAATCACAGCGTACATGGCATGCACCTCCAACTTTAGAACTCGCCAAACGACAGGCGGCGCATTTGAGCGCACTTGAAGACCCCGCTTGAGCGGCTTGCCGAAATAAAGTATCACATCGCGCGGCATCCGTCAAGTTTTATTTCACTTTGCAGCCGCTTGCCTGCTATAGCCTGTCCGGTTCCTGTACGGTGCGGTCGCTTTGGGCATTGCCGGTGTTGAGCGTACCTTTGGGCTCGATCATCATCACCCAGGCTTCCTCCCTGGCGACCGGCATATGCTCAACGCCTCTGGGAATGATCACGCACTCGCCCGCGCGCAGCACAAGATCCCTGTCCCGCAGCTTCACAGTCAGCTCACCCTGATACACGTAGAACATCTCGTCCTCGTTTTCGTGCGCGTGCCAGAGGAACTCGCCCTGGAGCTTGGCGATCTTGACCATTGAATCGTTGATTTCACCAATAATTTTGGGGCTCCACTGCTCGGAAAACAGTGAAAACTTATCCTGCAGGCTGATTTTATCCATAGACTTCCCCTTTAGCCAAGCGTTACGCGCACCACGACGGGCATTGTGGTTTCAATCCCCGGCATGGAAACATGCAGTCCATCCGCGTCGCGGGTCCAGACCGGCTTCCCATAGCCAAGGATATCGACGTCTTCCACAATCCCGGCAAACACCGGCAGGTGGGAGGCGTCCTGCACACCCAGCGAGCGGATATGCCCGTTGCCGTCCTTTGGCCATTGCAGGAAGGTGGCGTACAGGTGCTTGCCGCGCGTGGTAAAGCGGATATCCTCCGGTGTGAACTGCGTATCCTCGCCGTCGGTAAACTGGCCCTCCTTGGTCTGCGTGGGGCCCTCGCCAGCCATGCGCCACACCGTGGTATCGTAAATCGCCTCGCCGTTAACCCGCATCCACTCGCCGATGCTGCTCAGCACCGCTATGTCCTCATCAGAGATCGTACCGTCGGCCTTGGGGCCGACGTTTAAAAGCAGCACGCCGTTTTTGGATACGATATCCACCAGATCGCGCACCAGGCTATCGGCGGGCTTGAAGGTGTTGTTCTCCGTCCAGCACCAGGAGTTTCGGGCAATGGCCGTATCAGTCTGCCAGCGGAAGGGCTTGGCCTGGGCAAACTTGCCGCGCTCGACATCCACCGTCGCCGTGCCGAAGGCAAACGCATCGTGCTTGTAGCTGATGGTTACGTCCTCGCCCCATTCGGCGGCCCGGTTGTAGTAGTAGGCGGCGAACTTCTTCAGGTAAGGCCGCACGGCGCTGTGCTGAATCCACCAGTCAAAGTAGAACAGCTTCGGTTTGTAGTTGTCCACGATTTCGCAGCAGCGCAGGAGCCAGTCCTCCAGAAACTCAGCCGTCGGCTCAGGCTTGGAAAACATGTCCTGATGATCGCCTTCAGGCATCGACGGCCAATAAAAATCCCCAAGCTTCAGCGGCTCGCGAACATCGCTGTCGAACTCCTTGCCGTGCCCAAGGAAAAACCAATGCTCCACCCGGTGGGACGACGCGCACGGCACCAGCCCGCGCCGAGAAAACTCCGCATTCAACTCACCCAGCACATCGCGCCTTGGGCCCATCTCAAAGGCGTTCCAATGGGAAAGTTCGCTTTTGTACATCTGAAAGCCGTCGTGATGCTCGGCCACCGGCACCACGTATTTCGCACCCGCCTTTTCAAACAAAGCCGCCCATTTGCCGGCATCAAACTTCGGGGCGGTAAACAGGGGGACAAAGTCCTTGTAGCCGAAGTTTTTGTGCTCGCCCCAGGTTTTCACGTGATGCTCAAATTCCGGGCTGCCCTGCATGTACATATTGCGCGGATACCACTCGTTGGCAAACGCCGGCACCGCGTACGCGCCCCAGTGGATAAAGATTCCGAATTTGCCCCGGTACATCCACTCCGGCATCTGCCGCCCGGACAGGGAATCCCAGTCGTCCTTGTAGGGTCCGCCCGCAATCACCGATTCTATCGTATTCAGATATGCCTGTCTGTTCATATTACCCTCCTGCTGTCGCTACTTTCCAATACACATATTATAGGAAACCATCGCCGCAAATACAAGCCCAGCCCCATCCGCGCCAATAATATATAAAGTTGCAGATCAGATGTTGATTTTCTCGCGGGCACCTGCTATAATAAGCAAGCTGTTTTGACAATGTCATACAGCATGTGGGCTCGTAGCTCAGCTGGATAGAGTGTTTGACTACGAATCAAAAGGTCGTGGGTTCGAATCCCGCCGGGCTCACCAAATCTGAAACCACCTATTGATAAAAGTATTTTTATCGGCAGGTGGTTTTTGTTTCGCTTGAAACCCGTTGAAATCACTCACTTTTCGACATTTCTGTTTTTGTCTTGTAGCAAAGCCTGATGTTTCCAAAGGGCTATTATTACATGCGACGGGACATGAACCCATGCCTTTTGAGGGCAAAGATTTAACGATTTGACCTCAGGGGTGTGCATCTTTACACGATTCTACTTGGAATCGTTAAAAGATTGAAAACCGGGATGTTTTTCACTTTCCGATGTACATGGCAACGCCAGATTTATCTTGACTTTTGTCCTTTTTTGAGCAATGACTGTCAGCTAAAAAAGGGGAGGGCACCATGGAGAAAAAACAAGCCGAGAAAGAGATGAATTACCGTATTGGAAAGATCGTTCTGGCGACGATGCTGTCCGAAGGATTGCTATCGAATGAGGAATATGATTCTGCGCGTGAGTACCTGATGAACAAACTGAAGCCTCTTATCGGTAGTCTGGAGCCGCCACATGGAAAATAGGCGCATTATCAGAGCTATCAAGGTTGTTCAGAAGATTGATACGCTTCAGCCAGATTGCTTTGCCAAACGGAGAACCGCAGCCTACGTGCGTGTCAGCACAAGCAGTGAGGAGCAGTTGAACTCGCTGGAGGCGCAGAAAGACTATTTCCCTAAGTTTATTGAAAGCCACCCGAACTGGGAGTATGTCGGCTTGTACTGTGATGAAGGGCTGAGTGGCACTTCAAGCAATAGCCGCCCGGAGTTCAAGCGCATGATAGCCGACGCTCTGGACAGGAAAATCGACCTCATCGTTACAAAAAGCATATCACGCTTTGCGCGCAATACAGTGGACACACTGATGATTGTGCGGCAGTTGAAAGAGGTTGGTTGTGAAGTATGGTTTGAGAAGGAAAACCTGTACTCCTGCGACAGCAAAGGCGAGTTCATCCTCACCTTGCTGTCCAGCATGGCGCAGGAGGAAAGCCGCTCACTGTCCGAGAACGTGAAATGGGGTGTCCGTAAACGCTTTGCGGACGGTAGATACTCTTTGCCATATGCCAACTTCCTGGGGTATAGGCGAGGTGAGGACGGGAAACCAGAAGTTGTCCAAGAGGAAGCCAAAGTGGTCAGGCTTATCTAGTTCCAGAAGCGTCTGGAGTTCGGGGCTTTCCACGCGCTTAATCACCGTGACGATTTCATGCTTCAGATTTATCAGGCGAGTCAGGTCAGCGTTGATTTCAGACTCCAGGTCTACCATCTTGGCGATAACATCTTCCATGCGGTGAACATTTCGGTTTCCTTTGCTTGGCGGCACATCGGACAGAGTGGCACTTGCTTTTCCGGCGAGTTCTCGTAATGACTGTACCTGCTCAATCTTACTATTGATGCGCTGGTCTATACGATAGGCTTGGGACAAATAATCCTTTGCCGATAGTTTTGGTTTGTTCATAGGCTACCTCCGATAATTTAGTCCACTCGGATTGGCAGCTTTTGACTCCATAGATTGTCATAGATTTGCTTTT